>Ga0208524_1000510_pt1 | contig 20155 bp, 18 predicted proteins | sample ETNtaG_28_FD_185779 | JGI IMG/M metagenome (GOLD analysis project Ga0208524, IMG submission 185779) | Marine microbial and viral communities from oxygen minimum zone, Eastern Pacific Ocean - ETNP201406SV61 (SPAdes) (version 2) | ecosystem: Environmental > Aquatic > Marine > Oceanic ... | reverse complement strand
CGCTAATGGTTGTAGTGGTCATAATCGTTGGGGGATGGCTAGCCAGCGGCTTTTATACCGTTGAACAAGGTGAAAATGGTGTCGTGCTCCAACTCGGAAAGTTCAAAGAGACTACCCAGGCAGGACTCCATTGGCGGTTTCCCATCCCGATAGAGACTGTAGAAGTCATCAATGTCCAGAAAGTAAATACGGTGGAAGTGGGTTATCGTGCCAACAATCGTACACGACAGGCAACCTCTGTATTACGTGAAGCGTTGATGCTGACCAAGGATGAAAACATCATTGATATCCATTTCGCCGTTCAGTTTGATGTCAAAGATCCCACACGACTTCTCTTTAATGTATCCGAACCCGTCGCAACTGTGGTTCGGTCAGCAACAGAGAGTGCCGTACGCCAGATCGTCGGGCGTAACACCATGGATTTTGCTATTACCGCGGGTCGTGCCGAGATTGCCCAGGAGACAAAGGTGTTACTACAGCAGATACTCGATCGTTATCAGACCGGCCTCAATATCAGGGCAGTAGAGATGCAGAATGCACAGCCTCCCTCACAGGTAAAAGATGCTTTTGATGACGCAGTAAGGGCGCGGGAAGACGAGGAGCGGATCAAGAATGAGGCAGAGGCTTATGCCAATGACATTATCCCTCGCGCCCGTGGTAAGGGTGCCAGGATTACCCAGGAAGCAGAAGCTTACAAGGCGAGTGTTGTAGCCCGGGCCAAAGGTGAGGCCTCACGATTTGAACAGGTGCTTGCAGAATATCAAAAGGCGCCTGAGGTCACACGGGATCGCCTCTATCTTGAGGCAATGGAGGAGGTGCTGGCGAACTCCAGCAAGCTGATGATTGATCAGAAGGGGGGTAATAATGTGATCTATCTGCCCCTTGATCAGCTGATGAGACAGCGTGCTGGCCAGGGTGCTGAATCAGGATTCACCCAATCTCTCTCCACATCCTCTTCAGGAAGTAGTGATTCAACAACAGACAGCAGTCGAAGCAGAGGTAGTCGCTCAGCACTGCGTGAGCGGGGGGATAACTGATGAGTACCAAAAGTGTATTGGGATTGTTGGTTCTGGTCATCACCGCCACTCTGTTATATGGATCTATCTATACGGTGGATGAGCGCGAAAAGGCTCTGGTCTTCCGCTTTGGTGAGATTGTAAGGTCAGACGATATGCCTGGAATCCATCTCAAAGTGCCCTTCATCAATAATGTGAGGTACTTTGATGCCCGGATCCAGACCATGGATGCCGAACCAGAACTCTACATGACCACTGAGAAGAAAAACCTGGTGGTTGACTCATTCGTCAAATGGCGGGTAAGAAATGTCCCCAAGTATTATGTGACAGTGGGCGGTTTGCCCACCAATACTCAAGCCCGCCTCGCTCAACGAGTGAATGACAGCTTAAGGCGTGAATTTGGCCGACGTAATGTCCAGGAGGTGATCTCTGGTGATCGTGCTGAAATAATGAGTGTTGTCAGAAAAGCGATTGATGATGAGGCCAAGGAGATTGGCATCGAGGTAGTCGATGTTCGACTAAAACGTGTTGATCTTGATCCTGCGGTAAGTGAACGCGTCTATAGTCGTATGGAAGCCGAGCGCGCCCGGGTTGCCAAGGAGTTGCGTGCTCGAGGTGCAGAGGCGGCAGAACGGATTCGAGCAGATGCCGATCGACAACGTGAACGCGTCTATAGTCGTATGGAAGCCGAGCGCGCCCGGGTTGCCAAGGAGTTGCGTGCTCGAGGTGCAGAGGCGGCAGAACGGATTCGAGCAGATGCCGATCGACAACGGGAGATAACAGTAGCAAATGCAGTCAAAGATGCAGAGATTCTAAGAGGTGAGGGCGATGCTGAGGCAACCGCCATTTTTGCTGATGCATTCTCGAAAGATTCAGAGTTCTACCGGTTTTATCGAAGCATCAATGCCTATCAAGAGACCTTTCGTGAAAAGAGTGATCTGTTGGTGGTTGAACCCAATTCTGAATTCTTCCGTTACTTCAAAAAGTCAGATGGAGCTATTGATCGTTAGCAGCTGAAGGGGGAATGATGGATTGGCAGAATCTGCTGACAGCGCTGGCACTCATGCTGGTGCTGGAAGGAATCATCCCTTTTCTGAATCCCGGAGGCTTGCGGCGGGCATTTGATCTTATGAACCAGCTTTCAGATTCACAACTTCGATCAGTTGGATTGGTGTTGATGGTGGTTGGCGTCTTGCTTCTCTACTTCATCAGGTGAATTCAGATGAATGGGCTGAGGAACGACCCGTCATCACCATGAGGAGCCTATCTTATGATGAATTTAAATCGGTGGGTATTGCCGGAAGGCGTTGAAGAACTTCTGCCTGATGAAGCGTGGCGAATGGAAATGCTTCGGAGCGAGGCATTAGGGCACTTAAGCTCTTCCGGTTATGAACTCGTGGTACCCCCCCTTATCGAGTATCTTGATTCCCTGCTTACCGGAACGGGCGAGGACCTGGAGATCCAGACCTTCAAGGTTATAGATCAGCTGAGTGGGCGAACCATGGGGGTAAGGGCTGATATGACTCCACAAGTGGCACGCATTGACGCTCACACCATCAAGAATGACAAGGTGAGTCGTCTCTGTTATGTGGGCCCAACACTGACCACCCGCCCTCAGGCCCCGGCGGGAACCCGAGAGCCCCTTCAGTTGGGCGCAGAGCTTTTTGGCTGTTCTTCACCTGAGGGAGATGGCGAAGTTATCCAGCTTATGGTCGACATCTTGAAAATGTCCGGAGCAGGGAGTATTCATCTTGATCTGGCCCATGTTGGCGTTGTCCGCCAATTGATGGCTAAAGCAGACCTTGAAGCAACCACACAAGCCGCACTCTTTGATGCACTGCGGAGAAAATCAGAACCGGATATTCAGCTCCTGAACAGAGAAGGGTTGTTATCCGACCACTGGAGTGAGTGTTTTATTGGCCTTGTTTCGATGCATGGACCGATTGAGCAACTGACTGAGATTACCGCCCCTCTGAGCACACTTGAACCACCCATCAGGGCGGTCGATGAGGTGCTTACAACCCTTAAGAAAGTGGCCGATCTGGTGTCGGTTCTGCTGCCTGATATAGCCGTTGGTTTTGACCTCACAGAACTCAGGGGTTATCGCTATGAAACGGGTGTGGCCTTTGCCGCCTATCTTGAAGGAGAGGGCGAGGCCATCGCACGTGGTGGTCGTTATGATGATATCGGCGAGGTGTTTGGCCACCCTCGTCCCGCGACCGGATTTAGTACAGATTTAAGACGCCTGCTTCGTGCAGGAGGGGGGGGACAAAGAGCGGATTTAGATGTCATTTGTGCCCCCTATGGAACAAGCCAGGCACTTCACACTGCAATTTTGAAACTAAAAGCCGAAGGTAAACGAGTTGTCTATGTAATGCCGGAATCTTCCCCGCAGTCAATGAAAACCATCGGCAACCATCAACTGATCGAGATGGATGGCAAGTGGCAGGTCATTCCACTTCAAGAGTGATTAAAGTAACCCGCTGATGCTAAAGGAATTAATTCAAAGATGAGCGGAACAAATGTGGTGGTGATCGGAACCCAATGGGGGGATGAAGGCAAGGGCAAGGTTGTCGATCTGCTGACAGATCGCGCCTCCGCAGTCGTTCGCTTTCAAGGCGGGCACAATGCGGGACATACCCTGGTCATTGATGGTGAGAAGACCGTTTTACATCTGATTCCCTCTGGAATTCTGAGAGATGGAGTAATGTGCCTGATTGGCAATGGGGTGGTCCTGGCTCCCGATGCGCTCTTCAAGGAGCTGGCCATGCTTGAAGCAAGCAATGTACCCGCCCGTGAACGACTTCGCATCAGTGAGGCGTGTCCTCTCATCCTTCCCTATCACATCGCCCTGGATCAGGCTCGGGAGTGTGCTCGTGGAAAAAAAGCGATCGGCACAACAGGCCGTGGCATCGGCCCCGCCTATGAAGACAAGGCCTCTCGAAGAGGAATCCGCCTTGGCGATCTTTTCGATCCTGACCGTTTTGCTGCTCGTCTTGGCGAGGTAATGGAGTATCATAATTTCACACTCACAGCCTACTTCAAGACAGATCCAGTTGATTACCAGGAGGTGCTTGATGGCTCACTGGCGATGGCTGAAGAGCTAAAAGTCCTGGTTGCCGATATTCCCTTTCTTCTGCACCAGTACCATCTTAAAGATCAGAATATTATGTTTGAGGGAGCACAGGGGACGCTGCTTGACATCGATCACGGGACCTATCCCTATGTTACTTCATCGACCACCACCGCGGGTGCTGCCGCTGCGGGAAGTGGTTTTGGCCCTCGACACCTTGACTATATCCTTGGTATTACCAAGGCCTATACCACCAGAGTAGGTTCGGGACCCTTTCCCACAGAGCTCTATGACGGAGTGGATCTTGATCACCCGGCAGGTCGCCATATGGCAGAAAAAGGTCATGAGTTCGGGGCCACCACAGGGCGCCCTCGGCGTTGTGGCTGGTTTGACGCCGTTGCCATGAGGCGTTCTGCTCAGATCAACAGCCTGTCGGGACTCTGCATCACTAAGCTGGATGTACTCGATGGTATTGAGAAGCTGAAGATAGGGGTGGGCTACCGTTATCAGGGTGAACTCCGTAATACCCCTCCGGTCGGAGCTGATGCCTTCTCGGAGTGTGAGGTTATCTATGAAGAGATGCCGGGCTGGAGCGAGCCTACAGCAGGTATTCGTGACTATGATCAATTGCCGGCAGGTGCGAAAGGCTACCTGAAGCGACTTGAGGCTCTGTGTGAGGTTCCGATTGATATTATCTCGACGGGACCGGACCGAGTTGAGACCATTGTTATAAGAGACCCCTTTGGGTAAAGGTATCCCAGAGGAGAACATCTCATTTCGAGCATATTGAGAGACTTTATAATAAGGAGTCTATTGTGAAGCAGATCAGCTGGGGTGATTTTGAACAGGTTGAACTTCGAGTGGGGGTGGTTGCAGACGTCAAGCCTTTTCCCGAGGCCAAGAAGCCGGCTTATAAGATATGGGCCGACTTCGGGGAGGAGATCGGGGTTAAGAAATCAAGCGCCCAGATCACAGACCACTACACCCCAGAAGAGTTGATTGGACGCCAAATTGTAGGGGTGGTCAACTTCCCTCCCCGGCAGATCGGTCCTTTCATGTCGGAGTTTCTGGTGACTGGATTTATCGATAGTGGGGGTGCGGTGGTTCTGGCGAAGCCAGAGCGGCCAGTACCTTTGGGTTCAAAGTTGTGCTGATAGTAAAATTTTTCGTGTGGAAAAGGAGAGGTTGTGTTAATTTTTCGTCTTGGAGGCTCAAATAAGGTTCCAGAAAAAGAGAGCCAGTCTGAGTTAACAAGATAACACTTAATTATAGGAGGAAATGGAAGATGAATTTATTGTCCAAATATGCAGCTACAGGAATCGTCTTGGCTGCAATCACAACAAGTCCCGTCTCTGCGGCGGGCACGCATCCGGTGACCGGAGAAGCACTGGCCGCTGATCAGACATTCACCTACCGATTGCTCGATGAGCACAGTTCGGTCGATCCTCAGATTGTTGAAGATGTGAACGGTTCTGAACTGGTTCGAGATCTCTTCGAAGGGTTGATGAATCAAAATGCAGCGGGAGAACTGGTTCCCGGCGTAGCGACCCATTTTGAAACCAACGATGCCAAGAATGTCTATACCTTCCACCTGCGGGATAATGCCAAGTGGTCTGATGGAAAACCGGTTACGGCTCATGATTTTGTTTTTGCCTGGCGCAGACTGGCTGATCCCGAAACCGCTTCACCCTACTCCTGGTTTGCCGATCTGATGTCGATCGAAGGGGTGGGCCCGGTAATGAAAGGGGAAGCCTCTCCCGACACACTCGGCGTCCGCGCAGTGGATGATCATACCTTGGAGGTGCGTCTGACGGCTTCACTGCCCTATTTCCCGGCAATGACGACCCATGCAAGCACCTTCCCGTCACCGAGCTGGACGATCAAGGCTCATGGCAAGGAGTGGACAAAACCAGGGAATATTGTCTCAAATGGTGCCTACATCCTGACAGAGCATGTTCCTCAGGAGCGGTCCGTGCGTGAGCGTAATCCAAGTTACTGGAACAATGGAGCCACTATTCTTGAAAAGGTGGTGTCACTTGTCATCAACGATGAAAATACGGCACTGACCCGATACTTAGCAGGAGAGCTCGACAAGACAGAAATTCCTGCCGGCCAGTATCCTCGGTTGAGCAAAGAGCATCCAGACCAGGCAAAGTCCTTTCCGCGTCTGTGTAACTACTACTACACCTTCAACCTCTCCGATTCAGGGCCCAAGGCATTCAAGGATGTAAGGGTGAGAAAGGCGCTCTCATTCGCGCTTGACCGTAACATTATCACTGACGATGTCTTACAGGGTGGTCAGTTCCAGGCCTATACCTTTACTCCGGCGGCAACCGCCAACTTTGATGTTCCAGATGTTGACTTTGCCGGCCTGACCCAGGCTCAGCGGGATGCCAAAGCGACTGAGTTGATGGCGGCTGCGGGTTACGGTTCCGACAACCCACTCAAGTTCAAAATGCTCTACAACACTTCTGAGGGTCACAAGAAGATTGCTATCGCCATGACCCAGATGTGGAAGCAGAAGCTGGGTGTTGAGATTGAGTTGGCCAATATGGAGTGGAAGACCTTCCTCGATGTCCGTGGCAAGCAGGACTTTGAACTGGCTCGAGGGGCATGGTGCGGTGACTACAACGAAGCCTCTACCTTCCTTGACCTGCTGACCTCACAGTCCGGCTACAACGACGGCAAATACAATAATGCTGAGGTTGACAAGTTGATGCAGGGGGCCAAGACCATGTCCGATCCCAGCGGAAACTATACGCGTGTAGAGCAGATCCTCGCAGAGGAGATGCCGGTGATCCCGGTCTATCACTACACGGGTGTCTTCATGCTGAACACTGCATTGAAGGGCTGGCCGTTCGGCAATGTGGAACAGAACTGGTACTCACGTAACCTCTATAAGGTAGCGGAGTAATTCGACCCTAAGATCGGGGCACTGCTACAGAGTAGTGCCCCGACTCTTTTTCCAACGGGGTACACTCCCGGTTGAGTACTAAAGAAGGTCCTCCGCAATGCTGAACTATGTGATCAGGCGGATTGCCATAGCACTCCCTACGCTGCTGATCCTGATAATAATCTCATTCCTGCTGATGCATGCTGCACCAGGAGGCCCCTTTACCTCTGAGCGACCTCTGCCCCCACAGGTTCTGGCCAATATTGAAGCCAAATACGGCCTTGATCTTCCGATCTGGCAACAGATGGTCAACTACACCTGGGGCATTCTGACCGAGTTCGATTTTGGTCCCTCATTTCGATACAAGGATCGTACCGTCAACGAGATTATTGAGCAGGGGTTTCCGATCACACTCACTTACGGGTTCCTCTCATTTATTGTTGCCGTTGTTGTCGGCCTCTCCCTCGGGGTTATTGCGGCAATTCGACAGAACAGCTGGATCGACTACATCGCAGTGGGAATCACTATTGGTGCACAGGTTCTTCCCAACTTTGTGATGGCCCCCCTGTTGGTGATCACCTTTACCCTGTGGTTGGGGTGGCTGCCCGGAGGAGGGTGGTCAGGTGGGGAGTGGCAATATCTTGTTATGCCGGTGATCGCCCTCTCAACCAGCTATATGGCCTCGATTGCCCGCATCACTCGATCCTCCATGCTGGAGGTGCTAAACACCAATTTTATCCGGACGGCCAAGGCAAAAGGGCTTCCATACCGTACCATCATCCTGCGTCACGCCCTGAAGCCGGCAATGTTGCCGGTGATCTCCTATCTTGGTCCCGCTTTTGTCGGCATGATTACCGGTTCTGTGGTCATCGATATCTACTTTTCTACCGGGGGGATGGGCTATTTTTTCGTTAATTCGGCTACCAATCGCGATTATTCCGTGATGATGGGAATCACCATACTTTTTGGTGCCTTGACGATACTCTTCAATCTTGTGGTTGACCTGCTCTACGCCTGGATCGACCCAAAGATTCGTTATTGAGGTTTAAGATAATGTTTCCGGGAGAGAAAAAAGTCGAAGCCATGGCCGAGCATCTCTCCACCCTGGATGAAGTAAAGGGCCGCTCCCTCTGGGGAGATGCACGGCGTCGTTTTATGCTCAACCGTGCTGCTATTACCAGTCTGGGTATCCTGGTGATCATAGTCCTCTTTTCGTTGCTGGGCGCTCACTTCTCTGACTGGTCCAATGAGGAGATCGACTGGGCCATCCTCGGGATGGTGGCTGAGAAAGGACAGCCCTCACTAGAGAGTGGTCACTTCTTCGGGGCGGATGAAATGGGCCGTGATCTCTATGCACGTGTTGTGCAGGGCACCCAGATCTCCCTCATGGTGGGGGTGGTGGGCGCCATGATCGCTGTGATTGTGGGAACACTCTACGGAGCCATCTCAGGCTACGTGGGGGGGCGAACAGACCAGGTGATGATGCGAATCGTTGATATCCTGATGTCAATCCCCTACATGTTTGTGCTCATCCTCCTGTTGGTTGTTTTTGGACGCTCTATCATCATGCTCTTCATTGGGATAGGCCTCATCTCCTGGCTCGATATGAGTCGTATTGTACGAGGCCAGACACTGGCCCTGAAGAACAAGGAGTTTGTCGAGGCTGCCCGCTCAATCGGTGTTCCGGGGTCACGGATCATCCTCCGGCATATCATCCCCAATCTGCTCGGTGTTGTTGTTGTCTACGCGACCCTCCTGGTACCAAATATGATCCTGACAGAGAGCTTTATCTCTTTTCTTGGCCTTGGTGTTCAGGAACCTAATACCAGTTGGGGTGCACTCATATCGGAGGGGGCTGGAACCATCCAATATGGGGTGGAGTGGCAACTCCTCTTCCCCTTGGCCTTCTTTGTCGTCTCTCTGTTCTGTTTCTACTTTATTGGTGATGGGTTGCGTGATGCACTCGATCCAAAGGACAGGTAGGGGCATGAGCCTTCTGGAAGTATCCGGCCTCTCGGTTGAATTCGATACCCCCGAAGGGGTGGTTCGGGCTGTCACCGATCTCAATTTCAAAGTAGATAATGGCACCACTTTGGCTATTGTCGGTGAGAGCGGTAGTGGCAAGAGCCAGGCAGTCTTCTCCCTCATGGGGTTGCTGGCACACAATGGCCGGGCTAGCGGCAGTGTAAAGATGGAGGGTGAGGAGATGCTGGGGCGAAGTTATGCCGAGATGAATCGTATCCGAGCCAACAAGATCTCCATGATCTTTCAGGACCCGATGACCAGCCTCAACCCCTATATGCGAATCTCAGACCAGATGGCCGAAGTGTTGGTCTGCCACAAAGGGATGAGCAGAACCGATGCCATCAGGGATTCGATTGAGATGCTTGATGCGGTAAAGATCCCATCAGCAAAAGAGCGTATCCGAATGTATCCTCATGAGTTTTCGGGGGGTATGCGCCAGAGGGTGATGATCGCCATGTCACTCCTCTGCCGCCCCAGACTATTGATCGCAGATGAACCCACGACAGCGCTTGATGTGACCATCCAGGCGCAGATTATGCGACTCCTCGGAGAGATTCAGCGTGAGTTGGGCACTGCAATTATCCTCATTACCCACGACCTCGGTGTTGTTGCCGGTCATAGCGATGAGATCCTGGTGATGTATGGGGGGCGAGTAATGGAGATGGCATCAACAGGTGAACTCTACCGCTCACCTGCCCACCCCTATACCCAGGGGTTGCTGACCGCTGTGCCCCGTCTTGATCATGATGACGAGAGCCTGACAACGATACCCGGTACGCCCCCCAATATGATGGAGCTGCCCAAAGGGTGTCCTTTTTCTGAGCGCTGCCAATATTGCCGTGAACGCTGTCTTGAGGCGATCCCTGTGCTCACTCCACTGGCCCACCATGATCGTCACCTGAAGGCGTGCTTTGCAACAGCTGGGGCTTTAAGATGAGGCTCTCTCCGCTGATGCGTATCGATGACCTCAAGGTCTATTTTAATGTCTCCCCCCAGGGGGCAATGCCGTGGACAAAACACCATACTCTCAAGGCCATTGATGGGGTCAGCTTTGAGTTGGAAGGTGGCGAAACCCTTGGCATTGTGGGTGAGTCAGGATGTGGCAAGTCGACGCTGGCACGAGCTATCACCCGCATGGTTCCGGTAGAGTCGGGTGAAGTGGTCTTTCTGGGGAGTGATCTTCTAAAACTTGATAAACAGGCCCTTCGGGAACACAGAAAACGGATACAGATGGTTTTTCAGGACCCTCTTGCCAGTCTTAATCCAAGGATGACGGTCGGAGAGATAATAGCCGAACCCCTGAAGACCCATTTTCCAACGTTATCGGCCTCTGAAGTAAAAGAGGCGGTCAGAGAGGTGATGTCGAAGGTGGGTTTGCTCTCCAATCTTATTAATCGTTATCCCCATGAGTTCTCCGGGGGGCAGTGCCAGCGTATCGGTATTGCCCGTGCGCTCATACTCAAACCAAAACTGATTATTTGTGATGAACCTGTTTCAGCACTCGATGTCTCAATTCAGGCACAGGTCATCAATCTTTTAAAACAGCTCCAGGATGAGATGGAGCTTGCACTCATCTTTATCGCCCATGACCTGAGTGTAGTAAAACACATCAGCACCCGGATCTTGGTGCTCTATTTGGGTAATATGGTGGAGTTGGCTGACAGTGCTGATCTCTATGCTCAGCCACAACACCCTTATACCCAGGCGCTTATTTCGGCAGTACCGATCCCTGACCCGGAGATTGAGAAAACAAGGGAACTGATCCTGATTGAGGGTGACCTGCCATCACCTACCTCGCCACCCTCTGGTTGTGTTTTTCACACCCGATGCCCACATGTCAGTGAACGGTGCATAAATGAAAGGCCAAAGCTGAGAAATGTTAATCGGGGCCACTCGGTTGCCTGTCATCTGGTTTTATGAGCATCTTGACAGATGTGTAAAAAGGATTAATCTGCGTTACACTCGCTTCCCACTGGGGGTCCATAAAAGGGATATTCAGAGACGGAGGGAGAGAACGGAATTAAATCACAAGAAAAAGTCCTTTTAAAACAATGTTTTTTATAGTTAAAGATACTTTGTGATGATCTTTTGATTTGGTGCCGAGGAGAGGACTTGAACCTCCACGGGGTTACCCCCACCAGCACCTGAAGCTGGCGCGTCTACCAATTCCGCCACCTCGGCATAGGTGTTCCGTAAAACGGAGCATCGGAAGGCCGGCAACTCTAACCAATATCCCATTTTAATGTCAACGAAAGCTCGTAAAAAGAGTAAAAAAAAGCAGCCGTTAAAGCCTTCGACGGCCACACGAATGCCCTCTATCCGATCCACACAGATCATCGACCTGCTGGCGAATGCAAAGCAGCCGCTCACACTTGCTGCTTTGACCAAGGCCCTTGGGCTAAAAAAAGGGCAGGAGAACTATAAGCTCACCAGAACACTCGATCGTCTGTGTAAAAAAGGCAAGCTCATCTGTGATCGTCGGGGTCGCTACTCACTCCCCCAGAAACTCGACATGATTCAGGGCAGTGTTGTTGGCCATCCCGATGGGTTTGGCTTTCTTGCTACAGGGGAGGGAGATGATCTTTTTCTCTCTCCTCGTCAAATGCGCAAGGTACTTCATGGGGACCGGGTACTGGCCACTGTCAGCCGGGTTGACCACCGGGGTCGGCGTGAGGGACGTATTGTCGAAGTACTTGAGCACCACAACCGTGAGGTAGTCGGTCGTTTTATTGAACATGATGGGATTGGTTTTGTCGCTCCTGATGATCGCCGTTTGATTCAGGATATTGTGGTTTCCGGTCAGAAAAGGAGAAAAGCAAAGCCGGGTGAGATTGTGGTCATCAGGATTATCCGTCAGCCGACTGACAGGCTCCCCCCCTCCGGTCATATTGTTGAGATTCTTGGACAGGAGATGGCGCCGGGAATGGAGACTGAAATAGCCATTCGCAAGCATGGCCTCCCGGTGGGTTGGCCGGCCGACGTTATCGCCAGTGCAGATAAAATTTCTCAACGGGTTGAGAATAAGTCGCTTGCCGGCCGCCTTGACCTTAGAAAGACGCCCCTGATTACCATAGATGGTGCTGATGCCCGTGATTTTGACGACGCTGTCTTTGCCCAGAAAGAGGGCAAAGGGTGGCGGTTGCTGGTGGCAATTGCCGATGTGGGGCACTATGTACAAACGGGATCAGTGCTTGATCGTGAAGCCCAGGAGAGAGGCAACTCTGTCTACTTTCCGGATCGCGTTCTCCCCATGCTGCCGGAGAGTCTCTCCAATGGCATCTGTTCTATCAACCCTGATGTTGACCGGCTCTGTCTGGTCTGTGAGCTCCTTATCACCCCCGGGGGGGGAGTCAAGCACTATCAGTTCCATGAGGCGGTGATGCGTTCGGCCGCCCGACTTACCTATGATGAGGTGGCCGCCATTTTAGTGGATGGAGACCGGGTTACACGAAAAAAGCGGAAGAAGATTCTTCCCCAGCTGGAAACCCTCTACAGTCTCTATCAAGCATTGGCTCGGGCAAGAGGGCGACGAGGGACTATCGATTTCGAGATCCCTGAGCCGGTTATTGTTCATGACCATGCCGGAAAGATTGAGCGCATCGATCTGCGTGAGCGTAATGATGCTCACAAGCTGATTGAAGCTTGCATGCTGGTGGCCAATGAGTCAGCTGCTCACTTTCTTGCCGAGAAGAGCGACCAGGGTATCTTTCGCAATCATGATGGTCCTGAACCGGACCGGCTGGAGGATCTGCGAAAGTTTCTGGGCGTTTTTGGCCTGAGGCTGGGTGGAGGGGCAACCCCTCATGCCGCCGACTATGAGAAAACAATCAGAAGTGCGCACTCCCGACCGGAACTGGCCCTTGTGATCCAGACCATGATGTTGCGATCACTCTCTCAGGCCGTCTATGCAACAGAGGAGCGAGGCCATTTTGCCCTCGGTTATGACCACTACACCCACTTCACATCGCCCATTCGACGCTATCCGGATCTTGTTGTGCATCGTTTGATCAAATCAATCCTGAAAAAAGGAAAGAGTCGGAAATTCAAACAATTACCTCAAATAGCTGAGCATTGTTCTATGACAGAGCGACGAGCCGATGACGCTACTCGGGATGCAGTGAAATGGCTGAAGGCGGAGTATATGCTCGATCGTGTCGGCGAAATACACCACGGCGTGGTAACGGCAGTGACCAATTTTGGTCTCTTTGTTGAACTTGGCGAACTCCATGTTGAAGGGCTTGCCCATGTCACTGCTCTGGGAGAGGACTATTTTCACTTTGATCCAGTCCAATACCAGCTCACCGGAGAACATACAGGAAAGACGTTTCGACTGGGTCAGAACATTGTTGTCAGAGTAGTACGGGTTGACCTTGATGAGGGTCGAATTGACTTTGAACCAGAGAGCCCAGTCTCAGGTGGCAGAAAAAGAAAGGCAAGGCGGAAGCGATGAAGCGCTCCCTTGTTTATGGGATTCATGCGGTAGAGGCGTTGATCAAAAGAAACTGTGAACAGGTGGATGAGATCTGTGTCTACGGTGAAAGTAGGAACCGACGCCTCAAAGGGCTGATTGCCGAGTGCCAGAGAGTAGGGCTCTCAATCAGACGAGTTGAACGTTCACATCTTGATACTCTCTCAGGGGAGGAACGACATCAGGATGTTGTTGCTCTGCTGAATTCAACCGCTGCAGAAAAACTCCCCCTGGAGCAGTGGCTTGACAGTCTCAATATTCCCCCCTTTGTGTTGATTCTCGATGGGGTTGAAGATCCGCACAATCTGGGCGCGGCTCTGCGCTCGGCGGATGCTGCAGGTGTTCAGGCCGTGATTATTCCCAACGACAGATCGGCCCAGCTCACTGGGGTTGTCAGAAGAGTGGCCTCGGGAGCAGCGGAAGCCCTTCCCCTCTACCGGGTCAAGAATCTGGTCAGGACAATCAAACTGCTCAAACAGAGAGGAATCTGGGTTATCGGTGCAGCCGAGGAGGGTGAGGAATCGCTCTATAGTGTTGATCTGGAGGGGCCGCTTGCCGTCGTCCTTGGTAGTGAGGGGAGAGGGCTTCGTCGATTGACCCGGGAGCAGTGTGATCGACTGATCAATATTCCCATGGCAGGGAGTGTTTCAAGCCTTAATGTCTCTGTTGCAGCAGGGATCATCCTCTATGAGGCAGTTCGACAGCGAAACCACTTGGAGTGATCTTCAGGCGGTCTGATTAAATCATTCCCCCTGGTTGGGGTTGATTTGCTTCTCTTGGAACTGACAGAGTTCTTGAATAATACAGCTGTGGCATCTCGGTTTTCGCGCTGTACAGGTATAACGGCCATGCAGAATAAGCCAGTGGTGGGCACCCATCTTGAATTCATCAGGGACTCTTTTCATCAATTGGTCTTCCACTTCCCTGACATCCTTTCCTGGTGCAAGGCCTGTTCTGTTGGAGACTCTGAAGAGATGGGTATCGACAGCGATGGTGGGCTTCCCAAAGGCGGTATTGAGAATCACGTTAGCTGTTTTCCGCCCCACTCCAGGCAGTGCCTCCAGCTCTTTTCGGGATGCTGGAACCTTACTCTGATGCCGCTCAATCAGGAGTTCGGAGAGTTTGATGATGTGTTTGGCCTTGGTGTTATAGAGGCCTATGGCCTTGATGTGTCCTTTTAGTCGTTTAACTCCAAGCGCTATCATTGCTTCTGGCGTATTGGCTTGTGGAAACAGGGTCTTTGTGGCTCGGTTGACGGAAATATCCGTGGCTTGTGCAGAGAGAACAACAGCAACCAACAACTCATAGTGAGAGTTGTATTTAAGTTCAGAGGAGGGGGCGGGTATTGCGTCCCTGAGTCGCTCAAAGAGCTTTGTTCGTTGTTTGGGTTTCAATCGTTGTCCCCTTGTTGGGTTAACAACAGACGTCGTTTTCGAACCCGGCTGACCGCTTCAAGTATTTCATCTCTAAGCACTGAACTTTCTGAAGTCGAGAGAGTTGATGATTGAAGTTTGTTTTTTTCGGCCTCTTGGCTGAGGCGAAGTTTCCTTAATCGGTAACGTTCTCTGGAGCTCATGGCCTCCTCTGCTGTGTACTCCTTCCAGAAGCTACCCCTATCCGCCTTTGGGGTTGGCTCAAGGAGGATGCAGTCTACTGGGCAGACTGGGAGGCAGCGCTCACAGCCAGTACAAAATGAGATAATGACAGAGTGCATGTATTTTGCCGCACCGACAATGGCATCAACCGGGCAGGCCTGGATGCAAAGTGTACAGCCTGTACAATTAGGCTCATCAACCACAGCGTATTGTCGCTTAGAGGCAGTTCCAACCTCGCCACTAAGGTTTTTGGGATCACTCCCTGAGAGTTTGGCCAGCCCCCCGAGCGTGACGCTCTCCCCCGGAGGGCAGAGATTGATATTGGCCTTCCCGTCGGCCATTGCCTCAGCATATTCGAAACAGCCGGGATACCCGCATTGGGTGCAGTGGATCTGGGGCAACCAGCGATCAAAATCTGAGGTCGTCGGCAGGCTTGGTTCCATGCTGTTGATGGGCGTCGTCGTTAGGGTGAAGCCCTGGCCTTAGCTGATGCGCATTCCTGGTTCGGCACCCTCATCAGGAGAGAGAATGTAGAGACCACTCTCATCCGAACTTGCTGCGAGAACCATCCCCTCTGATACCCCAAAGCGCATCTTGCGGGGGGCGAGATTGGCTACCATCACCACCATCCGACCAATCAGCCTGGCCGGGTCATAGGCAGATTTGATTCCAGCAAAGACATTCCGGGTCTCCCCACCAAGATCGAGAGTGAGACGAATTAGTTTGTCGGCACCTTCAACAGGGCCGGCATCAGCTACCAGGGCAACCCGAAGATCGATTTTGGCAAAGGTATCGATTCCTATCTCTTCTGCAATGGGATTTTTCGCCAGAGGGCGGGAGGGTTCTGTGGAAGCACTTTCTGCTATTTCTGCAGATTCGTCGGTCATGTTATCAATATCCTTTTGTTCAACTCGCTTAAGTAGATGACGAAATGGAGTGATTGTGTGGTTATGAAGAGGTGTAGAGACGTTCTCCCAATCTCCCGGTTGTGAGATCGAGGTGTTGAGAAAGTCCTCCACCCGAGAAGAGAGTGAAGGGACAACAGGCGAGAGCCAGGTCATCAGAACCCTGAAGAGGTTCAGTCCCTGGGTACATATTGCCTGGAGTTGATCACTCTGCCCCTCAGTTTTTGCAACTACCCAGGGTTCCCTGTCGCTGATGTATTGGTTGGCTTCATCGGCAAGCGCCATGATTTCGCGCATTGCCTTGCTGAACTCCCGATTCTCATAACAGAGGGCAATTTGTTCAGAAGAGGCCGTTATCCGCTGGAAGAGATCATTATCATCGAGTACTGGGCCGAGCTCATCATCAAAACGTTTATGGATGAAGCCAGCACATCGACTGGCAATGTTGACTATTTTTCCTACAAGATCTGAATTGACCCTGAGAATAAAGTCCTCAAGATTGAGGTCAATATCCTCAACCCGGTGGTTGAGTTTGGCGGCAAAATAGTAACGCAGATAGTCTGGGTCAAGATGGTTGAGATAGGTTCTCGCCATAATGAAGGTGTTTCTGGACTTCGACATCTTTAGCCCGTTAACAGTGAGGAAGCCGTGGGCAAAGACGGCTGTCGGTTTCCTGAAATTGGAGCCGTGCAGCATCGCTGGCCAGAAGAGGGTATGGAAGTAGATTATGTCCTTACCGATGAAGTGATAGAGTTCAGCCTCTGATTCCTCTCCCCAATAGCTCATAAAATCCATGCCGTGAGCATCACAGTAGTTCTTGAAACTGGCCATGTAGCCGATTGGGGCATCCAGCCAGACATAAAAATATTTGTCGGGATGACCAGGGATCTCAAAGCCAAAATAGGGGGCATCTCGCGAGATATCCCAGTCCTGAAGTCCTGCAGAAAACCACTCCTCAAGTTTGTTGCGGACTTCCGGCTGGAGATGACCTGCCCCTGTCCACTCCCGAAGCATGTTTTCAAAGTCACCGAGTTGTACGAAGAAGTGTTCAGACTCCCTCTCTACTGGCTTTGCACCGGAGATAGCGGAGACCGCGTTCTTGAGCTCCACGGGTGAATAGGTGGCGCCACAGACTTCACAGTTGTCCCCATACTGGTCACCGGCGCCACACCTGGGGCATTCACCACGGATGAAACGATCAGGAAGAAAGATATTCTCCTCGGGGTCATAGGCCTGCATGATCGTTCTTCGTGCGATATGCCCCGCCTGATCGAGAGCACAGAAGATCTGTTCAGCAAAGCCTCTGTTCTCCTCAGAGTGGGTAGAGTAGTAGTTGTCAAAGGCGATATTAAAATCGGCAAAATCAGCCTGATGTTCTTTGCCGATTCGTTCTATCAACTGCTCAGGAGTGATCGACTCATCACGGGACTTGAGCATAATCGGGGTGCCATGGGCATCATCTGCACAGACATAGAAACACTCATGCCCACGCAGGCGTTGAAATCGCGTCCAGATGTCGGTCTGAATATACTCCACCAGGTGGCCCAGGTGGATGGGCCCATTGGCATAGGGCAGGGCACTGGTAACCACTATTTTTCGCTGTTTCAGAGTCATATATAACTGTCGGTTGGTGGCTCCACCCGGGTTAGGCGGTATTACCGGAAAATCGCACGCACTTTACCGATTTTATCCCCTCTTAGCCACATCGGATCCAGGTGGAGTGGTAGAGTGTGGTCGGCCGTACTTTGACGGTGAGGGTTTTTGAAGAGAAACCCTATTAAGACAAGGGGTTATATCTCTAAATGGTGGCATGACTTTCAGGGGCTGAATGTGTAGCATGGCGCTCCGAAAATAGTAAGGATCAGGGATGGCCTGATCCTGTTCAATATTGAACACCCAACTCTACCCATAGGAAACCGCAGCAGGTAAAAAAATCATGACAGAGATTAACAAAGAAATCGTTGAGAACGCCTTAAAACAGATCATTGATCCTAATACAGATGAGGATCCGGTCAGCTCAAAGAGCGTGAAAAAAATTGAGATTGAAGGAGGACGGGTAACGATAGATCTTACCCTGGGTTATCCGGCAAAAAGCTGGACAGATGAGTACAGCAGGCTGCTTGTTGAAAAGGTTGAATCTCTGGAAGGTGTTGATAGTGCGGTGGTGAATATAGGCTGGGATATCGTTACTCACGCAGTACAAAAAGGGGTCAAGCCTATCCCTGGCGTTCGAAACATGATTGCCATTGCTTCTGGGAAAGGGGGAGTGGGCAAGTCTACTCTGGCGGTCAATCTGGCACTGTCACTCTCTGCAGAAGGTGCTTCGGTAGGGCTCCTTGATGCTGATATCTATGGTCCAAGCCAACCTCGTATGCTGGGGGTCAGCTCACAACCCGAGTCCAGGGATGGCAAGACCATGGAGCCATTAAATAGCTATCATATTCAGGCCATGTCCATTGGATTCCTGATTGATGAAGAGACCCCAATGATCTGGCGCGGGCCGATGGTGACCCAGGCGTTAGAGCAGTTGATGCGAGATACTCGCTGGGATGACCTTGATTATTTGATTATCGACCTGCCTCCGGGTACTGGCGATGTCCAGCTCACCCTGGCCCAGAAGGTTCCTGTTACTGGAGCCCTGATTGTTACCACCCCTCAGGACATTGCCCTGCTTGATGCTCGAAAAGCATACAAAATGTTTGAACAAGTGGAGATTCCAGTGATTGGCTTGGTTGAGAATATGAGTACTCATGTCTGTTCAGAGTGTGGCCATGAGGAACATATTTTTGGGAAGGGGGGCGGAAAGAGATTGGCCGAAGAGTATGGTGTTGAACATCTGGGCGACGTCCCGCTCGATTTGAGAATTCGCGAAGATGTGGATCTTGGAAAGCCAACAATTGTGGCAGACCCTGAAAGCGCTATAACAAACAACTTCAAGCGAATTGCTCGTCGAGTTGCCGGAAAGCTCTCGGTTCGTTCGAAAGATTACACTGAGGCATTTCCATCAATTGTGATTCAGAACAACTGACAACCATTAGATACTGCTATCCCGTACCCATGCTATGGTGATATCAGATAGAGAGAGTATGGTGGTGTGGGAAATTCTGGGTCTTTGTTAAAATCTACCTTGAAAAGGTGACTCAGGGTATGCTCCCCCATGATCACTAACTAATGACGGCAGAGGGATAATGACCATTAAGTCGGACAGATGGATAAGAAAAATGGCTGATGAGTATGGCCTGATTGAACCTTTTGAACCTGGTCAGGTTAGAGAGATTGATGGCAAGCGGGTTATCTCCTATGGAACATCCAGCTACGGGTACGATATCCGGTGCGCCCGTCAATTTAAGATTTTCACCAACATTAACTCAGCGATGGTGGATCCCAAGGAGTTTGACGACTCCAGCTTTGTTGATTTTGAGGGAGACCTCTGCATTATTCCTCCCAACTCATTTGCTCTGGCACGTACGGTTGAATATTTCAGAATTCCCCGAAACATCCTGACGATCTGTCTCGGCAAATCGACCTATGCCCGTTGCGGCATTATCGTTAATGTGACGCCCTTTGAACCTGAGTGGGAGGGTTACGTCACCCTTGAGTTTTCAAATACAACTCCTTTGCCAGCACGCATCTATGCCAATGAAGGCGTTGCCCAGGTCGTCTTCTTCGAGAGTGATGAGGAGTGTGAAACTTCTTACCGCGATAGAGGTGGAAAGTATCAGGGTCAGAAGGGCGTTACCCTCCCAAGAGCCTGACCATGTACGGAGGGACAACTACCGAAGAGCATCTGGCGCTGACGACCGATGCCGTTGATGAACTTGATGAGATCATCGCCTGTGCTGAAAGAGTCAATCACGACGGCTCGGTAGAGTAACCTTATCCCTTATTGGCATGGTCTACTGATAAGCCGCTCACTGAGGTAAACTAACGCTATGGCAGGTAATTCAATAGGTCAGCATTTTCGGGTTACAACCTTTGGCGAAAGTCACGGGCCGGCTATCGGTGGTGTTGTTGATGGCTGCCCGCCAGGAATTGAACTCACTGCTTCTGACCTTCAAAAGGACCTGGATCGACGGCGACCAGGGCAGTCTCGTTTTACCTCCCAACGAAAAGAGAGTGACAGGGTTGAAATTCTCTCAGGTGTTTTTGAAGGGAGGACAACGGGCACTCCTATAGGGCT
>Ga0208524_1000497_pt1 | contig 20480 bp, 18 predicted proteins | sample ETNtaG_28_FD_185779 | JGI IMG/M metagenome (GOLD analysis project Ga0208524, IMG submission 185779) | Marine microbial and viral communities from oxygen minimum zone, Eastern Pacific Ocean - ETNP201406SV61 (SPAdes) (version 2) | ecosystem: Environmental > Aquatic > Marine > Oceanic ... | reverse complement strand
AAAGTTGTCGTAAGCGATGAGGCATATCGTAATAATATCTATCAGGCACTCAAGGGGCATGACGATATAAAATTTGTGTTTTAAAACACTTCGACTTTGCTTTCGGAACAGAATATAAAATGAGTAAGGTATTCTTTATTGAAACCAGGAACGGCGAATCACTCTCCTCGCAAGCCGAAAAGGTAAAACTGCTTTGTGATGCTGTTGGAATCAAGAGTGTTATTAATAGAGGTGATATGGTTGCGGTAAAGACCAGTTTCGGGGAGAAGGGGAATATCGGCCATCTCAAACCTCCGTTAATAAAGGCGGCTGTGGATAAAGTGAAGTCAAGCGGAGGCAAGCCTTTTCTGGTTGAGACGAATACGCTATACGTGGGAAAACGTTCCAATGCAATAGACCATTTAACGCTCGCCCATGAGCATGGTTTTACAATAGAAAGCACAGGGGCTCCTATTATTATCGGCGATGGGCTTTTTGGTGAGCACGATCACATTGTTGAAATTAACCAGGAATTGTGTAAGAACGCTTATATTTCAGGCGTGGCAAAGGCATCAAACGCCATTATCTCTATTGCCCATGTTACAGGGCATCTTGCCACCGGCATGGGGGCAACATTCAAGAATATCGGTATGGGATTGTCTGCAAGGGGCGGCAAGTTAGCTCAGCATTCCGGTGTGATACCTCAGATTATTAAAAAGAATTGTACAACATGTAAGGTCTGCCAGATCTGGTGTCCTGCCGACGCAATTACAATGGCTTCTGATACGGCAGTGATTGATCCTGAAACATGTATCGGCTGTGGAGAGTGTCTTGCCGTCTGTCAATTCGATGCCGTTAAGATTGCATGGGACGAAGACACTGCAAATTTACAGAAAAAAGTTGCAGAATATTGTCTGGCCATTTTAGGAGAGAAGAAGCAGAAAGCGGCATTCTTTAACTTCCTTACACACATAACTAAACATTGTGATTGTATGGACAAACCTTTTGAGCCTGACATGTCCGATATCGGCATAGTGGTTTCCAGAGACCCGGTAGCTGTTGAGAAAGCGACTGTAGACTTAATAAACGAACATACAGGAAAAGATTATTTCAAGAATATCTGGCCAAAGATCGATTATACTGTACAGCTTGAACATGCTCACAAAATTGGGTTAGGTAATCTTGATTATGATCTGGAAAATGTCACCTCTGATAAATTGGCTAGATCAGTGAGTTAAACTTTTACTATGATTTCATCTAAACGTAAAGTAATAATATTCGGTCTGGATTCTGCTCCGCCTGAACTGGTTTTTGATAAGTGGCTTGATTACCTGCCTAATATAAAGCGTCTTGTATCAAACGGGATCTCCGGCAAACTGGAAAGCACTATACCTGCGATCACCTGTCCGGCCTGGGCATCAATGGTTACAAGCACTAACCCCGGTAAACTGGGAATATATGGTTTCAGAAATAGACGCCACTATGATTATGAAGGTTTAACTTTCGCAGACTCGAGCACAGTTAAGGAAGAAACCATATGGGATATACTTTCAAGGCATGGTAAAAGGCCTATCGTTATAGGCGTACCACTGACATACCCTCTCAAGCCTGTTAACAATGGACTAATGATAAGCTGTTTTCTTACGCCGGACAAAAATTCTCAGTTTACGTATCCAGATACGTTGAGACATGAGGTGGAAAGAGTTTCAGACGGCTACATCCTGGACGTAAAAGATTTCAGAGGTGAAGACAAGGATCAGGTTTTAAATACGATTTATGAAATGACAGGAAAGAGATTTAAACTTACAAGGCACTTTATACAAAAAGAAGATTGGGATTTTCTGATGATGGTGGAGATGGGGACGGACAGGATACAACACGCCTTCTGGGGATTCTTTGACAACAGGCATCCGAGGTACCTGCCGGGAAATAAATATGAGAATGTTATATTTGACTATTACAGATATATCGATGATGAAATAGGTAAAACTCTTGCGTTATTGGATGAAGACACCATTGTCTTGATTGTTTCGGATCACGGTGCCATGATGATGGAGGGGGGAATATGCATAAACGAGTGGTTAATAAATAACGGATACCTTAAGCTGACACATTATCCCGATGAGGTTACTCAAATCAGTAAAGATATGATTGACTGGGGCAAGACCAGGGTCTGGGGTGAAGGGGGCTACTACGGGCGTCTGTTTTTTAACGTGAAAGATCGTGAACCGAACGGAATAATCCCGAAGCAGAATTATGAGTTTGTAAGAAATGAATTAATAGCAGCACTTGAAGATCAGAGAGATCAGGCCGGGCAGAAGATAAATACAAAGGTATTCAAGCCGGAGGAAATCTATTCAGAATGTAGAAACATACCACCGGATTTGATTGTCTATTACGGAGATTTAGCCTGGAGGTCTGTTGGCAGTGTGGGGCACAATAGTGTCTGGGCAAATGAGAATGATACAGGTGCAGATGATGCAAATCACTCCCGGCACGGGATATTTGTTATGAGTGGTGATAACGGATATCATTCTGAAAGAAGAAACGGTTTAAAGATAATGGACGTAACACCTACTGTCTTAGACCGTATGGGAATTGGTATTCCGTGGTATATGGAGGGAGATGTAATTAAATAATCTTTAGTTCTGTTATTATCCTTATTAAAGAAAAGGTGTGATTTGAAGGATTTTTTCTGGGGACTCAACTTCCTGACAATTCTTCCGACAGGCAGGAGATGGCGTGAGAGAGAGCCAAAGGTTGGGAATGTAGTGTTCTGGTTTCCCATAATTGGTTTGTTGATGGGGGTTATACTGACTCTTATTTATTTCTATGCAACCTGGTTCTTTCCACACTTGGTTGCCGATGCTGTAATCCTGGTAGTCTATATTATTATGACGGGTGGTTTTCACCTCGATGGTTTTGCAGATACCTGTGATGGTTTATTCGGAGGGAGTACCAGGGAAAAAAGGCTCGACATAATGCGGGACAGCCGGACGGGGAGCTATGGTGCATTATGTCTTATATGTACTGTAGGCCTGAAATATATTTGCATTGTTTCAATTGATCCGGGAGCTGTAGCTGCGTTATCCTTTATTTCTGACTACGAGGTAATAAAGGGTATGAACCCTTTATATCTCAATGCTTGTGAAAAAGGTAAAGTGCTTCTCTTCATGTGTGCTATTGGTCGCTGGTCGCAAGTGCTGGGTGCAGCGCTATCAAGCTATGCCAGAGATGAAGGGGGTACCGGGAAAATAATTGTTGAAAACGTCAAAGTAAGACATGCCCTGTTTTCCTCGATCTTGCCGGGAATACTCATATTTTTGTTTTGTGGAATTACGGGGATTCTTATATTCTTTATAGTGTTCATTGTGGTTGCCTTGTTCGTTTCTTATGCCAAAGGAAAAATTGGTGGTATGACAGGTGATACCCTTGGCGCGACAAACGAGATAAGTGAATTGACCGTTTTACTCTCCTTTTTAATTATTTAATGTCAGAATTAACATTCATAATCGGCGGTGCAAGAAGCGGCAAGTCTGCATTTGCAATGGAACTTGCTAAAAAGCAGAAGCACGTTTGTTATATTGCGACTGCAGATTCCGGGCATGCTTCACAGGTCGATGATGGTGAGATGCTGGAGAGGATACAAAAGCATCGTAAGAATAGGCCTGTAGACTGGGAAACGGTAGAAGCTCCTCTTGCGCTGGATAAGGCGGTTTCAAATCTTAATGGAACCTTCGATGTAGTATTAATTGATTGTATTACCCTTTATGTAACAAATATGCTTCTTGGCGGTAGTGAAGAGGCAGGGGATGAGTACATAATTGATGCAATAAACAAATTATGTATTGTTTGTAAGAAGATACCTTCTCATGTTATAATAGTCTCCAATGAAGTTGGTTACGGAATCGTACCGGATAATGTAATTTCGAGGAGATTTCGTGATATTGCAGGCCATGCTAATCAAATAATTGCAAAAGAAGCAGATAATGTATATCTTGTTACTGCAGGAATTGAAACAAAGATAAAATAATCATTTCTTAGAAAGGAGATAGGATGCAATTTTTTATAGATACAGCGGATGTAAATGAGATAAGAGAGGCAGAGAGTCTGGGGATCCTGGACGGCGTTACAACAAACCCTACACTGATATCAAGAACAGGACGGCCTTTTAAGGAAACTATAGAGGAGATATGTTCAATTGTAAAAGGCCCGGTAAGTGCCGAAGTAGTTAGTGTAGATACTGACGGTATAATTAAAGAAGGAAGAGAGTTGGCGAAAATAGCTGATAACATAGTCGTCAAGGTACCGCTTATAAAGGATGGCCTTAAGGCAGTCAAGGCCTTAACCTCAGAAGGAATAAAGGTAAATGTTACCTTGTGTTTTTCATCAAATCAGGCCTTGCTTGCAGCAAAGGCCGGAGGTACTTATATCAGCCCGTTTGTCGGCAGGTTGGATGATAAAGGACATACGGGAATGGAGGTTATTGATGAGATTAGAACTATCTATGATAATTATGGTTTTGAGACTCAGATAATCGTTGCCAGTATTAGAAACCCGTTACATGTAAGAGACGCCGCTCTTATGGGTGCTGACATAGCGACAATACCATTTGCGGTATTCAACAATATAGTAAAACATCCATTGACAGATGCAGGACTGGAGAGTTTTCTTGCGGACTGGGAAAAGGTTCCCAAATAGGCTGAGTAGTTATTGCGAATCTTAAATCAATTTTGATAAATAATAATTAAGGAATAATATGTACTTTGTTTTAGGGCAAAGTACATATTAGTACTATTCATCAGATGCGAGCTTGCGAACATAGGTGTGATATTCACCATCGTCAACTTCATCTATTTTCAGCAATTCATTTCCTGTTTTTTCACACCAGGCCTTTATGTCAGACTTTATTCCGTCATCGGTTGCAATAATCTCCAGTACCTGCCCGGCCTCCAACTCCTTTATTTTTTGAGATGCCTTAAATATGGGCATCGGGCAAAGCAATCCATAACAATCTAATGTAAAATCAGCTTCCATAATTTAGGAAAGTTCCCTTCTTTTGAAAGTTAGTTGAAATCCAGCAATTCACATAATTCATCAATAATAAACAGGTTATAAGTCATTATTGGTGTTCCTTTATTTAATTTTACTTATAAAAAAAAGATTTAAGCAGTACTACTTAGCCCTCTTTCGCCTTGCCTTGTAAGATGCCAGCCGCTCTTTAATCTCCTTGTCAAAACCATTTTCTGTCGGCTTATAGTATTCTTTACCCTGAAGCTCTTCTGGTAAATAGGATTGTTCTATATGGCCGCCATGATTGTGCGGATATTTGTATCCTTTTCCATAGCCGAGATCCTTCATCAGGGGAGTTGGTGCATTTCTGATATGAAGAGGTACTCCCAGAGCACCTTTTTCTTTGACATCCTCTAATGCACTTAGATATGCCTTATAAGAAGCGTTGCTCTTTGGTGCAGAGGCAAGATAGGTTACGCCCTGTGAGAGAGGTATCCACCCCTCCGGCATGCCGACAAAATGGAATGCATCTTTTACCGCCACCGCCACCTGAACAGCCGACGGATCGGCATTGCCAATATCCTCAGAGGCAAAAATAACCATACGCCGCGCAATAAAGAGAGGGTCTTCTCCCGCCTCCAGCATACGTGCCAGCCAATATACAGCTGCATCAGGGTCACTGCCCCGCATGGATTTGATAAAGGCGGAAATCACGTTGTAGTGTTCATCCCCTCCTTTATCATAAAGAAGCGCTTTTCGCTGCATGGCTTCCTGGGCAACCTTTAAAGTAATTCTCCTCTTGTCTTTCTTATCGGGACTCATCAGTATTAATGCCGACTCAAGAGTATTTAAGGCTACCCTTGCCTCTCCGTGAGAAAGTTCTACGATAAAATTGAAGGCGTCATCGTCGATCGCTATTTTTAGATTGCCAAGCCCACGTTCCTTATTTGACAAGGTATTGGTTATTATGGTTTTGATGTTGTCTGCAGAGAGTTGTTCAAGTACCAGCGCCTTACAGCGTGAGAGAAGGGGAGCATTGATTTCAAATGATGGGTTCTCCGTCGTAGCTCCAATCAATGTAATAGTGCCGTCTTCCACGTGATGTAGAAAGGCATCCTGCTGGGACTTATTGAATCTGTGAATCTCATCGACAAAAAGAATAGTACTTTTGCCATAATATTTAAGCTGCTGTTTGGCCTCTTCGATGACGGCACGAATATCCTTGACGCCTGACAGTACGGCAGAGAAAGAGACAAAGTGAGCACCAATTGTCTTAGCGACAATTAAGGCTAGTGTAGTTTTTCCTACACCGGGAGGCCCCCAGAAAATCATTGATACTAACTCTTTCCTCTCCATAAACCCCCTGAGGATTTTATCTGGCCCGACAAGGTGTTCCTGTCCGACAAATTCAGCCAGGTTCTGCGGCCTCATCCGATCGGCCAGCGGGGATTTCTTTGCAGCCTTTGCCCTTGCGTCAAATAAATCAGCCATTTTCAGTTACTCTTTAAAATTTTTTTCACCGCAGAGACGCAGAGAACGCAAAGAAAAAACTTAGAAAAAAAGAAAAAGATACAGGAGTAGGAACGTATTGCAATACGCCCCTACAAAACAACAAAATTATTCAGAGCTTCTAATCAATTACTTTCTAGAAGATAATAACTTTGCGCCTTCTTGTCCTCGGCGTCTTTTGTCCGGGGAGCGGTGAACCATAATATGTAAATTTACATCCTGATAACTGATTAGTCAATCATTTATACTATTACTCTGTAAAGGATTCTTTTTTATCTGTGTGCATCTGCGCAAATCTACGTCCTACTTAATTTTATGTAGAGAAAAAAGTTGAACTTAAGTGATTGTTTTAATAGTATTGCCGTGACTTAAGAAGCAATATTGATTCCACGTGAAGTTCGGACAACACTTATAGAAAGGCATAGATCGATGATTAAGATTGTTGATGGTTTTGAGAATAGCGAACAGATATGTAAGATGATAGAGGACGTTGCCGGGGAGCTGCGTATAAATCAAAAACTGGAAGAAATATCTATTAAACATCCCCCCGACACTCCCATAGATATGAACTATCTCGGTTCAGATAACAAATTACTGGAGTTGGAGATAGTGGATTCATTAGAGAATCTCGAGGGCAGGGTCAGGCATGAGCTCATGCATGTGGCAGACCAGTTAGACGGAAAGTTTAAGTACAAAGACAGCCTTGTTCCCCCTGAAGGTACCGGTGCATTCAGGAGATACAAATACCTCTGGAACGTGTATATTGACAGCCGTCTTGTAAAGAGTGGCAAGCCTTCCTACGATACTCAGGAAGCCAGGGAAAAGGAGATAGAAGAGTGCTACCCGGAATTGAGCACAAATCTCAGGAAAAGGTGCTTTACATTTCTCTGGGGGATGGGGCTCCTTGACTTCGAACAGATTTCTGCAATGAGTTACGACCTGTTTTCCACATTTGAAGAACTCAAGTCTCTTGCCCTGTCACATGGGGAAGAACAGATTACATTTGAGGCAATTGAAGAACTGAAAAACTACGGGAAGTAGAGAGATAAAGAAAATAGCACGCACCCGCCAAAAGACACGTCGCCTGCCCAGCCAAGCCGGTTCGGACGGGGGCTGGGATTCACCTCTGTTTCCTCTAAACATCAAAATCTACGTTGACAACATTTCGTTAAAGAATTAGTATTGGTATGAGTGCATTTCTTTTTAGAAAAACTCTCGGTACATCATTAATTAATAAAGATCAGAGGAGAGATCATGATAAGTGTTGATAAAGCGTTGCAGATCGTTCTAAAGAATGGAAAAAGACTGTTACCCAAAAAGGTGAAGCTGGAGAATGCAGCCGGGCTTTGTCTGGCGGAGGATATCAAGTCAGATTTAAATATGCCTCCGTTTAACAGGTCTGCAATGGATGGCTACGCGGTGATTGCGAGTGACATAAATCCACCGGTGGATCTTGAAGTCATAGAAAATATACGTGCCGGATACAACCCGAAGAAAAAAGTCGGCAGGGGACAGTCGGCTAAGATCATGACGGGTTCCGTAGTTCCCAAAGGTGCTGATGCGGTTATAAAGGTAGAGGAGACAAAACCGTTAGACAATGACAGAAAGGTGCGTATTCTTAAAGGAACAAAAAAGGGTGCAAATATTGCCAGGAAGGGAGAGGATGTTCGTGTTGGCAACGTGGTCCTTCGCAAGGGAACGAGGATAAGGGCACAGGAGGCCGGCATCCTTGCCGCAGTTGGTGCCGGTAACGTTAAAGCGTATTCAACTCCAAGTATAGGCATTATATCTACGGGTGATGAACTGGTAGAGATTACGCGTAAGCCCAAACCCTGGCAGATACGTAATAGTAACAGTTATTCTCTGGCGGCGCAGGCCAGGCAGATTGTCCCGGATGTTGAGATCCTTGGCAGAGTCAATGATAATGAGAAAGAGATAATGAAATTGATTAAAAGGGGTTTGAGGAAGGATATATTGATATTGTCCGGAGGAGTATCGATGGGGGAGTTTGATCTTGTAGGTGGTGTATTACAGGATATTGGCGTTAAGATATTCTTTGAGAAAGTAGCCCTCAGGCCGGGCAAACCTACGGTGTTTGGCAAGAAGGGTGATAAACTGGTTTTTGCACTTCCCGGTAATCCCGTGTCAACCTTTGTTACCTTTGAACTGTTTGTAAAACCATGTATCAAGAAGATGATGGGGTTCACCTCTTATGGACATCCAATAATGCATGCGGAACTGGAAAGGGAGATTAAGATCAGGAAAAAGCGCCGCGAATATCGGCCTGCATTATTAAGTCAGGCAGGTTCCGGGTGGAAGGTTTCTCTCGTAGACTGGCACGGTTCGGGAGATCTGTTTTCAACCACAAAGGCTAATTGTCTACTTATTGTCAGAGAGTCAGTTGAGAAGCTGAACGCCGGTGATATGGTAGAAGTAATGCTGATAGATGGTTTAAATGTGTTTTAATAACAAGTTAGGTTTCTGCCGCGACAAAAACTATCCTTCGACTCCGCTCAGGATGACGTCACACTGAGCGAAGTTGAAGTGTTATCAACATTGAAATTCCTATGCATTAAATTGTTAAGTTCATAAAAAGTTTGAAGTGACTAAAGTTAGGGAAAATTATATTGTATAATAAACCTTTTTATTTAAACCTCCTCCTCTCTTTTCTTACAATCACTCTTCTCTCATTCTCATTTCCATATCCGGGTATAAGTTACTTAGCCTGGATTGCCCTCGTTCCCTGGTTCATAATAATTTCGGCCGGTTACAGGGTAAGGCTGTTTTCGTATTTAATTGGTTTCCTGTTTTTTGTTTTCAACCTGTCATGGCTCTGGTTTGTTACAGGTATTGGCTGGTTATTGTTAAGTCTTTTCTTAGCTCTTTACTTCTTTGCCTTTGGTATTGTTCTACATTATTTGCGCGGGAGGTTAAGACTGCCATACGTCTTTGTTGCTCCGTTTATCTGGGTGACTTTCGAGTATCTGAGATCATTTCCATATTTCGGTTTCCCATGGTTTTTTGCAGGTCACAGTCAATATTTGAATCTGCCTTTAATACAGATTACGGATATTACGGGCGTTTATGGTATATCGTTTCTGATTGTTGTATTTAATGCGGCTATTGCAGATTTGATAGAACAATTATTGCTTAAACGTAATATCACATCAGTGGCAGATTCAGTTGCTCCTTCTGATAAAAAGAGAAAAACATTCTGGCTCACCATAACTATCCCATCACTTTTGTTGTCTCTGGTTTTAATCTATGGATATTTTGATTTAAGAGGCCATAGGGTCCTGCAGGACGGCCCCAACGTTTGTGTTGTACAGGGAAATATTCCACAGGGTGTCAAGATTGAAGCCGATGATAAACAGAAGGAGAAGATATTGACGAAATACACAAACTTATCATTAGCGGCTGTTGGGGAGGAAGCTGACATGATTGTCTGGCCGGAGACTATGGTGCCCGGCATCCTTAATATTGATCCTGAAATTCTTAACAGGAAGGTTGACAAACTGTCTAAAGAGTCGGTTCGTATATTGACGGATGCAACCTCTGCTAATTTGATATTGGGAGGTACGGCAATTGATGTAAAGGAGTCCTCTGCCTTGTATTTTAATACGGCTTTCTTTTATGACAGGGAAGGAAGATTTGTGGACCGTTATGACAAGATACATCTCGTCCCTTTTGGAGAATTCATTCCATTCGAAGACTGGATCCCCTTCTTTGCCAAGATAGTGCCTTATAGTGTAAGTTTGAGTGGAGGAGACGGGAGAACTATATTTGAACTTGATTCAAAGGAGAACGATAAAAACTATAAGTTTGGAGTAATAATATGTTACGAAGATACAATTGCGCCTTTTGTGAGAAAATTTCGGAAAGATGGAGCTGACTTTCTGTTAAATATTACCAATGATGCCTGGTTTCATGATAGTTCTGAACTGGATCAGCATCTGGCAGTGATGGTTTTCAGGGCTGTTGAGAATCGGATCACTATTACACGTGCTGCTAATAGCGGCATTTCTTCCTTTGTTGCACCGGACGGTGAGATATATGATTACCTGTCTGAATATGGAAGATATAAAGAGGTAGAAGGCATATTGTGTAACAAAATCAGGTTTGAGGACTCGGTAACTTCATGGTACACAAACCATGGTGATGTGTTTGCATTTTCATGTATATTGGTAACCGCTATACTCTGTTTGGTTGCGTTAAGAAGGAGAGTTTTCGCTTGACATTTATATGGGTGAACGTATAATCACTCACGTAAGCCTATGTAAAATTTTAGCTTATATCCAAAATTCAGAAAGAGTACGACAAAAATATGCATCCTTTAGATTATTTTTTAGGGTTGGCTTCTACAGATATGGGCATCGACCTGGGAACGGCGAATACACTGGTATGTATTCCCGGTGAAGGCATCGTGTTGTTTGAACCATCTGTGGTAGCAGTGAAACCGGGGACAAATAAGGTTTTGCTGAACGGAAAAGCCGTAGGGCAATCTGCAAGGGCTATGCTGGAGAAAGCCCCAAACAGTATTTCCGTTATCAGGCCAATGAAGAATGGAGTTATTGCCGATTTTGATATTACAGAGGCGATGCTTAAGTATTTTATATTAAAGGTGCATAAAAGAAAATGGGGGATACGGCCAAGGGTCGTGGTTGCCATTCCATCCGGAATCACTGCCGTGGAAAAACGTGCTGTTGTGAATTCTGCAGAAAGAGCAGGTGCCCGGGAGGTTTATTTAATATCTGAGCCCAAAGCTGCTGCGATTGGAGCCGGACTTCCCGTTGGAGAACCGGTGGCAAGTATGATAGTTGACATCGGAGGCGGTACCACAGAGGTAGCTGTTATTTCATTAGGAGATATATTTGCGCATGAGAGTTTAAGGGTTGCCGGCGATGCGATGGATGAGGCAATAGTTCAGTTTGTTCGTCGTAATTATAGCCTGGATATTGGTTATAGAACCGCCGAAAGCATTAAGGTCGAGATTGGATCGGCTTTCAAATTAGACGAAGAGATTACAGCGGAAGTTAGAGGCCGTGATGCCATAGCCGGATTACCGAGGGCAATAAAGATTACTTCGGAAGAGATAAGAGAAGCGCTTCTTCCGACAACAGATGCTATTATAGACGCTATAAGGAAGACGTTGGAAAAGTCGTCGCCGGAATTATCTTCTGACTTGTTGACTACAGGCATGGTTCTGATTGGGGGAGGTGTAATGCTGAGGGGTTTAGATAAATTAGCTGCAGAGGAAACGGGGCTTCCTGTAAAGATGGCAGAGGATCCAATTACGGCGGTAGCAAGAGGAACAGGCATACTTCTGGAAGATCTAGATTTATATAAGGATGTTTTGTGGGATAAGGAACTTGAGGCGTAATCGTGACAGATCTACTAAAAGATTTATAATATTTGTTTTTGTCATAGTATCCATTTCTCTTTTATTCATACCGGAAAGCATAACAAATAACATCAAAGTAACCGTTGCTTCACCCCTTGCACCAGTACAAAAGATAATTTCTCATACATCAAATTTCTTCAAGAATGGGTTTGAGAAGCTGGCCGCATTATCTACCGCAGTTGATGAAAAAAATGATCTGGGGAAAGAGGTCTTCCTCCTTAAGAATAAGATAATCGAGCAGCAAGATATTATAAATGTATCTAAGAAAAAGCTGGAAATTGTATCGGAATATAAAAAGAACATCGATGATAAAGAAGAACCGGTAGTTGCAGATATCATTGGCTTCGACGTTTCGAGCTTTAGAAAAAGTATTATTGTTGATGTTGGAAAGAAACAGGGTGTTTCAGTTGGAGATGTTGTAGTTTTTGGTAATGCGCTTGTAGGCCGAATCTCAGCTACAGGGAATTCATCCGGCAGGGTTATGTTGATTACCGATCCCGCATCGAATGTTCCGTCACGATTTCTCGAGTCAAGAACACGGGGAATAGTCCAGGGAACCGCCGATGGCAAATGCATGATGAAGTATGTGCCCCGGCAGATAAAAGTGGATAAGCCTGAGAAGATTATATCTTCCGGTATGGGTGGGGTATTTCCGAAATCTCTCTATATAGGTAATGTTATTGAGGTTAAACAGAAAAGTGCAAGTCTTTTTAAAGATATTAAGGTTATACCAAGGATTGACATCTCAAAGATTGAAAATGTATTGGTAATCAAGAGGAAAAAAGAAGAAAATACTCCTGAGTAAGCATATCCTTTAAGACATTATTTTAGGAAATATAAAAGGCATTCCCATGCCGTGGATTACAATAATAAGTGTTACTGTATGCATATCATTAATCCAGACAACCTTATTGCGCCACATAAGTTTTCTGGGCATTCAACCTGACCTCTTTATAATCTTCCTGGTTTTTCACTCATTGAACGCTAACCGCGAACGATCGTTTCATGCAAGTTGGGTAGTTGGCCTTACAAAAGATATTTTTTCCGAAGGGCCTTTTGGTCTGAATACCGTTTTGTTCATTATTGCAGGATATATTGTTTCAATAATCAGAGGTAATATTTATGGCAGGCATTTGGCGACACAAATTTCAGTTACGTTTATAATTTCAATAATTTATAATTTACTCTACCTTTGTTTGTTGTCAATGTTAATAACCTCGGCAGGCTTATTTTCCATGGCGTGGGAATGCCCCCTGATCGCAATCTATAATTCTATAATTGTTCTTCCTGTATTCTGGCTGTTCAGCAGATTCTATTCCTCGTTTGGATTTCCATCTTCAAGAAGAAAATTTTAAATAATGTATAAGAGCCGTTTTAAGATATTTTTTGGAATAATATTAGTTTTATTCTTTGTGATTCTCTGCAAACTGTTTTACGTTCAGATAATCGAAGGTGGAAAGTTCAGTGGTATGTCTGATAGCAGGAGAATAAGGACTGTCAGTATCGACACACTGAGGGGAACAATATTTGATAGAAACGGTTCGGCCCTGGCGATAGATAAACACTCCTTCGAACTTATGGTATCTTATACAAAGTTATTTAATGCTTTCTTGTGTATTAAACAAAACATTCTGCCTGAAGTATCCGGGGGTAAGGATAAAAAAATAACTCGTAATCTGTGCAAAAAATGCCATTCTGATAATGCATCGTGGGTAGATAAAGTGGCTGAATCCCTTGAAATTCCATATACAGATATCTTAGAGAAAACTACAAATATTGTAAAAAGGGTAGAAAAGATTAAGCGTGTCGTAGAGATGAAAAGTGAAAGGAAGATACGCATCAAAGAGGAAACTGTATCACATTCATTAGTATCAGACCTGTCATGGGAAAAGACTGCAAAGTTTCAGGCAGGCATGATGGATCTGCCCGGTATACAGATAGATGCAAACCCTGTAAGATGGTACCCAAAGGGTGATTCATCATCTCACATAATAGGTTATGTTGGCAAGTTGGATGAGAATGAAATACACGACTATAATTTTAAGAAAAGATGGTTTGAAGGCCTGAATGAAAGTGAAGAATCGGCATCAGAATATTTTGTTCAAAAGGCAATTTCCATGGATTCCCTGTTTGGAAAAACCGGAATTGAAAAGACATATAATTCAAGGTTGATGGGTGTGCCGGGAGAGAAATTTGAAGAGATAACCCTTGATACAATGAGAGCCGATAAGCTTATTCTTGAGAGGCCGTCAATACCCGGGAATAATATTGTTTTAACAATAGATGACAGGATACAGGGCATTGCAGAAAAGGCGCTGGGGAAAAGAAAGGGTTCGGTTGTAGTAATGGATCCGTGGAATGGTGAAGTAATAGCAATGGCGGCATTTCCCAGATATAATTTAAATACCCTGAATGAAGATTATTCCGTCCTTAGTAAGAACCCACAGAAACCATTCCTCAACAGGCCTATTCAAAGTGCTTTGCCTCCGGGGTCAGTCTTTAAAATCGTTACGGCGATTGCAGCGCTGGAAGAGAATAAAATAGATGAAAATACACAGTTTGCATGTTACGGGTCAGTGAAGGTTGGAGAAAGCCGCTTCCGATGTTTTTCAGAGTATGGTCATGGTTTGTTGAATGTTGAAGAGGCCATGCAATATTCATGTAATGTCTTTTTCTTTGAAGCTGCAAAAGTGTTGGGAGGTTCCTTATTAAAAAAGTGGGCGGATAAATTTGGCCTGGGAAATACCACAAATATTGATCTTGCCTATGAAAAAAAGGGAAATATGCCGGAATCGAAGTCTATGTCCCAGACTGTGAATTTGTCAATTGGTCAGGGAGCGATGCTGGTTACACCGATACAGATTACGAAGATGATAGCTATGATTGCAAACGGTGGGTGGTATATCAATCCGTACATTCTTCAAAGGGTAACAGGCTATAATGGTAAAATAATTATGGACAATAAACATACACCTGCAGAGAGAATAGATGTATCGGAGAAAAATCTGGATATTATTAAACGATCGTTACGAAGAGTAGTGACCGCCGGTACAGCAAAGAAAATAGGTTTGAGTGAGCTGCGTGTAGCCGGGAAAACAGGGACAACACAGACAGCACATGACGATATAAACCATGCATGGTTTGTAGGGTATGCGCCTTTTAAAAAACCAAAGTATTGTTTTACCGTTGTAATAGAGCATACAACAGGCCATGGTGCTGAAGTGGCGGGTCCGGTAGTTAAAGACCTTTTGACACAACTTGGGCTTTAGTTGCTTTACACTTTCCTTGCCTACCGGCAGGCAGGAGCTCACTTTAAACTTCCCGCCTAACAGACCGGCGGGCGGGAAGTCACTTTTAAATTCTTACAAGGTAATAGCATATGATAGTTAGTTTGCGAAATTTTGATTGGCTGCTGTTTCTGGTAGTTAGTTTATTCCTGGTTATAAGCTTTTTCTTTGTGTGGAGCGCTTCATCAGAGGCTTATGCTTATAAACAATTGATCTGGATAGGCATTGGGGTAGGTGTTTTTTCCGGTTTGCTGATGTTTGATTATTTCTCTGTCGGCAAGATCTCGTATATATTTTATTTTATAATTCTCTTATGTTTGTTTTTAGTTTTGTTTTTTGGTAAAACTGTATACGGGGCTCAGAGGTGGTTAATGGTAGGGCCTATCTCCATACAGCCTTCTGAGATTATGAAGATTGCCCTTGTTCTGACACTCTCAAGGTGTTTTATGGACAAAAGAAGTGTTTCCTCCGGGTTCAGCGGCATTGTCTTCCCGCTGGTCTTGACACTTCTGCCAATGGCGTTGATTATTAAACAGCCTGATCTGGGTACCGGTTTAATATTGTTGCCCATCTTTTTTGCGATTGTGTTTGTGGCCGGCACCAGGATTAAATATATCTTTACACTCATAGCTTTCGGCCTGGCCTCAATACCCCTTTTCTGGTTTTTTGTGCTTAAGGGTTATCAGAAGGCGAGAATAGTAAGTTTTCTCTGGCCTGATACGGTGAGCAGTTGGGGGGAAGGTTATCACAGGATACAGTCATTAATTGCAGTAGGTTCCGGCGGCAGCTTCGGAAGCGGGTGGGGCAGCGGCATACAAAGCCAGCTTAATTTCCTTCCGCAGGGACATACAGATTTTATTTTTTCTGTCATAGCCGAAGAGTGGGGATTCTATAGAGGCTGTGCGATCCTGTGCCTTTATGTGGTCTTTCTTGCATGCAGTATCGGTATCGCCATAAAGACCAGGGATGCTTATGGCAGGTTGATTGTAGCAGGCTTTACGGCAATGTTTGCCTCTCAGATTCTTATAAATGTTGCCATGACAATAGGACTTGCTCCGATTACCGGTTTAACATTGCCCTTTATCAGTTATGGAGGATCATCTCTGATATCATCCTTTATAGCATTATCGTTTATGTTTAATGTGAGAATGAGAAGTAGAATAGCTTTAGCGAATGAGGAGTTTTATGAATAATTTCCGTCGTTATGTTGAAGACAAAATTCTGCCTTTTGTGGAAACACCGGGACAATATATAGGCGGTGAATGGAATTCCATCAAAAAGGAAGATAGCAGTATAGATGTTACAGTTGCACTGGCCTTCCCGGATATCTATGCAATCGGGATGTCTCATCAGGGAATGCAGATCCTATACGGCCTGTTGAACGAGCGTAAAGACACGGCTTGTGAAAGAGTATTCGCACCATGGTATGACATGGAAGCCGCATTGAGGGAACACGATATACCATTATATTCCCTGGAGTCATTCAGGCCTTTAGGGGAGTTCGATATTATCGGTTTTTCGCTTCAATACGAGATGTCTTATACAAATGTGCTTAATATGCTGGATCTTGCAAAGATACCGCTCAGAAGAGAGGAAAGGACGAATAAAGATCCTTTAGTCATTGCAGGCGGGCCTCTGGCTCTTACTCCCGAACCAATCTCTGATTTTATTGATATATTCTTTGTGGGTGATGGAGAGGAGAAACTGCCTCAATTTATCGAATGTTTTAAGGCCATGAAACATTCGGGAAATCTCTCAAGAGAAGAGAAGATCCTTTCACTTGTTAAAGAGATGAAGAATCTTTATGCTCCTTCCCTTTATGAAGTTAGAGAAAATATGGGATGTGTCCCTATTTTCTCAGGTGTTCCGCCTGTCGTGCGTGGAGCATCAATCAGCAATCTTGGGAAGGCATTTTCTCCTGAAAGCCCTGTTGTGCCGTATGTGAAAACAGTCTTTGAACGCATATCCATTGAAGTAATGCGGGGCTGCACACAAGGGTGCAGATTTTGCCAGGCAGGGATGACAAAACGGCCAAACAGGATACGTTCTGTAGACAACATCCTGAATATGTCCGGGGATTGTTATCGTAATACAGGGCATGACGAAATATCACTTGGGGCATTGTCAATAAGTGACTATCCGCATCTCAAAGACCTGATGGCACGCATGGGTGAGGTCTTTAACCCTCAAAATGTAAACATAGCATTTCCTTCCCTGAGGGTTTCCGAAGAGTTAACTGAGCTGCCTTCTTATCTCAATACCGTACGCAAATCCGGTTTGACGTTTGCGCCTGAGGCTGCAACGACAAGGCTCAGAAAGGTAATCAACAAGAACATATCAAACGAAGATCTTTTTGCAGGAGTCAGAGAGGCTTATAAAGAGGGATGGAACCTAGTCAAATTGTACTTTATGGTTGGGCTTCCCACAGAGACAGATGAGGACGTTGAAGAGATTGCGAAACTGGCTTACAGGGTTTCAAGTCTCAGGAGAGAGGTTAAGGGTTCGGTTGGAAATGTGAATATAACAGTATCTCCTTTCGTCCCCAAGGCACATACCCCTTTTCAATGGGAACCAATGGTTTCATTGGAAAGACTAAAAGATATAAGGCGCATGATAATGAGCAAGATCAGGCATAGGAGAATTCGCATCAAATTCAGCAAGCCGGAGAGGAGTATACTGGAGGGAGTATTTGCACGCGGTAACAGGAAGCTGGGAAAAGTGATCCTTCAGGCCTGGCAGGATGGCTGCAGGTTTGACGCATGGGATGACTTCTTTGATTACGATAAATGGGTAAGTGCATTTGAAAAGGCAGGAGTTAATGAAAACCCTTACCTGTACAGAGAAAGAGGTGAAGATGAGATACTTCCATGGGATCATCTCAGCAGTGGTATTATAAAAGAATTTCTGGTAAGTGAGAGAAAGAAGTCTTTTGAACAGGAATATACACCTGATTGTTTTACTGATGGCTGTCCTGATTGCGGCGCCTGTGCAAGATCAGAGCATTATGTAAAAGTTTAAAGATTTTTTCTGGAGAACAATAAGGTTGTGTCATAATGTCATCTATTTCTTCCTTTTAAGATGGATGATATTTTCTATAAAATCCAGGGCTTTATTTGTGTCTTCTGTTGAGAAGTGTTTCGTTTCCAGGTCTCCCCTTATAAGTATTAGCTCGTTGTCCGGATCGTTACTGTCTATTTTTGTTTCTTTAGAATCTACTATCTTGATTCTGGGATAATCCCCTCCTCTGTATCCTTCTATAAGCACAATATTCACATCATTAAGATATTTTGCAACGAATTCACTTGTTCCGGGTGGGTCTGTCACCCTCTTGATGACGGCGATCTCGTCTTGTGATGTGAGGGCGATTGAATCTGCTCCTAAGTGATAGTACTTGTATGTATCCTTACCTTCGTGATCGATCTTAAACTCTTTGATGTTGTATTTGAGGGTTCCTACTCTGTATCCACGTTCTTTTAATTCTGGAATGAGTGTTTTGATGAGTGTTGTCTTACCTGCGTTCTTCTTTCCTACTATTGATATGATTATTACTTCTTCAGAATTCATCGGGCATCTTGCTTATTTCTTCAGCCGTAAAGACAGGGCCTTCTTTACAAACATAAGTACAGCCAATATTACATCTACCGCATTTTCCCAGTCCGCATTTCATCCTGTTCTCAAGAGTGGTGTATACTTTATCATGCTTGAAGCCGAGTTTCTCAAGTACAGGCAGTGTGAACTTAATCATTATGGGAGGTCCGCATACTATAGCGATTGTATCATTGCTATCGGGCGCTGTCTCTTCTACTACAGTCGGTACAAAGCCTACCTTGCCTGCCCAATCCGGAGTTTCTCCTCCAGGGTCAACAGTAGTTACCAGGTTAACATCATCTCTTGCATTCCATTCCTTAAGTTCGTTCTTATATACTAGGTCTGCAACGGTTTTGGCTCCGTATATAATGGTAACATTTTTATATTTATCACGAAGGTCGAGGCAGTTCCAGATTACTGATCTTAATGGAGGTAATGCAATACCGCCTGCAACAAACACGAGGTTCTTGCCTTCCCATTTTTCTATGGGAAACATATTTCCGTATGGACCCCTGAATCCAATCGTATCGCCAATGTTCAGCTCTCTTAACGCTTTGGTAACCCTCCCCGCCTCTCTGAAGGTGCACTCAATGTAGTCCTTCTTTGTAGGTGATGAAGCGATGCAGAAGGTACTTTCACCGGCACCAAACACCGAATAGAGTCCGAACTGCCCTGTCTGGAATTGAAATTTATTGCCTTCTTCTTCGTTTGAGAAGTTGAGCCGGAATGTCCTTACACCCGGAGCTTCATCTGTCATATCGCCGATATTCATAAGATATGGTCTGTATATATTATCCATCTTTATTCCTTACTTACTGGTTGGTTTTCTTCTGTGGCAATTATTTCAAGCATTTCAGATATATTCATGTCTGCAGGGCAGACTCTCGAACATCTTCCGCAGCCAACACAGAGAGTACTGTCAAACTTTTCTACATAATATTTAAATTTATGCATGATCCTCTGTCTCCATCGCATACCTTGTGTGGATCTTGGATTGTGTCCGGATGTATGCATGGTAAACATCGTAAACTGGCATCCATCCCAGTTTTTGACCCGGTCACCTTTGGTCATCGTACATTCATCAACTATATCGAAGCAGTGACATGTAGGGCATACAAATGTGCATGCTCCGCAGCCTATACATTTGTAAGAAAATTCATCCCATACATTGTGTTGAAAATTATCATCAAGCCATGGTTTAACTTTATCGATCTCAAATTTCTTTTCGACTGTTGCAACCTGCCGGTCCGGAGTGCCTGAAGGCGGGTCTGAAAAAACGGATTCCAGTTCCTTTACAAGGTTCTTACCCTTTTCGGTTACGGTTTCAACTAAATATTCATCATCAGAGATTTTGGTAAGCAGTACATCACTGCCTTGCTTTGCATCCGGGGCCAGGCCTACAGATGTGCAGAAACAGTAACTATCGCATTTATCACACGCAACCGTTACTATAGTAATGGCTTCCCTTCTCTCAACCCAGAATTTGTCACTACAGTCCCAGTTGAAAACCTTATCCATGACAGGCAGGCTGAATGCGTCACAGGGTCTTGATCCAAAGATAACAGACTTGACTGCAAAACCCTCAGGCTCTTCCATGCTAACCTTGTTTTTTTCAATTGTATAAGATAGTATCTTCTCCGTCTTTGGGAAGAAAAACTCTTTTATAGAGTTATTGGTAATAACATGGTCGAGGGAAATCTCAT
>Ga0208524_1000485_pt1 | contig 20730 bp, 17 predicted proteins | sample ETNtaG_28_FD_185779 | JGI IMG/M metagenome (GOLD analysis project Ga0208524, IMG submission 185779) | Marine microbial and viral communities from oxygen minimum zone, Eastern Pacific Ocean - ETNP201406SV61 (SPAdes) (version 2) | ecosystem: Environmental > Aquatic > Marine > Oceanic ... | reverse complement strand
TTTACTAGCATTATGGTCTTTTTATATCTCTTTGATTAGAAACATTCTCTCGAAGATAACTGACTTGATTCAGAGCATGAATTGTGCTAATTTTAACTCATATAAAAAAGTATAAGCACTTGGATTTGCGAACATTTTTTTAAAACATCCATTGATTTGAATTATAAAATGAGCGCCGAGAAACCAAAAAAACCTACTGCGGCAAAAACTAAGCATACAGCAACTAAGGCTGCTGGAACTAGGGCTGCTGGAACCAAGCATACAGCAACTAATGCTGCTGGAACTAAGCATACAGCAACTAAGCATACTGCCCGAAAAGCCCAACCATCTACATCAGATAAAGTCATCCGTTTCTTTTTTGGGATTATTGTTTTTACTGCATTGGTGAGTGGTGGAACCTACTACCTGCAAAGTTCATTGATGGTATTACAGCTTTTGGGACTCTATGCACATTGGGCTTTCATTCTTATTTTACTACCTGCTTTATCAGGGTTGGCTCAGCATTTGATTGCCAGTCCAGCTAGGTTGATTGTTGCTGTGTTGGGATCACTGGCTACTTCAGCAATCCTATACCCTATCTATGCTGAGCGTTTCTGGGCGATTCCTCCAAGCTTTACTGACATGATAGTTTTCACGCTGGTCATTGCCGGAATTGGTTTCACCTCAAGCATCAATCCACTCGATAGACATGTCAAACAAAGGCGTGCTAGAAGAAGTAGGAAGAAAGCTTCGGAAAAACATGAAACACATTCGCATCATGAACAATATGATGGTGTTGTAGATGGATTACTTAATTCATCAATGATCCGCTCTATCGAATTGCTCCTTACAGTTACTTCATTTATTGGTGCAATCTGGGGCATTTTATCTCTTGGCATGTCTGCAATGAAATAATATCAGGCAAGTAAAGTACTAAATGCTGAGTTACCTTTTTGAAGCAGTTTTGCCAATTTTCGCAATCGGAGCTCTTGGATATTTTTTCGGTAAGAAAAATATTTTTGATAATCTATCAGCATTTTCTGCAAGGTCAGACAGTATATTCAATGCCCTAGGTGCAATTTCAGCAAAGTTCCGGTGTAACTAATCTGTGATTTCATCTGCACACTCTCTGCGGAGCTTACAAGCCTGATTACGCAAAGTATGAGTGTCTTTATATCCGGCCTTCTTTGCTGCTTCTAAGTGATCGCCGGAGCGTACATACTCCTCAAAAAACACCTGTCTTTGATTGGTTAAGTCTGTCTTTGCCATAGTTCTTTACCTTGGTTAAATAGTTTAACAAACCAAAATCCTCCCCGTGTAGGTTGATGGGATGATATATGTAAAGCTTGATGCCCGTTTTGTGCCCCCTTCCTTAATATATTATGATTTAATATATATAATATCAATATTATTTCTCAACTTATAACTTCCTAGTTGAATTAATGGAATTTTAAGAAACAATCCAACAAAGTTAGAAACTTCAGAAAGCTTATTTTATTATTTAATGATATAATTCACAAAATTTAAAACATAAAGACTTCTTGAATTTGAAGAAGAAGCACACACATTGTTACAACAACTTGCTAAAGATAAGCGAAACTTGTTTCTAATATTTTTCTTATGATAAAAGACCTTGATATCGGAACTAAAAGGATAAATTCTGCATCTCTCAAACTGTGCATCAAGACTTCTACTTCTTGGGATTACATAGATGAACTTTCAGAAGATCTAAATAGTATCATTTCTCAATATACCAAAAACAAAACTTTGCATTATTTAATTGATGAGAAACATCCAGAATTTCTTAAGGGAAGTCTTTCTCCTGAAAATAAAGTTTCGGGAGAAAGGATCAAACTATTGCCTGAAGGAACTCAAATAGCCAGAGCAGGATTCTCTATCTTTGCTAAGAATCTAAGATTTAATAAGGATCCTAATCATGAATGGGATGTATGCTATGAAAATACTTCAGGACTAAAAACATATCTTTATTCTGAAGACAAAATCCACTTAGAACAGGAAAAGAAATTTAAATTAGTTCAAAAATTCTCTGAAAACTATGACAAAATAATTTCAAATGTCGAAAATAATTTAGGAAAAATAGAATATCTGGCTCTCTATACTTTACTCAAAACATTCATCAGAGTAGGAAATTATGATTATTACTTAAAAAACTCCCACAAAGGTCTTACAACACTTCTTAAAAGAGATATTTCAGTTGAAGGAGAAAAAATATTATTTGATTTTATTGGTAAAGATGGTGTACCTCATCAAATTAAAAAAGAATTTCCTGAGGAGTATATCGTAAAGTTAAAAAAAATATTATCTTCAAGAAAAAAAGAGGAATTTGTGTTTACTGGTTTAAAGGGAAAGCCTTTACATTCTGAGGATTTTAGCTCAATTTTCTATAAAATAACCCAAGAACATTTCTACCCACACATTATCAGATCACACCACGCCGATTCTAAATGTTTGGATTTTTTAGAGGGTAAAATTGAAATTCAAGACCCTGATAAATTATTTTTCCAAATCGCAAAAGATCTAGGACACAAAAAATACAACAAAACAAAAGAACAATGGGAGATTAGTCCTAGTATCACAATTAAGAATTATATATATCCCGAATATGTAAAAAAGATTAGAGCTGGAGAACGACTTTGACCGATGATCTAATAATAAATCCTCGTTCCAATCTCGTTCCACTGAGAGGGAAATAACTAGGAAAAACTGGGGAAAGACAGGAAGAGATGACGGTTATAGTATATTGATATTATTATCCTTATTTATCTTTACTATTCCAACATATGAGACTTCGAATCTGAATGTTGGGAGTTCGAGTCTCTCCGCCCGCACCAGCAATAGCAACGATTTACAACTTTATACATTTTAAGATTTACTAAATTGTGCCACTTTTGTGCCTTGATGCTTCCTCAGATGGCGCCACCAGTCAGACACTCTCCAAGTAAAGAAATTATATCTTCAATTTCTACTTGGTGATCGTATCAATACAAACCCATCCATATTCTTGTTGAAGTTTTTCTTCAACAAATGCATGACCCTTATTATCGCAGTATTCTGTCGAATTTTTTGCTCTCCATAGGGATTTAGTATTTTCATTAACAGTTCCGACTGCCTTAGTGTAGGTTACTTGACAACCCTGATCTTGGTGGATTATTTTAACTTGCCTAACAAGTTCGTTACTTTTATGGGTGCATGTATATGCAGCCACTGTTTGCTTTTCATCTACAGTAGTAACCTCAGCTGATTCTTCCGGCACTTCCAGTGTTTCCGGAAGTGAAGAGGCCGAATCTTGTGCATATAAGGGTGAAGAAAACAGAATTATAAGGAAAATTAAATATTTCATAATCTTATCCTTTCCAGTTAGTGACGATTAAATTAATAAACTACTGAATGTAAAAACATTCCGAAACAACATGTGTCATTATATAATAAAAACTTGAAATAACAAGAATTTTGATGGGTTTGTATTGATCAGATGAAAGAGGGAAAATAATTGTTAAAGGTTTTGGGAGTTCTGATTGTGGAGAAAATTGCAAAAGTCATTTGAAGTTTATAAGTTAATATCAATATACACCAAAACCAAACCCCATCATCTCCTGTGAGTAACCTCCACTAATTCTTCACAGAGTCAGAGGAATTCCAAGTAACCCCCACTAATTCTTCACAGTCAGACTCCCTCAATAATATCCACATTCTTGTAATACAAACAAATTGATGCAACAAATTGGCTTAGCTTAAGCCAATTGTGTTAACCTGATGAGAGATAAATTAATATTTTATATACCTTTTCTTGACCAAATTATACCATACAAGTTATCGAAGCCATCGAACAATCCATCTCAGAAGAAAAAACAATGACCTTATAAGGATATGCTGATGTCATTTTCAACCAATACCAGATTGCACCTGCTCTCCTTATCCTCATGGGGGGTAGGTTGGTGGACCATGCTTATCACCCTCGTCGTCCTCCTGCCCAATATGAACATTCAAGCGCAGCCCATATCCTATCAGCGGATTGACACCCATGTGCTCCAAACGCCAAATCAGATGGAGACGTCGGTGCAAACGCTCGCTGCCTACCTGGTCAAACCCGCTAGAAATGAGCATGAGAAAGTACGGGCGATTTTTCGTTGGATGACAGAGAATATCGCGTACGATACCGATGGGTATTTTTCAGGTCAGTATGGCGATCTGAGCCCGGATGGTGTTTTGAAGAGTCGTCGGGCGGTATGCGACGGCTATGCGGGTCTTTTCAATATGCTCGGTGAGGTTGCCGGTCTCGAGGTTGTCAAAGTGAATGGGTATTCCAAAGGGTACAGCTACGCTGTAGGGGATACGTACGATGGGACCACAAACCATGCCTGGAATGCTGTCATGATAGATAACCAATGGCATCTTCTGGATGCGACCTGGGGAGCCGGATATCTAAGTGAGAATAAAAAATTTGTACGTGAGTTTCGGGATTATTATTTTCTAACCCCTCCTGAAGTTTTTATCTATGATCACCTCCCGAGTGACACACGCTGGCAATTACTTAAAAAGCCGGTTACATCGGAGGATTATGCAGGTTTTGTCCGTCTAAGACCTGCATTTTTCCAAACGGGTCTTGAGATTAAAAGCCACCGCAAGGGTATCATTGAGATTGATGATCAGGTGATCGTGACCTTACGTGCACCAGATCGTGCGGTACTTATGGCTGAACTGTTGCGAGATGAGGACAAATTGGGTGAATCCTACACTTTTATTCAAAGGCAGAATGGTTCATATAACATCCATGCCATTACGCCAAGAGCAGGGCCGTATGTCCTCCGTGTATTTTCAAAAAATCGGCATGAAGAGGGAAGCTACGCATGGGCATTAGATTATCGTATTAAAGCGGCTAAAGGCGGGGATGGAGGTTTCCCGAAAGCATTTGCCAGCTTCACTGAAAATGGAGGATATCTGCATAGTCCGATGCATGCTAAGTTGAAGCGAGGGTCGACACAGGTGTTTAAAATACAAGTGCCCGGAGCCGAAAAGGTGGCGGTAGTTATGGGTGATAACTGGCACCACCTCAAGAAAGAAAGGAATATGTTTATCGGAAATATAGAGATCCAGGATAAACATATCCACGTCTTCGCAAAATTTTCTGGCCAGGAACAGTATGATGGTCTCCTTGTATACACCGGCTCCTGATACATAGTGCTTGATGATAAATATACCTGTCTGGTATTACCATATTTAATTGAAAATAAATTGTAAGGGACAAGAATGGATATTCGTATAGAAGATGACAAACCAGAGCCAGCAAGAAACTCATTAGAAAATATCAATAACTGAGAGGCGCCAAATGGCAAGAAACACGACAAGGCCTTCACTGAAACCCTATGGAGTTCATCCAATTCACGATATTCTGACAACCGCAGCGTCAAAGTATCCGGATAAGACAGCAATAATTGATGGAGATAGTAGTTACACATTCTCTGGACTCGAAAATTATAGCTCGCAATTTTCAGGTGCTTTAAAGACATTAGGTGTCTTGAAGGGTGATCGAATTGGAATACTTGCCCCCAACTGTGCTGAATTTGTAATAGCATTTTATGGGATAACGCGATCAGGAGCAGTAGCATCCACCATAAATTCGGGGTATAGGGAAAGAGAAATTGCGCATCAAGTACAAGACAGTGGATGCCAGATATTAGTGGTGCATGAATCACTAAGTGAAATTCTTGATGAAGCCAAAAAGTTAATCAAAAATGACGTCAGGTCAATCGTTATAACGACTGATAAGACCAAACAAGGATCATTCTGGCAATTATTGAGTCAGGCTGAAGCATATACAGCTACCGATATAGACCCTGAAAACGATCTGGTAACTCTTCCGTATTCTTCAGGTACAACAGGTCTTACCAAAGGAGTGATGCTGTCTCATTTCAACTTAGTGAGCAATGTTGAGCAGCTCATGGGCCTTTCAGGTGGTGCGTCGATGGCAGAGAACGACGTTATACTTGTACACCTCCCTTTGTTTCATATATACGGAATGAATGTCCTGATGAATCCATGCATTGCCGCCGGTGCAACCCAGGTCATGATGCGCCGTTTTGATATGGAAGAATTTCTCTCCATCATCGAAAATCACAGGATAACAAAGCTTTTCACGGTTCCACCGGTAGGACTAGGTCTGAGTCAGTATCCCGGGGTAGCATCAAGGGATCTGTCATGCCTCAAGTTTGCCATGTTTGGAGCAGCCCCCCTTTCTTCAAAATTACAGGTAAAAATATCTAAAGTCTTAAATTGCCCTGTTATTCAAGGATATGGTATGACTGAGTTATCTCCGGTGACGAATATAGATTTCACGGAACCTAATCTAATGAAAGCTGGTTCCATTGGGCCGGCCTTGGCAGATACCGAAGAGAAAATAGTAGATACTGAAGATCCAACCAAGGAATTAAAACCTGGAGAGGTCGGAGAGCTAGCAGTCAGGGGCCCTCAGGTAATGAAAGGCTATCTCAATAACCCTGAAGCCACAGAGGAAACGATTACCTCGGATGGGTGGTTTTACACTGGCGATATAGGTAAGATGGATGAAGAAGGCTACGTCTGGGTTCTAGACAGGAAAAAAGAATTAATAAAGTACAAAGGTTTTCAGGTTCCTCCTGCCGAACTAGAAGGGCTATTGATAGAACACCCAGAAATATCTGACGCAGCAGTGATCGGGAAACCAGATGAAGAGTCTGGAGAAATACCAAAGGCCTTTGTGGTGAAGTCTGCGGGAAGTAATATCTCTGAAGATGAAATCATGTCATTTGTTTCATCAAAGGTATCCACATTCAAGCACGTTAGGGAAGTAGAATTCGTCGAAGCGATCCCTAAGAACCCATCCGGTAAGATTTTGCGAAGACTGCTAAAAGGTCAACAAGAGTAATAGATCAGCTAAAACTTAGTGACATAGGTGCTACAACTGTCGAAAGATACACCATGGGTATTAGCTCCAGTAAGGTCGGGCCAGGTGTAATATCCTTTGCAAATTGCAGTTCTCTCCTATCTGTTGATAATACCAGATAATTCCTCAGATGTCATTTCAGCAAGGTATTTTAACCCCATCAACTCCTGTGACTAAACCCCACTAATTCTTCACTGTCAGACACCCTCCAGGTAAAATTCTCCAACACTTTGGTTCCTATCTCTTCCTTGAAAAACAATCAAAATGATGATAGTTTTGCAATTTCATATTCAGAAAATTATTTTTTCTGAAATTTAAGACTAGCTAATTGTTAACATTTTTAGAAATAAAGATTTATCGATTAGATATCCCGGTGGATGAGATGAAAAAGTACTTTTTGATGATTTTTCTTCCTTCAGTGGTATTGGTTGGAATAGTCCTTTTGATCTTCTATGTTTCCTTTACTCGTATCGAGGGAAAGATTCTTGAGAAGAATGAAATTCGTGTTGTCCAATTTCAATCAGAAATAATGCACAAGGCATTGAACTCTATTGTTTCAGATCTGCTGTTTTTATCTGGGCAAACTATTTTACAAAAACTGGCAAAAGAGAAAAAAGCAACCTCTCGTAAAATAGTCGCAAATGAATACCTCTCTTTTTCTAAAAACAAACGAACCTATGATCAAATCCGTTTTCTTGATATGAACGGAACAGAAATAGTAAGAGTCAATTTTAATCATGGACAACCTCGAATCGTGTTAGCAGAAGCACTTCAGAATAAAGCAAAACGGCACTACTTTGAAAACACGCTGCAAAGAAAACGGGGAGACGTTTTTATCTCTCCATTTGATCTCAATTTAGAAAATGGAGAAATTGAAAATCCAGCAAAACCTGTGATTCGCTTTGGTACACCCGTTTTTGACGGAGCCAACCAAAAAAGTGGAATAGTAATTCTCAACTATCTAGGGGCAGAAATGCTACAGCAACTTGAGCGATTGTCTGAAGGGAGCCTTGGGCAATTTGTCCTTCTCAATTCAAAAGGACAGTGGCTCAAGGGCTTGAATCCAGAAGATGATTGGGGTTTTATATATAAAAAGAAAACCATGCAAGCTTTGGACGATTCATTTCCTGATGCCTGGAGGCAAATCAATCAAGCGGGCTCTGGTCAATTTTACACAGCAAAAGGATTGTTTACCTTCGAAACCATTTTAAAACCTCTCTCAGATTTTGATTCCAATCTTTCTGGAAGCCATTCATGGAAAGTTGTGTCATATGTACCACCTGAGTTATTGAACACAAGATTCCATCAGTTCTTATCCGGTCTGTTAATCATTTATGGCCTTTTATCAATTGGGTTAGCACTACTTTCTTGGTATTTGGCAACAGTCCTAATGCACCGAAAAACAGAAGCTCTGAAGCGTCAACAAACAGAGAAAGATCTCAAACTATCGCTTCAAGAAAAGGTAGTACTCTTACAAGAGATCCACCATCGGGTTAAGAATAATTTACAAGTCATTTCCAGCCTATTAAAAATTCAGGCACGGTATATTGAAGATAAAGAAACTCTCGCAATATTCCAAGAAAGTAAGGATCGTATCCATGCCATGTCGGCTATTCATGAAACCCTTTATCAATCGGACGATCTGGCAAATATTCACACTAAAGATTATATCAAAAAGTTAGTGGACAACTTGTTCTTATCTTATGGGCTGGATGAGATTGTATCGATCATTGAGGTTCAAGACATCCCTTTACGTGTTGATGATGCGATTTCATGTGGTTTGATCATCAATGAGCTGGTTTCCAATTCATTGAAGTACGCTTTTTCTGGTGTACAAAAAGGAAAAATTACAATCATGATGAGCATGAATGCCGATAGTAAAATCCTATTAACAGTGAGTGATAATGGGGTTGGGCTCCCTGAAAATTTGGATATTACTACCAATAAAACAATGGGCCTACGATTGGTCCATCTCATGGTTGATGAACTCCAAGGAGATATCCAGGTTGATAAACATAAAGGAACCCAATTTCAGATTCAATTTGTTCTAACCCAACCCGTAGTGGCTTCCAATAGTCAAGAATAACATCTCACCGCTGAAAATCTAAAAGAGCTTTCAAAAGGACATTTCATTTATTAGTCCGGACTGTTAATATCAAATATTTGTTCTTAAAACTATATTGATATAACATTAATTAATTGATATAATTATGTATTTAAAATAAATTAAAATATGATTGACAATCGCTATTAAATTAATTTAGTATGTATGGTAAGACGTTTCGTGTATAGAGGACAGTAATATAATCGCTCACCATCCGGCACAAGCTAAGAAGTTGTTGAAAGTAATCCTAGGGACTAACGCATTAGCGCCATAGATTTTTCAATACACCACGCTAACGCATACTCTCAATGGTTTTTCGAACTTTCAAACAGCTTCTAGAGCTGGAAGAAACCCAAAACCAGAGAGGTGCGAATGACCAAATCAAACCCCAAAGAAAATCTAGCGGAAGATACTTCCATACAAAATCAGACGGGTTTTAACCGGCGTCGGTTTCTTCAACTCCTGACGGTAAGTACCACGGCAGCTGTTGTTAATCCGTTGAACGTTTTAGGGGCACAGGATGTGATTGTTGATGTTGAGAATCCGCTCAAACACTATCCAAACCGCGGTTGGGAGAAGGATTACCTGGATCAATATCATTATGACCGTACTTTTACCTGGATCTGTGCCCCAAACGATACACACATGTGCCGGATGCGGGCTTTTGTCCGAAATGGAATCATGATTCGTAGTGAACAGAATTACGACCATGACCGGTGTGGCGATCTCTACGGCAATAAGACCTCTAAATCATGGAATCCTCGTGGGTGCTTAAAAGGTTTTACCTTCCAGCGAAGAGTTTACGGTCCGTATCGTCTCGGTGGGCCAGTGATTCGTAAAGGTTGGAAAGAATGGGCTGACGCAGGATTTCCTTCTCTCTCCGACAATCCGAATTTACGCACCCAGTATAAGTTTGATGACCGTGGGAATGATGCCTTTGTCCGAGTTTCCTGGGAGAAAGCATCGGATTATTGTGCTCAGGGCCTGTTGGCTGTGGGCCGTACCTATAGTGGTTCGGAAGGTAAACGTCGTCTGATGACGGACGGTTACGAGGAGGAGATGTTGGAACACTGGCACGGCGCAGGAACTCGCACAATGAAGATTGGCTCTTCGCTTCCACTCCACGGGGTTATGGGCAAATTTGGTCTCTTTCGTTATGCCAATATGATGGCCCTGGTTGACCATCACGCTCGTGGTGCCAAACCTGATGAAGCTCAGGGAGCGCGAGAGTGGACGGAATATACCTGGCGCGGTGATCAGGCTCCTGGCCAGCCGTTTGTCCACGGTTTACAGACTTCTGACATCGATATGTCCGATCTGCGCTTTTCCAAGCTCACAATTCAGATAGGTAAAAATCTGGTTGAAAATAAGATGCCCGAATCTCACTGGCTCAACGAGATCATTGAGCGGGGTGGCAAGATTGTCACCATTACCCCTGACTATAATGCGCCATCGGCCAAAGCCGATTACTGGATCGGCACCCGCCCCGGATTGTCTGATACGGCGGTTCTTCTTGCAGTCACTAAAATCTTAATGGACAATAATTGGATCGACCGAACATTCGTCAAGCAGTTCACCGATTTCCCACTATTGGTTCGGACAGACACACTGCGTCGTCTGCGACCTGAAGAAGTCATTCAGGGTTACCAAAACAAAGACCTCCGCAATGGGCCTTCTTACAAAATCCAGGCCTTGACGGATGAACAACGGGAAAGGATTGGGGATTTCACTCTCTGGGATGAAAAGGTTGGTAAAGTGGTTGCAGTCAACCGAGAAGATGTTGGTGAGAAAGCGAACATGAATGCCGCCCTGGTCGGAATTTTCAAAGTCCAAACCGTGAATGGCCAGGAAGTCGAAGTCATGCCTGCCTACGAGATGTATAAGCGTCATCTCGAGGATTATGACCTCAAAACGGTTGAAGAGATCAGCGGTGCCAAACCGGAACTCGTTGAGCGACTGGCTCGGGATATTTGGGAAACCACCCAGGCAGGACATCCTGTTTCCCTCCATCATGGCGAGGGCACAAACCACTATTTCCATGGCACGCTGCACAACCGAGCCTGCCATCTTCCTCTAATGTTAACTGGCAACTTTGGCAAGCATGGCGCTGGTGTCTTTACCTGGGCCGGGAACTATAAAGGGGGACTCTTTCAGGCGTCATCCTGGACTGGTCCTGGAGTTGGCTCTTACACACATGAAGACCCTTTCAACCCAGTGCTTGATGAAAACGTTCGCATCGACCATCACCACTTGAAGAATTATACCTATGGGGATGATGTGGCTTTCTGGGGCCATGGTGACCGCCCCCTGATCGTCGAAACGCCTGAAGGACGGAAGGTTTTCACTGGTAAATCCCATATGCCGACACCCACAAAGCTAATGTGGTACAACAACGCCAATCTGATTAACCAGGCCAAGTGGGTCTATAACCTGATCGCCAATGTTTTCCCTAAAATTGATATGATTGTCGATCAACAAGTAGAGTGGACTGCTTCTGCGGAATACTCAGACATTGTGTTGCCTGCAAATTCCTGGGCTGAGTTCCAGGATCTGGAAATCGGCGGTTCCTGTTCCAATCCTTTTATCCAGGTTTGGGGGGGCACTGGAATTAAGCCAGTTCACGATTCCAAGGATGATGCTGAAATTTTTGCAGGAGTTGGTCGTGCTCTGACTAAGATCACCAATGACCAGCGCTTTGCTGATTACTGGAAGTACATTACCGAAATGAAAGCAGGGGTTTACATCCAGCGTGTTCTGGATAATTGTACGACGACCCGTGGCGATAATGGTGCCTATCAGCTTGATAAGATGCTCAGGGGTGAATACGGTGGTGAGCCAGGTGCAGCATTGATGCTATTCCGGACCTACCCACGAGTTCCATTCTACGAACAGGTTAAAGATAGTATTCCTTTCTATACTGACCATGGCCGGATGTCGGCTTATTGTGATTTGCCTGAGGCCATTGATTATGGAGAGAACCTCATCGTGCACCGGGAAGGCCCTGAAGCAACTCCTTACCTTCCCAACGTGATTGTTTCCAGCAGCCTCTATCTTCGTCCGAAGGATTATGGCATTTCACTTGATGAGATGGATCCTGACCTGCGCACTATCCGAAATGTCAAGATGCCTTGGAGTGCCGTCAAGAAAACCGTCAATCCGCTCTGGGAACAGGGATTCCGTTTCTTCTGTTCGACTCCCAAGAGTCGGCATACCACCCACTCGTCCTGGTCCACAGTAGATTGGAACTGGATTTGGAGCACGAGTTTCAGTGATCCCTACCGTCATGACAAACGATCTCCAGGGGTTAGTGATCGACAGATTCAGATGAATCCTCTGGCAGCCAAAGACCAGGATCTCAACGAGGGCGATTATGTCTATGTTGATGCCAACCCAGCTGATCGTCCGTTTGTTGGTTGGCAGGATGACGATTCTCGCTACAAAGCTTTTCGCTGTATGGTCAGAGTCAAATTTAATTGGTCCCTTCCTTATGGAATGACGATCATGAAACATACAGGCTGGATCGGTACTGAACGAACCGTCAAGGCGCATGAGAGCCGGACTGATGGACGTGCCCTAGCGCAAGGTACCGGCTATCAATCCAATTACCGTTACGGCTCCCACCAGAGTATCACAAGAAGTTGGCTGATGCCGATGCACCAAACGGATACTCTGTTCCACAAGCAAACAGGTGCTGTCAAATTCGTCTTTGGTTTTGCCGTCGACAATCATGGCGTCAACACGGTTCCCAAAGAAACCCTGATCCGGATTACCAAGGCTGAAGCAGGAGGTTTGAACGGAGTAGGAGTCTGGAAGCCTGCCACCACGGGACACTCTCCAGGAACTGAATCGGAAGAGATGCGTAAATATCTTGCTGGTGGCTTCACTCAAATAGGATAAAAAACAATGAGCAACTCAATGAAAAAACCTCTGGAGGAGGATGATCCCATGCAGATGAAGGCTCAAATGGTTGCAGGGGATCCACATTTGATGCTGGACTGTTTGATTGAAGAGTTTGCCCGCATGGGGTGGGATACAGGTCAGATTGCTAAAATTTTTGAGAATCCAGTTTTTCTGGCATCGCATGGGCTGACAAAGCGGTTTGGTCATAAAACCATCCGCGACCGCATTGAACAGACCCTGGAGCGGTGCGGTGTGTTTCATTTTAAAATTATTGAGCAGAAGCCTGTTTAAAAGCTGAGGACCATACAATCCTCGACACAGAAAAGAAAATCGGTCTAACCTTAACTAGGAGAGTGTGCTATGCCTGAAGTCTACAATTGGCAGCTTGGACGAAAGATGAGTTATCCCCACGAGGAGGCTCATCCGCAATGGCAGTTTGCCTTCGTCTTCAATATCAATCGTTGTATTGCCTGTCAGACTTGCACCATGGCTTGCAAGTCCACCTGGACATTCGCCAAAGGGCAGGAATATATGTGGTGGAATAACGTGGAAAGTAAACCCTATGGTGGCTACCCTCAAAATTGGGACGCCAAGCTCCTGACCATGATCGAAAAGGAGAACCCTGAAGAACAGGTGTGGAGAACGAAAAACAAAACCCCGGAAAACCCTTACGGGACATTCAGAGGTAAGACTATTTTTGAAGCTGCTGAAAAGCATGTTTCCCCGGATGGGTCCAAACGAGCCCTGGGCTATATTCCAACAGAGCAAGAATGGCAAAGCCCCAATATTCACGAGGAAACAGCAACAGGAAATCCCAGGAAAAAGGATCAGTGGGGATATTCGGCAGAGCTTCCCGAACACCGAACGTGGTTCTTCTACCTCCAACGTCTGTGTAATCATTGTACCTATCCTGCTTGCTTAGCTGCCTGTCCCCGTAACGCTATCTACAAACGACCTGAAGATGGCATCGTCCTCATCGACCAGGAGCGTTGCCGAGGATACCGTAAATGTGTGGAAGCCTGCCCCTACAAGAAGCCCATGTATAATTCAACAACACGAATCAGTGAAAAATGTATTGCCTGCTATCCTCGTATAGAAGGCAAAGACCCAGTCCTCAGTCCAGATGCCACTCCCTTAGAGACGCGCTGTATGGCTGCCTGCGTTGGGAAAATCCGGATTCAGGGGCTGGTGAAAAAAACAGGGGGGAAATGGGCAAAAGTCCCAGAGAATCCTCTCCACTTTCTTGTGCAGGAACGTAAGATTGCACTACCGCTTTATCCTCAATTTGGTACCGAACCCAATGGCTATTACATCCCGCCGAGGTGGGCACCACGAGGCTACCTTACCCAGATGTTTGGACCGAGTGTCGAACAAGCCATTGAACAGTACTCTTCTCCCGACCGAGAGTTGCTCGCGGTCATGCAACTTTTTCGCGCCTCACAGCAGATCATTTTCAAGTTTAAGATTGAAAAGGGGCCTAAGGTTGCGGAGATTGAAAACACGCTTCCTTCAGGTAAGAAGAAAGTCCAGGAAATATTCAACGATACCGTCATTGGTTACAACAAACTGGGCAAGGAAGCTGTCCGCATCACTGTTGAAGAGCCAACTTTTGAACGTTCAAAGGAACATCTCAACTCCATTTAACTTAATGCTTGGGTACCTGACATGAATCCATCCACCCTTTCCAATGATACGAAGCTAAATCCACCTGGAAATATCTTGAGTAGTGAGATTGAGGACTCACGGGTCCTTGATCAAGCCAGATTAACCGTGTATCGGTTTCTCTCCCTGGTTGCTACAGACCCGCAATCCGAACGATGGCCACAGGTTCTCGATCTGGATTTTCAGGAACTCGTCGAGGCGGCTATCGAAGTTCTCCAAGATGACTCTTTGGCTTGTCCGGATGTCCTGGCTCCAGGTGAGGTTTCTCCCGAGACCTTGGGTCTGGCACCGTTGACCTCCTACATGCAAATGCCTCGGGACACTCTCATCAAAGAATATGACCACATTTTCGGCCTCCTTGTTTCTGGAGAATGTCCTCCTTACGAAACGGAATATTGCCCCCAGACCTTCTCCGTTTATCGTTCCCATAGCATGGCGGATATCGCGGGCTTTTATCGAGCCTTTGGGCTGGAGCCCTCACGCAAATCCCCCGAACGGCATGACCATATCGTCCTCGAACTCGAATTTATGGCTTGGTTGATTGCCAAGACCCTCTATGCCTTGGAAGAAGGAGAAGAGGACAATGCTAACCTTTGCAGGGAGGCACAAGTGAATTTTTTTCGGGATCATTTCGCCTGGTGGACACCTGCATTTGCTTTAGCTTTGCGACGTAAGGCCGATGGAATTGCTGATGAACGAGAACTTGATTCGCCTCCAAAAAGCTATCAAGGAGCCTTTGGTGCCTTCCTGACCGCTTTTGTACCTGCTGAACGTGGAATCCTTGGCATTGCACCACCCACAGCCCTAATAGCTCCAGCGAGGGCTAAAGAAGAGGACTGTGATACATGTCCGTTAAGTGCCAATCAAAACTCTGAATAAACACACAGGAGAAATATCATGAAACGAAGTATCCTTTTTTCAGTTCTGGTAACTTTGGGCTGCCTTTTGCCCCCTATGCTCGTTTTTGCGATTGATCAGGAAGCAGAGAATCTCTACAATCGACACTGTGCTGCCTGCCATGGGATAAAAGGTGATGGTGAGGGATCGGCTGCTTATCTTCTTTCCCCGAAACCACGAAATTTTACGTTGGGTGTGTACAAGTTCCGGAGTACGCCAACCGGAGAGCCACCAACTGATCAGGATTTGCTTCGCACTCTGAAGCAAGGCATCCCTGGTACTCCTATGCCTGCCTGGGATCGCTTACCGGAAAGAGATCTTGTAGCAATCGTGGAATATCTAAAATCTTTTTCTGATATTTTCGAGGATGAAGAGTCGATGGAACCCCCAATTCTCATAAATGCTCCTCCACCTCTGACTGTAGAAAGTGTGAAAGCGGGGCATCAGGTTTATCAAGAATTGGAATGCTTCAAATGCCACGGCCCCGGTGGTAAAGGAGATGGGCCGACAGCCCCATCACTCAAGGATGATGAGGATCGTCCAATCCGTCCTTACGATTTTACACGCGGGCCCAGTTTGATGAAAGGTGGTGCTTCGGCGCAAGCCATTTACCGCACTTTTATGACTGGGCTCGACGGAACCCCCATGCCTTCGTTTATTGATGATCTTGAAGAGGAACAACGCTGGCAACTCGTTCACTACATCCAATCACTCTCATCTACAAGGCAGGCGCAGGCTTTACCAAAAGGGACTCCAACCTTGCATGCTATAAAAGTATCTACTGATCCGTCGCTTGATTTGAGTGATCCAATCTGGACTAAGGCACCCGTAGCGATGGTACCACTTCGCCCTCTTTGGGCTAGGAACAATTGGGTAGACTCGATCAAGGTTCAAATTGTTGTTGGCCCCAAAACTGCAGCCTTTCGATTCGAATGGCCTGATGTCAGAAAAGATGAGGAAACCATCCGTCCACAGGATTTCCGGGACGCTGTGGCAATTCAATATGTGCCGGATGCAGTGTCAGCTGATTATGTTGGGATTCCATTCATTGGCATGGGTGATAAGGAGAATGCTGTCACCATTTGGCATTGGAAGGCTGATTGGGAAGCCGATGTGACAGGAGGTTTCGGCGATGTTGTTCGAAAATATGGAAAGGTCATGGATCAAATGGTTGTTGATCTAACAAATGAGAAGGAATACCTATCCGGTCGTGGAGCAGACAATCCTCTCTCGATTCACAAACGTAAAAGTTCGGTCGAGGTGCTTAAGGCAAAAGGATTTGGTACACTAACAAGCCTACCTCCTACTGCTCAGACAGTGAAAGGTCGTGGAGTTTGGCGTAATGGTGTATGGACGGTGGTAATGCATCAGGTTCTTGATTCTGCTGTAGGACCTCCGTTGCGCAAGGGGCAATCGCTGCCTTTTGCTGTCGCTGCATGGGATGGTACAGCCGGAGACCGCAATGGTCAGAAATCGGTGTCTCAATGGATGGAGCTTGTCATTGAATAGGTATTTAGGTTCGTTTTTAGGTTCAGTCTAATCAGCAACAAATCAATGAATAAATTCAACAAAGAGAAAGAATCATGGTAGTTGTTCGAATGCGTCGAAAAACAGAAATTCTGAAGCGTATAGACACAGCAATTGTAGTTTCCAATGGACAAGAATAATATTAAAAGACCGAAAATATTGATTGTAGAAGACCGTCGGCTCACTGCTGAAGATCTAAAAGAAACGTTGGAAGGGTTTAACTATACGGTTTGTGGGATTGCAGCAACCAGTGAAATGGCAATCCAGTTGGCCGAAGAAAAACAGCCAGATCTGGTATTGATGGACATTGTGTTAAAAAGTAAAAAAGACGGCATTGAAACCGCTCATTACACCCGTTTTCATCTCGACATTCCTGTGATTTATTTAACCGCCTATGCCAACAAAGAAATGCTTGAGCGGGCTAAATCAACCGACCCTTCTGGATATTTGATCAAGCCCTTTAAAGAACAAGATTTATACTTTGCAATTGAAATCACACTTCACAAACACAAAATGGAATCTGGTAACAAGCAAAGGCACTCTAATAACCACAGCCAATTGACAGAACCCAAACAAGACTTGACCCCACAAATACAAAAAATTAGTATGCACCATTCCGGGAATGAAAAAAGACATTTGTTCCAAGCCATGAATGAGATTGAACAAAGACTGAAAAACCTGCTCTATGTCCAAGCAAAAGGACGTTATTGTCAGTTGGCCTTAGATTTGTCTCAAGAACCTTGCTTCGATTTACAAATTTCCTTGCAACAGCTAGAAACCTACTGTAAAGATAGCATATTTCTCAAAATACACCGCTCTTATCTCATCATTCCCGAACGTGCTCTTTATATCAAAAAAAAGAACACGCGAGATTTCGAATTGTGGCTGAAAGGATATTCCAGTAATCCAATCTCTATCCCTGTTGGTCGTTCTTACCTCCCCGAATTAAGAAATTCCCACCCTGAGTGGTTTGCATATTAAAAAATTAGGACCTTCTTTTCCATAAAATCCTCTTGACCCCATTTAAGCCGACCCATAATATTGCTCTTCATCATCATACTTATCTTTCACTGTGACTAACCCCCACTAATTCTTCACAGTCAGACACCCTCCAAGTAACCCCCACTTAAATCCTACACAGTCAGACACCCTCCAAGTAAAATCCCCAATTGTTGTAAAACAAACCTATTCGTGTTATAAATTATTTTTCGTTAACAATTCTTTGGAAGAAAAGAGGCTCAATTAAGTGAACATCTACATTCTTTGGGAGGTCGATATGCGCATCCTATTTCTTATTTTGACAATGGGCCTGCTTCAGATGGGCTGCACATCGGTGGAGCCTGTTATGAGCAAGGCGGGAGTCATGACCCATCCGGACTGTGCCAAGTACAGTACCGAAGAGGCGGTTGCCACTTGCGAATCTGGACTACGTCAGCGGGGAGGCAGGTCCGGGATCAGCTTCGGCATAGGCGTAACTCGAATACTCGACTGAACCGCTCTCTTCATTCTGAAGTACAATTCGGATGGTGTCCTACAATAACCCCCCCTCTAAAACAAACACCCCCCAAAATACCACCAAGTCAAAAATCACCACAATATCGTAAATCTCCCACATTCTTGTAAAATCCCCCAAATTCTGGTATACATTGGTTTAACCTACAACTCTTATAGGAAACCAAGAGAAGCACATCCTCATCATCTCCTGTGAGTAACTCCCACTAATTCTTCACAGTCAGACACCCTCCAAGTAAAATCCCCACTTTCGTGTAAAAAAAGACGAATTACCTGCTCTCTGCCTCAAACGCTGCTTCATCCATTTGCAATGCAAGTTTTTCTGGTATTTGTTTATTTAGAGCAACCCCATAGGCCACCACGAGCAAAACCGTCAAAAACGCCAAAACTAACGCTGGTGTTTTGGATTTTAGGTAAAAGAGAAGTGATTTATAGTTTAACGTTAAATGAGTCAAAACTGACACTATTAAAACGAGTCCAAACAATATATGTACCGGATGCATTTGCATTGTAAATGATGGTTGAGAAACAACTAACATGAGAGTACCGCTTGTCGACATTGCCAAAAATGACACAAGCAAACTGACTGAAGTGACTTTTCTTATCATTTTCATAGATATTCCTTATATAATTATCTTACTTAATTTCCTGAGTTAAGAATCAATTGTTAAGGGTGAGTGTTCCCTAGTTCAAAGAAATACATTGTAGAGCAGAAAACATCAAGAATCATTTCTGATGTTTATCGAATTGTATCAATACGAAACAGAGAAGTAATTGCCCCCTTACAATAAACGGAAGAAGAAATGGTTTCTCACTAACAATCCATCTAAGAGAACACAATAATTGTTCAATAGAATCCATTGAATTCCTAATACTATTCGCAAGATCACTAAGATCATCCCCTGTGGGTTACCAATACTAATTCTTCACAGTCAGACAATCCTCCAAGTAAAATCCCACTTAATTCTTCACAGAGTCAGAGAACCCTCCAAGTGAAATCCCTTATTCTTGTAAAACAAACCGATTGATGTTATATATTGTGTTCTCCTAATCCACTTATAGGAAACCAAGTGAGACATATACTCATCATTCTCTCAATCCTTCTTCTTTCTTCTCCTAAAGAAGGGGATCTATAAAAATGGATATACAAATTTTTCAATACAATGAATCTCATTTAGGGGAAATAAGAATTATCTTGAATGAATACTTGTCATTTATAGCAAAAGAATTGACCAGACCACCATGGAATTTTAATCTGGATATAGAACATGAAGTAAATTTTACTATGAATAATTTAGATAAATTTGCAGAACCAGATGGAAGATAATTGTTAGTTGAAGTTGATGGTGAAATTGCTGGAACAATTAGTTTGAGAAAAATCAGAGAAGATGCAGGAGAAATAAAGAGAATGTATGTAAACCCAAAGTTCAGAGGTAAGAAATTAGGGAATCTTTTGATTGAAGAGGTGATTGAGATTTCAAAAGGAAATGAATTTTCAAAACTTTATCTGGATACAGCACATTTCATGTCTTCAGCAATATCTCTTTACAAAAAACATGGATTTAAAGAAACAACTTCTTATCCAGAAAGTGTTATTCCAAAAGATTTGTTGAATACATTGATCTTCATGATGAAAGAATTATAATTAAGTTGCCCGTAGAACCAACACCATCATCTCCTGTGAGTAACTCCAACTAATTCTTCACGGTCAGATCCTCCGCCAAAACCCTCAATCTTGTAAAATCTTCCAAATGATGATATATGTAAGGTTTTTCTATACTGACCAATTAAGAACCCTATGAGATATATACTCATCATACTCTCACTCCTTCTTCTTTCTTCCCCGCTGTTTGGTCAGTCTTCCAAAACTCTTGGAGTTGTTCTTCCACCAACAATAAAGGGAGGAATTTCTGACACTCAAATAAAATTTCTCTTGATCACTCTGGATGATGCGTTGTCCAAATATTTTGCTGTCTCACCTCCTCCTCAAATTGAAAGTGGTGAATGCCTGGCTGGTTGCGATTATTTCCAATTACAAATTGCAGAGGAAGATGGATATCCCCAGCTTAGTTTGAGATGGAAGAGTGGTAATTACAGTAGAATAGAAACAAAACTTTGTGTGGGTTGTAATACGACTGAGTTGAATGAAAAGTTGAAAGAGCTGGTGGAGAATTTGGTTGGTGGCAAAAAGGGTGAAAAAGTTTTGGTT
>Ga0208524_1000408_pt1 | contig 23078 bp, 19 predicted proteins | sample ETNtaG_28_FD_185779 | JGI IMG/M metagenome (GOLD analysis project Ga0208524, IMG submission 185779) | Marine microbial and viral communities from oxygen minimum zone, Eastern Pacific Ocean - ETNP201406SV61 (SPAdes) (version 2) | ecosystem: Environmental > Aquatic > Marine > Oceanic ... | reverse complement strand
CCAGACATTCTTCTGCAGCACTACACCATACAACACACGTAGGAGCAACGTCTTTAAATACAGTTGCACCGCATTTACACTCGGTCTTCTCCTCGTCACTCCATATCTCAAGCATGGTGCCGCATTCCGGACACTTTCTTTCAAGTGGTTCAGGTACCATGGTTTTCATACTACCCGGACATCTGACTTTAGCCATTTTGTTTACCGTCCATCTTAAAAATTGTAAATGTAACTTATATCATTAATATTAAAAGAAATATAATGCATCGTCAAGTAGTTTTTAAAGATGATTTATGGCTCGTTAAAAATATTGACAACTAAAGTGTTTTGTGAGACAAATAATCAACATATGAGCCTCATAAAAAGTTGAAATAGTGAATTTATGACTAACGCAAAAAAAGCATTAAAGCGGGATGAGGTAAGAGAGATTGACCGAAAGGCAATTGAGGAATATGAAATTCCCGGGATTATCTTAATGGAAAATGCGGGCAGAAATGTCGTAGAAGAGATTTTAAAAATGCTGCCCGATCCGGATAAGGCCAAAGTTGCAATTTTTTGCGGGAAAGGAAATAATGGCGGGGACGGTTTTGTAATCGCCCGTCATTTGTATAATAGAGGTGTAAATATTTCTGTGTATGTAACAACACAGATATCTAACGTCCTTACCGATGGTGATGCCTCTACAAACCTGAAAATTCTGCTGAATATGAATTTAGAAATAAAAGAATTACAGGAAGGTGATATCGATGAAATTGGAGAAGAGCTTCAGGGTTGCAATATAATTGTTGATGCAATATTCGGGACGGGTCTGAGTGGTGAGGTAAGAGAACCTGCAAGGTCCCTTATAATGAAAATTAATGAATCCAACATGCCTGTTGTATCTGTCGATATACCTTCCGGATTGGATTGTGACGAAGGTGTCGTGCTTGGTGCGGCAGTAAAGGCAGCTAAGACAGTTACATTCGTTGCCGCCAAAACCGGTTTTTTTAAGGAATGCGGTAGGGAGTATACAGGGGAATTGATAGTATCAGAAATAAGTGTACCTAAGGAATTGATTGAAGAGCATCAAAAATAATTGAGTTCGAATGCCTCTAATGACTTTCAACTAACTAAAGCCCCCGGCGATTGCCGGTACTATTGAAATTATGTCTCCATCATTGACCGCGGTTTCCTGATTATCCTTAAACCTTATGTCTTCATCATTAAGGTAGAAGTTGATAAACCTTCTAATCTGTCCGTTTTCGTCGCAAAGCCGCTCTTTAAATCCACTGAAATTAGTTTCGAGATTATCAATCACTTCTTGAATGGATTTACCCTCAACAGTAACTTCTTCTTCTCCGTTTGTTAATGATCTTAAAGGGGTAGGGATTCTTACTTTAACCGGCATAATGTTAACCTCTTTCTTTTTAATTAAGTTATCTCTGAAAAGTTGTTCTTATTATTTAGTTGGATTCGCTTTGCATTTTATTCAATCTTGTGTGTGTGTCAAAAGGTTTAAGCGGTACAAACCTCTTTCTTTTCCATAAGTGCATTAAATTCTTCTATGTTTGCCTCAATAATGGGTGGCTTCCCTACTTTGTCCATTACTGCTTCCAGCGTTTTCAGGCCGTTGCCGGTAATACTGATTACTATAGACTCATCCCTTGGTATTCTCTCCTGTTCTAAAAGTTTCTTTGTCACGGCCACTGCTACGCCTCCCGCAGTCTCTGTGAAAATTCCCTCTGTAGACGCCAGTAGTTTTATTCCCTCAATCAGCTCCTCATCAGAAACATCTTCAGCCCAACCGCCACTCTCATGAATGGCTTTTATGGAATAATAACCATCTGCAGGGTTACCAATTGCAATCGAATGTGCTATCGTGTCCGGTATTACAGGCTTAATAACATCACTTCCGTTTTTGACTGCGGTAGATATCGGTGAAGAGCCGGAAGCCTGAGCGCCATAAAGGCTTGTATTGGAATCATCAATCAGTCCTAACTTTGCCATTTCCTTTATTGCTTTACCTATCTTAATTATCAGAGAACCGCCTGCCATAGGCACTATTACGTGTTTGGGAGCCTTCCACCCAAGCTGCTCTACAATTTCGTGGCCATATGTTTTAGAGCCTTCGGCGTAATAAGGGCGAAGGTTGATATTTGCAAAGGCCCAACCGTATTTATCTGCGATCTCTGAACACATCCTGTTTACGCCGTCATAATTGCCGTTTATGCCGATTATATTTGTTCCATAGATTGAGGTGCCTATGACCTTTCCCTGTTCCAGATTGGCAGGCATAAAGATATAGCTTTCAAGGTCACCCTGAACTGCCTGTGCGGCAACAGAGTTTCCCAGGTTACCTGTTGTAGCGCATGCAACCGTCTTAAAGCCGAGTTCCTTGGCCTTGGAAAGGGCCGCAGATACTACTCTGTCTTTAAAAGAATATGTGGGATAATTTACCGAGTCATTTTTTACATACAGTTCATCTACACCAAGTTTTTTCGCCAGGTTATTAGCCTTCACCAATGGTGTAAAACCAACCTGAGTTCCCACGGTAGGTTCACCATCAAGTGGTAAAAGTTCCCTGTACCTCCACATGGTTTTTCCCCGTGATTTAATTTTTTCTCTACTAAGTTCTTTTTTTATCCTTTCATATTCATAATCTACTTCCAATGGGCCAAAGCAATGGCTGCAGACATGAAGAGCTTCTTTGGGATAATCTTTTTCGCATTCTCTGCACTTAAGACCTTTAACAAAACTCATTTTCATCTCCAGATATAAATAAAAAAAGCCTCTTCTTAATCATAAGATAAGAAGGGGCCCAGTATCGTTCTTATCTTATCTTCCCCTAACAGGTAGGAGTTAGCACCAACATCCTGACATTCTGCCAAGACCGGTTGCTGTGGTTTCCCAGGGCCTATCCCTCCACCACTCTTGATAAGTTTCAATTCTTAAATATTTTAGTTAAAATCAGGTTTAAAGTCAACAAATATTATGTAATATACCTTATTACCATTCCCGTCATTAGCTTAGGGTAGAAATACGTTGCCTTGGGCGGCATCTTGTGTCTTTTGGTTGCAATATCTTTTATCTGGCCTATTTTTGTCGGGTTGAGGAAAAAGGCGATCTGGTACACTCCTTCGTTCACTTTTGTAACCGAGTCTTCTACGCCCTGAATGTATTTGACACTTTCCGATTTTGAAATATTCTTTGCCTGTATGCCAAGTACTCTGTCAAATATAACTCCATGTAATATTCCGGTATCAATATACTTCCATTCAGAATATTCGCCCGTTAAAATCTGATCGAGAAGATTTTCATCACGCAGCGTCAGTATATAGAACTTTTTATCGCTTCCGCCCATGTACATGGCGATTTTATGCTTTTGAGCATCCTTGCCAAGTTCCTGCATCAATATTTCTGTACTGCAATCATTTCCCATGTCACTGATTTCAAAAATCTCGTTCAGGGATTCCTTTATTTTTTCCGGATCAAGGTCTTTTATATTCCTTGCCAATCTATGCGTTGGCAGAATCTGCAGTCCGGGGTCTTCCATAGAAACGCACATCAGCATTACGTAGTCAGATGGAATGTTGTCACTACTTTTTGATGTCCCTTCATTGTTCCTGATCTGATCTCTGTAAAACAGGGCTGTTTCATAGCGATGATGTCCGTCCGCAATAAACAATGCCCTATCCTTCATTTGTAAAGTTAACTCTTCGATAACTGCTTTATCCTTTACAACCCAGAGCAGATTCTTGACACCATAAATGTCTGTAAAATCGATATCCGGGTCTCCTCCGGACACTTTATGTAAGAGGTTTGACACTTTACTATCTTCGTCTTCAAAGAATGTGAATACCTGGCTCAGGTTTGAGTTACAGGCTTTCATCAAATTCATCCTGTCTTCTTTTGGCTTTGCAAGGGTATGTTCGTGTGGATATATTTGCCCGGTCTGAAAGTCCTCCAGTTTTACAAGAGAAATGAACCCTCTCCGTACGTATTTCTTACCTGATAATGTGAACTCTTGTGCATAAATATATATAGCAGGTTCAGCTTCCTCTTTCAGAATTTCTTCTTTTCTCCACGTATCAAAGAATTCTGCGGATCTTGTATATTTGTTATTTGACTGATCATCTCCGGGAAGGTCTTTACTCAGGATCAGTCTGATTATGTTCTCCGGGTGGAGTTGATAATAATCATCTCTTTCCTTTTCAGAGATGACGTCATAAGGAGGAGTGATTACTTTTGAAATGTCTTTTATTTTTTCGGGATTATATCTTAACCCCTTGAAAGGTAGTATTTCTGCCATTTTTGCCCTTAAAAAGTGTTAATAAAATAAGTTCGAGTAGTAAAACTAGATTCTAACACATAAATAAGTCTTTGTGAATGGCAAAAAAAGAATGGGTTTTTATTCCTGTAAATCCTGAGGTATCAGAGAAAACATGACAGAGTCGTAGGTCTTGTCACGCACAATATGGCGGTTTCTGTGAACCCCTTCCCTGACGGCGCCGACTTTCTCAGCTACACATTGGCTGGCCTTATTCTGCTCTGCAACGACGATCTCAAGGCGTGTGAAACCCAATTTCCTAAAGCCAAGCCTGCTGATGAGCTTTACTGCGGCAGTTGCTATTCCTTTCCCTGTCTGACTTGACCTGACCCAATAGCCGAGATTGGCGAAGTTGTGCTTCCGGTTGATTTGATCGATAGCACAGCCGCCAAGAAAAGTATTCTCTTTCGTATCAAATATGACGAAATCATATTCGATACCTTCCGACCACATTTGTGGTCTGGAACTGAGCCATGACGTGCAGTCAGACATAGAATAGTCAGTATGGCACCACGGCGCCCACTTTAACATCTCATTCATCGTCTCCCTAACACCTTCACAGATTACGGCAGCGTCTTCCAGCCGGCAGGGCCGTATGATAATATTCCCATCAGTAAGTTCGATTTTAGTTTCCAACATTCGCCTGACCATTGATATATTAATATAAACCAACATCATAAACAGTTAACTTAATTAAGTCAATACGCAGGCAAAAGACTAGTATCTCGCAAAGGCGCTAAGAACGCAAAGTTTGTTATTTTTTTTATATAAATTCTAGTCAATCGCCAATCAACAATCATAAATCATTAGTCATTCGTCAATCGTAAATCTTCTTGTCCCCGCCTAACAGACCGGCGGGCAGGCGGGGAGCGGTGAACAGTCTACGAGGATGTTTTGGGACGGTTTATATATGTTGCAGATGCAATCTTGTCTTGTGATACTGTTTTTGCTTTCAAAAGTTAAGGACAACATTGATCAATAAACTGCCGGTCAAAACTCCCTTTTTTCAGCCTTGTCAAATCCCAAGCTCTTTTCTCTTTTTCTGGATGTGATTAATCATGGCCTTTGCTGATTCCAACGGATCAATTTCGATAATCAGGGTGCTGCCCGTAGTTTTTTCCAGTTCCCTGGTGAGCATGTTGATTACATATGGGGATCCTCCCAGTTTTGGCGTTACACCGATATGAGTGGTTATGCCAAGTGAAATTACGCCCATGTAAATAGCAGCGGCTTTTTCAACAACGTGTTCGGCTGCGCTTGCAACCAGCGGAAGTTTGTCTATGGATGTACCCAGATAATCAGCAATTGCAGAAGCAAGTACCGCACATCGGGAATTATCTACACATGAACCGAAATGAAGGATTGGCGGCATAGATCCGTTCAGGCCTGCAGCCTTCCCGAGGGTTTCGAGCACACCCCGGAGTGAATCACCAACCAGGTTCATTGCTTCCCCATTCAACAAACCATGCCTTGCACATCCCGTTGCCGCACACCCTGTGGCAAGTACCAGGACGTTATTCTTAAGAAGCTCTTTTGCCATAGTTACAAAGCTCATGTCGGTCTGGATTTTTGATGAGAGGCATCCGGCAATAACGGCAACTCCCTGAATCGAACCGTCGGTTATCAAATCGACTAGCGGTTTCAGCGGTTCTTCAGGGTTTAACTTTTTGAGAACCTCTATCAAGGCTTCTGTGGAAAATCCGCCCAGTAGTTTATGCCCTTTTGCTTTTGGAAGGAATACCCTGTCTGCCTTGCGCTCTTTGTAAGCCGCAATGGCTTCTTCAACTATTTGAGTGGCCGCTTTATCGGCGTTGTCTGGTGTGAATTCAATGTATGTGTCATTGTCCATCCTCAGTTCCGGCATGGTGGTAATAAGTCTGGTATGAAGTCCTTTGGTAATGGCGGAGAGAGATGGATACACGCACTGCACGTCAACACATACTGCATCGACCACTCCTGTACCAACAACAAGTTCCTGCATGATCGTACTGCCCGCCATCGGGATTCCGAGCCGCACCAGCACCTCTGTACCCGTACAGCAGGTTCCTACGACGTTTATTCCTTTTGCACCTGCTGCTATAGCTTTATCCTCAAGTTTGCCTGCATAGTTGATAACCATTTCTGAGAGCACGGGGACATGACCGTGGACGAGGATGTTCACCTTCTCTTTTTCCAGGACGTCCATCCCGATTTTACTTTCTTTTGGTGTAGGGATGCCGAGTAAGATATCCTGTAGTTGGGTGGCGATGTAAAGAGCCAGAACGTCTATCACTCCGAATTTCAGGCAGGACATAATCAGGTGATCGGTACTGCTCATCATACCCTGTGCAGTGCTGTGGATTCCCTGAACGATTGTTTCCGTGGCCCCTTTGAGCGGGATGAGGTTTGCCTTTGCAAGTTTATCGATATTTTTTGGTGCAAGTGCAAGTGCAAAGCTCATCGGCCCTTCACCCGGCCCAACGAGATCTTCCATTGCCTTCCGGCCTACTTCCTTTGCAATATCCAGGGTCTGTTTGTCGTTTGTATCGATGCCGAGTCCGTCTGCAACCGCATGGAGTTTTGCTACATCCTTTATCGGAAAATTATCAAAACCTTCAGCCGCTTTTACAAAGAGCTTTGCTACGTGGATTGCATGGCCGATGTGAGAGCTTGTACCGCGCAGGACAGTCTGCAGGAACATACCCGCGACCATATTATCTGCGGTCTTACCACAGGAGGATCGTTTTAAATTGGGAGCGGCAAGCTTTGTGTGAAATGATATCTCTTCTCCTCCAAGTCTGCACGGGCCCAGATTGCAGTTGCGGCAGCAGAGGCCATGGCTTCCAAAAGAGCATCTATCCTTAAGGCCGAAGAGGCTTGAATCATATGCAGCCTGTACATCCCAGACAGTATCGATGCCCTTTTGGCGTAAAAAGGCCAGGGTTTCTTCAATTTGTTTATCAGCAATGCCTTTTCCACGCAGTTCTTTTTCCTTATCCAGCCATTTTTGCATTTTCTTTTCCTTCCATTTATAACTGTGATAAATTGAACTTAGTTTCTAAGAATTCTAGCAAAACAGTTTTTGAAAGTCAATTTTGTGTTGCCTCAGGAAATTACGTAAGAACCTCAAAATAATTGATTTTAATTTGCAATCTTTTTTTACTGTGATATAAATAATCGTGGCACTGTACCTCATATGTTAGTATATGGAATAACGAGAGTTATTACTTTTTAAAGAAGTTCAAAAATGAGTGAAATTACATTCATAAAGGACAATAGCTTTGACTCTAAAAGGATAGACGACCCTTATATTCTGGAGGCCTATATTCCTGAGAAATTCAACTTGAAGGTCTCTAAGAAGGGCCTTCAGTTGGCAAATAGAAATGAATTAAGACATGCCGTTGGAATTGTTGCCGCAAGGACTCTAAGGTATTTCAGCACGAATGGCGAGGGATTTAATGTATTTCGCACAAGGGGTATGGCGGTCTGGTGGCTCAGGCATATTTATAACAGCTTTAACTGGTGGCAGGCTTATGTTGTAAATGCAGAGGGAGAACGGAAAGAGATGCCGATGTTGTATATAGGTGAAAGATTCGGTTCTGCCGCAACAGGGCATAAGGATAACGAAGCAGACATTGTGCTCAGCGCCTTCGAGAATGACCGTTGCATAGTAGATCAGGAGTCTGAAGGAGGGGCAATCTTTGCAGTTGGATACAGTGAAAGGAAGAAGTTATTTAATTCTCCGGATATGTATGGGGTGAAAACGATAGTTGGCAACAAATACAAAGGCGCCGGTATCAGCATAACCTGTGGTATTACAAAAAACCTGCAGCTTATGGCAGAAAAGGTGCTGAAAGACAATAACAAAGAGGTGACCGCAGAGAATATTCGTGATGAAATCAAAAAGATGAAGGTTGTTGTCCTGGACAGGCTGCGGCATAAGAAACTCATAGAAACAATTAATAAACTTGGAGCAAAAGTAGCCCTTGTTAAAGAAGATGATCTTACCCCCACATTTGCAGTGTCGAGGGGAGAAGTTGATTTGATCATTGGAGTTGGAGGTATTCCTGAAGCTGTTTTGAGCGGCATAATAGTAAACCAACTGGGAGGAGAAATGACATTGAGGATATTACCACTTGAGGTTGCACAGGAGGAACAGCTATTGGGCAAACTGAAGAACTGGGATCTTTTCAAAAAGAGTGAAATTGATATTTTGAGGAATTTTAAGATCGTAATGCCCGGCACAGAAAAAGAGGGAGAAATACCGTGGAACAGGATATTGACTATAGAAGATATAGCTAAGGGAAAGGATGTAGTCTTTACTGCAAGCGTTATTAAGAAAACACCATGGATAAGACTCCCTGATGGAGAAGAAGTTCCCGGTGTTGATATTAATTCTGAATCGGGAGATATAAAGGTACATGTAGTTCGTGTTGCAAACAATAAAGTTGAAGTTGTTCCTGTTATTTATAAGACTACGATTAAAAGATTCTTAAAGCAGTATACGGATAATCAGGACAAAGATAGTGAAGCGAATGTAAATATACTTTTTCAATTAGGGGATGTGTACTCAGAATTTGGCTTGTTTCAGCAGGCAAGAGATTGCATTCAGAAGGCAAAGATATGTAACGGCATCAGCGAAGATCTGGTACAGAAATGTAATTGCATATATGAATATATTTCAGGCCTGGATTTCCTTACAAAAAAATCCTTACAGACTCCAAAAGAGATAGTAGAACATTTTGAAAAGTCTGCCCATTTAGACAGGGAAGCCTTCCGTCCGAGGAGAATGCCTAAAAGATTTTATGAATATCTCGGAGATAAGGATTGCCAGAACCAACAGTATGAAGAAGCCGTTGAACACTATAAAAAGGCTTTAGAGTATAGTCCACATGAACTCAAACTGCATCGTAAATTAAATTCTATCCAGATGAAAGATATAATAGGGGAATATTTTAACCGGCTTGACAAAAAGTACCAGGAACTCAATTATAAAAACTTAAAGGATCTGCAGGAATGCAAGCTTAAAATAGCACTGGAAGTTTTTTATGACAATAAAAGACAATCAGATTTCTCTTGTAGGAATCCATGGCTTATTTTTTTCAGAAGATCTGTCTTACACGGAGAAACACCTTCTTACAAACTGGCGGTTTTAGTTAAGTTACTGAGATTATATAAGAAACTGGTTCGGGCTGGTGATGATGACCTCAAATTATTCTTGAATACGGAGTTTGGGATGAGTGGAGAAGGGACAGATATTATTACAGCTTACAGGAAAAAGCATGAAGAGTTCCATTCGGTCAGTGATCTCTATTTAGTTAAAGGGTTGAGCCCGGAGAGTCTTTCAAAATTACTCTTCCCGCATGTAAGGATAGAGAGCCAGAATGAACTGGAAGATTCCGGGATTCCACTGAGTATCAGTCTTGTTGATGCGGTGGAAAGAAGAAACAAGAACATATTGGAGGAACTTAAAGAAGGTTTCAAGGAAGAGGCGCAGGAACATTCGTATGCAGTAGCCGAAGCATATCATTATGTAGGCATGGCGCTTTATGATGTGGGAGATGACGAAGGGGCTAAAATTAATTATAAGCTGGCAGAAACAAAATTTAATGAAATAATAGAGAAGTTTACGGGGATAACACCCTTTAATGCACAATATCGAATTGGAAATCTTTACGAAGAACTGGCATTGTTATTTGAAAGTGAACAGGCGAACTACTATGACAAGGCAATAGAAACTTATAACCATATTATAGATGAAGAGAAATCAAATAAACTGTTTGGTTGTATACGTGGTTTGATGGGAATCAGAATATGGCAGGCTAAAGAGAGAGTAAGTTATATGGAAAAAGAATTACACCTGTCGGATTCTTAAAATGCCAATCTTCCCTGTCCGCCGGCCTGCCCGCCGGCGGGGAGCGGTGAATCTGTTTATCTCCTTTTTCTTTTGCTTTTTTATCAGTGTTTATCCGTGGCTAAATTTCTCTTTTTTTCTTTAGCCTCTCGCCTTTAACCTTAGTGTCAATTCGTGTCTGTCTTTTGCCTTGCTTCTTTCTTCTTTTAACCTATATTTTAGTTTTCCTCTGCGAGCTCTGCGTTAAATATCTTTTTTCAATCCTCAGGCTCAAAATATAATCCTTGTAAATCTAAATGGTTTTTAGTAGTTTTGATGTATTGAAAATACGGTTTTTAATTATTAGAATGTTGGAATTTCTTTAAGAAAGGGGACGACATGAAAATATTACTAACATTTGTTTTTGTTGCTGCCATAGCTACTCTAGGCGTCATGAATGGGACGGTTCAGGGAGAAGAAGATCCTAGGACAGAACATCCAAAAGCTGAGCATCCTAAGTCGGAGCACCCAAAAGCTGAGCACCCAAAAGCTGAGCACCCAAAAGCAGAGCATCCTAAGACTGATGCTTCTAAGCCTGAGCACCCAAAAGCAGAGCATCCTAAGACAGGGGGCTCGAAATCAGAACATCCACAAAGGCACCCTAAGTAAATCTAAATGGTTTTTAGTAGTTTTGAGGTACTGAAAACATGGTCTTATATTATCAGGTTATTGGAATTTTTTTTAGGAAAGAAGAAGAGATGAAAATATTTTAACATTTATTTTTGTTGTTGCCATTGCAACTCTGGGCGTCATGAATGGGAATATTCAGGCCGCAGACGAACAAAAGGCTGAAGCTGTTGCTTCTACGGTAGAGCACCCAAAAGGGAGTATCCCAAGGCTGAGCACCCAAAATCAGAAAAGAGACTGAGTAACCTAAGTAACAGCATAGTAATTTCAAAGATGTTACAAAGTAGGGGTGTATTGTTCGCCACGGTGAATCTGCCGAAGGCACGACTTTACGCCCCTACATTTTTTATTAATTATCTAAATACCGCGAATGAGTAATTAACTAAGGATAAGAAGACAAATGATGAGAGGCCGTATTTTTTTTATTATGTTCCTGGTGTTGGGTACCTTTAGTGTGACTCAAACCGCTTGTGTTACTGCTCCCCCTACTATTGTTCCCCATGTAGTCACTGCGGATATCGAGGCCGGAATACAACACTATATTGAAGAACAAATGCGCTTAGGGGGTGGTTATTTTACACTTCCATTCAAAGAGAAAGAGCTCAAACTTAAACTGGTTCGTGTTCACACCGAATACCTGGCAAACCTGGGCCCGCGTTACCACTTTGCCTGTGTGGATGTTGCAGACATTGAAGGGGATTTATATGATGTAGATTTCTTTCTTAGGGGTGACCCCGGTTCAATGGAGGTTACTGAAACAACTGTCCACAAGATTAATGGCCAGCTTTTTTACGCATGGGAACAGAAAGAAGACAAGACCTGGCATCGGGTTCCGGTTGAAGAAGCATCCCGAGACCTTTTAGGAGTGCTCAACGGTCAGGACGAATTCGATTTTTTATACACGGTTGCATTGCCTGAAATAACGGAACCCGCTCGTATGTGGATCCCTCTGCCGACTTCGGATGCCTTTCAAACGGTCGAGGTAAGCTCCATGGAGGTTCCGGGAAAAAGGCAAATCTTAACAGATAAGAAATACGGCAACCATGTTCTTTTAGTCGACCTTGACCGGGGGGACAGCAAAAAAAATATCGAGCTTCTTTTCCATGTCCGAAGAATTGAAAAAGACGCTTATGTCGAACCTCAGTCAGTTCCGGAGGAGTATTTAAAACCGAATCGTCTGGTGCCTCTCAATGAAGATTTCAAAACCATTGCTGAGAAAGCTGTTGAAGGGAAGAATGGAGATCTCATGCGTGCTCGAGCCTTATACGACTATGTCATCGACAATATGCAATATATCAGAAACGGCGAGGGCTGGGGTAATGGCGACGCCGTTTATGCCTGTAATGTAAAGACAGGAAACTGTACTGATTTTCACTCCTACTTCATTGCACTCTCGAGAAGTATCGGTATCCCGTCACGTTTTTCAATGGGAGCGTCAATCCCTTCCGCCCGAAATGATGGAGGAATTCACGGTTATCATTGCGGTGCAGAGTTTTACGCTGAGGGGAAATGGTGGCCTGTTGACATCAGCGAAGCTGACAAATACTCTAATCTGTCCAGTTACTATTTTGGCCGTCATCCGGCAAACCGCATTGAATTAAGCCGGGGACGGGATCTTGTCGTTGAACCGGGTCCGGTAACAGGGCCGATCAACTTTCTTGCACACCCGGTACTTGAGATCGGTGGAAAACCCGCAGAGATCAGAGCTAAGTTTTCATTTAATCGAAAACTGGTCTGTAAATAATCATGTAGAAAAGTAATTAGACATTAGTCATTTGTCATTAGTGCCATGTCCTCGGCGCCTTCTGTCCGGGGAAATTCGTGCAATTAGTGTCTGTCTTTTGTCTTTAACCACACTTCCTCATTTAATGGCCAAACGCTTATAGTGCTATATTTTTGTCAAAACAGTGTATTTACTCTATTGATATTATTTTTGGCAACTGTATATTCGCAACTTCTATATGGCATCAAAAGTATAATACGGACGTCTAATATTATAGGGTTCAAGGTACTTGGCACCTTAACAGGCCATTGCTGTTAAATACAGTTTCCTCCCCCAATCAGTACGAAGAAACTGGTCCGATGCCTTGAATGCTTTTTGGGAGAGAGAGGGGAGGGATGTATACTCTCTCTCTCCCTCCTATGTATCTATTACATCCCACTCACACCTTATTTACATCCTCCTTGCTTCTTCTTTCTTTTTAACCACAGCCTTCTTCTTTTTTTTGCGCTCTTAGCGCCTTTGCGTGAGTAAGCGCTTTAGTCTTTTAACCTATATTTTTGTTTTCCTCCGCGTTAAATTATCTTTTCCATTGCAAAACAACCCCACTTTTTTATAATAACCCAGTAGATACCAGGTATATTACATACCTACTTTATACTCATTCTAAATATCTTCAAAAAGATAGTCTTATTTGTTTATGCGAGTAAGATTTTTCACATATACATTTATATTTACGGGCGTGTTGTTTTCCTCTCCTGCAATTTTGATAATAATATGAGCTCAGATTTAGAAGGAATACTAAACAAAATCAAAAAATTTCGAATGACCAATGACGATTGATGAATGACTAGTGACCAATGATAAATTATAATCAAGGTAATTAAATTGAGAGTATTAACACTTTGTGGAAGTATCAGGGCTCACACGTCACAGCATGATGCTGTCATGGAATTAGCCCATACTAAGGGGCCTGTAAGTGAATTTATCCGCAAAGGTAAATCGTTGGTTCGCACAGGACTGACACTATCCAACTCGGAAATATTAGCTGCTGCAACTATGAAGGGTGTATACTCAAAAGGCGCTGATATAGAATATTTCCCCCTTGTGGTTCTTTTCCATCATAAAGAGTCAAGCGTATTGGATCTTCGACGCAGGTCAAGTAAGGAAAACGCAGTGGATGAGTTGGCTTATGTAGATACCTTGTCTATTGTGGAAGAAAAATTGGAGGAACTGTGTGCGAAGATTGTAGAAGCCGATGGTGTGATATTATCAACGCCGGTTTATTTCGGGGACCGTTCTTCTGTTGCAAATAAATTCCTGCAGGTTACTGCCAGAAAAACCCTGCTTCAAAACAAGATATTCGGAGTGGCTTCAGTTGGGGCCAAGCGCAATGGCGGCCAGGAAACCTGTAATATATACAGTATGATAGAAACATTGAATCAGGGTGCTTTGGTAGTAGGCAACGGCCCTCCAACTTCTCAATATGGCGGCACCGCCATAGGTGGAAATCCGGGCGATGTACTAGGAGATGAATCAGGGATTGATACCGCTTTTGGTGTTGGAATGAAGGTGGCGCATGTATCTGAAATGTATAGCAAGGAAAAACATCCGGCCAGCCATGTCCGGATACGGGTTGATATCCTTGTAACAATGGATACCAGTGAACGTTTTCTCGCAAAATATTTGAAGGATTTAACAATCCGGACAGCAAAGACTACCCCCTGGGTTGAGTTTGTAATTCATGAGTTAATAGATTCTACAATTTACCGCTGCCTGGGATGTACTATATGCCCTGTTCCTCCCGGAGATTCTGAAAAAACAACAAAGTGTACGATTAAGGATCCTGAAGACTGTTTGGAAAAACTGCGTGAGTTTCTAAGAGGAAGCGACTGTGCCATCATCGCAGGGTTGAATATATTGGATTATGAAAAAATAATCTTCAGGTACCAGGTACTTACAGAACGAATGAGGTACATACGCCGCAGCAATTTTGAGCTTACCGACTTATTAATAACCGGACTCTGTTATAATCAATTCGGTGCTACTGCTAATTCAATCCACTCGATTAAGACACTTACGTCATACATACGGCATAACACTACATTTTATAAACCGATAGACATTTTTGAATATGAAGGAAAAGTTGTAAACGACGGAAGTGATTCCCTAGTCGAACTTTGCAATGCTGCACGGCGTATGAAAGCGGGGAAGCAGGAATGACGATTGAAAAGACTGAGAAAAAGAGAATATCGAACAAGGAATGACGAATTACTACTGACTAGTGACAAGTTGCGTGGCAAAATAGAATAAATTATGGTTTATGAATTTGACGGAAAGTTATATGAAAAAGCTTCGATCTTTCAGCAGGAATGGGGCAATAAATTAATATCAGAATTGAATCTAAAGGGAAACGAAGATATTCTTGATCTTGGATGCGGGAATGGTTTGTTGACTGCAAATCTTGCCCGGCTTGTACCAAACGGTAATGTTATTGGTGTTGATGCGTCTGAGGGAATGATAGAAGTTGCAAAAGAAAAAGAGGAAAATAATCTTAAGTTCTTACTGATGGATTTAAATGAAATTGATTTAAATCGTCAGTTTGACTTCATTTTTTCTAACGCAACATTACACTGGATTAAAAACCACAACCGGCTATGGACGAAAATACATAAGCTTCTAAATCCCAATGGGTTTGTCCGGTTTAATTTTGCTGCAGATGGCAACAGCTCACATTTTAATAAAGTAATAAAAGAAACTATTGTATTTGAAGAATATAGAAAATATTTCTCCGGATTTCAATGGCCCTGGTATATGCCGTTAGTTGATGAATATGAAAATTTCCTGAAGGATTTTGCGTTTTCTGAATTGAATGTCTGGGAAGAAAACGAAGACAGGTTTTTTCCTGATAAAGAAGCTGTGATTTGGTGGGTCGATCAGCCGCAGATTGTTCCTTTTCTGGAAAATATTCCTGAGGACAAAAAAGAATTATTTAGAGAGATTGTGATAAAACAAGTGATCAAAGAAACTTTACAAGAAAACGGGCGATGTTTTGAAAAATTTAGAAGGATGAATGTATTGGCTAGAAAGTAAGATGTAGGTTAAAAGCGAATATCGAACAAGGAATTTCGAATGACGAATGACCAGTTACTAATTACGAATAACTAATAACAAAGAACCACTTACGATTCTTCATTAACAGCGTCGGCCAGAACGACTACGCTGTTTTTTCTCACCTCTATGAAACCTCTTTCCATAGAAAAGTTGACTTCTTTATCACCGGGCTCAGTAATTTTAAACGGGCCCGGTTCAAGAGTGGTGACAAGGGGGCAATGATGTGCAAGGACACCCAGATACCCACTTGTACCATGGGCTAGTATAGCAGTTACTTCATTAGTATATACTGTCTTCTCAGGAGTGATAACATCTAAATTAAATGTTTTTTCAGCCATAGATCTATGTTAATTCCAAATAGAAGGTTTGCGATTTTAATTTTCTTTTAATGTCCGATCTATACTATGCTTGTTCCATTTCTTTTGCCTTTTCTACAACCTCTTCTATACCGCCTACCATATAGAAAGCCTGCTCGGGTAGTTCGTCGTGTTTACCATCAATCACTTCCTTCATCCCTCTGACGGTATCCTCAATCTTAACATACTTTCCTTTTATACCGGTAAACTGTTCTGCAACAAAGAATGGCTGCGACAGGAATCTCTGTATCCTTCTGGCCCTTCCTACAGTAAGTTTATCTTCTTCTGACAACTCTTCCATGCCCAATATGGCAATGAAGTCCTGCAAATCATTATAGCGCTGCAAAATCCTCTGCACTTCCCTGGCAGCTTCATAGTGTTCCTGTCCTACTATATGAGGGTCAAGAATACGAGAGGTTGACTGTAAAGGGTCAACTGCAGGATATATACCCATCTCAGCAATTTGCCTTGAGAGCCAGATTGTAGAGTCCAGATGCGGGAAGGTGGCAACAGGTGCAGGGTCGGTAAAGTCGTCCGCAGGTACATAAATAGCCTGCATTGAAGTTATAGAACCTTTCTTGGTAGATGTAATCCTCTCCTGAAGGTCTCCCATCTCATTAGCTAATGTAGGCTGATAACCAACTGCAGAGGGCATTCGTCCCAATAAAGCAGATACTTCTGAACCTGCCTGCACAAAACGAAAGATATTGTCAATGAACAGTAATACATCCTGCCCCTCAGAATCCCTGAAATACTCTGCCATGGTAAGTCCTGACAAGGCAACCCTCAATCTTGCACCCGGAGGTTCGTTCATCTGTCCAAATACAAGAACGGTTTTATCCAGCACGCCGGATTCCTTCATTTCAAGCCAGAGGTCATTTCCCTCTCTCGTTCTTTCGCCCACACCGGAAAAGACTGAGAATCCTCCATGTTCACTGGCGATACTTTTGATAAGCTCCATAATAAGAACGGTTTTCCCTACACCCGCACCGCCAAACAGACCAACCTTTCCACCTTTTGCAAATGGGGCAAGGAGGTCAACGACCTTCAGGCCGGTCTCAAATACTTCGGTTGTCGACTCTCTCTCCTCAAACGAAGGCGCCTGACGATGAATGGGATAACGGTCTTTTGTTTTAACTTCACCAATTGTGTCTAACGGTTCGCCCAACAGGTTAAATATTCTACCCAGGACTTCCGGACCTACAGGCACCGATATTGGTCCACCTGTGTCAATAACTTTCATTCCCCTTACCAACCCGTCTGTGGGCGCTAGTGCAACACATCTGGCAGTATCATTACCTATATGTTGTGCTACCTCTGCAACGAGACTTATATTTCTTTTTTTATCCTCGATTTTTATGGCATTTCGTATGGGAGTAAGATTCCCCGGGGGAAACCTTACATCTACCACGGGACCTATTATTTGTACCACTTCCCCTTTCTTCAACGTAATTACCTCTCTTTCCTTACCATACAACTATATAAAATTGTTAATTTATTTTGCTAATGCTTCAGAACCGGAAACAACTTCAAGCAGCTCCTTGGTGATAGCCTCCTGTCTGGCCCTGTTATATGTCTGCGTAAGTTCGCCTATTATTTCTTCGGCATTCTCTGACGCTGCAATCATCGCAACTCTTCGTGCCGCGAATTCAGCCGTTAATGATTCGAAAATTGCTTGGCGCAATTGGGATTCTATATACCTGGGTAGAAGATTTGAAAAAATCGCCTCTGATGACGGTTCTAAAATGTAGCCTCCCATCATACTCTTTTCTTCTTCAGTTTCTCCAGAGTCGGCATCAACATCTTCTATTGGCAACAGCCTGAACCTGGTAGGTACCGATTTCATCACGGTCTTGGATTTAGTGAAGAACAAGTGTACTTCATCAAAAACACCATCTTCAAAATCGTTTATGATTTTTGTGGCTATTTCCGTTATCTTGTTGTCACCAATCTGCAATGATGAGATTCCTAATTGCTCTACTGTTTCTGTATAATATTGCTCAATTGTATATGGTCTAGACTGGAAAAAATTATTGCCCTTTTTGCCAAACAAATGTAGTTTTAATTCTTTCCCGGAATTTTCCCTGATAAATTTAAGTGTATGCTGTATAACGTTAGTATTATAAGCCCCGCACAACCCCTTGTCAGAAGTAATCAGTATAACCATAATCTTCTTTACTTCTTCTTTTGGAGTAAAGAAATGGGCTTTTTCCGGGGTTGATTCTGTTATATGACTCAGGATTTTAGTAATATTCTCGGCATATGGCCTTGCTGCCAGGGCTCTGGCTTCAGCTTTTTTAAGTCTGTTAGCAGCAACCATCTCCATTGCACGCGTAATCTGCTGAATGTTTTTGATGCTCTTGATTCTTCTTTTTATGTCTCTTATACTGTCCATAATATCTTAGTCCGAAATAAACCCTGGTAATGGAAACCTGCCCGCCAAACAAACCGTCGGGTAAAAAGGTTTCCGCTACGTCTTAATTCAGCGACATTATTATTTATATTCTTGTTTAAACTCTGTAACTGCCCTTTTCAGGTTGTTGGATGTATCCTCCTCGATTTTTTTCCTCTCTTTTATCTCCGCAGTTATTCCTGAATGTTTATCTCTCATATGCTGCAGGAATTTATCTTGAAAGTCTTTTACTTTCTCGGTTGGTATATCGTCAAGGTGGCCATTAATGGCAGTGAATATTATAATAACCTGTTCTTCCACAGGTGCCGGTTCATATTGCGGCTGTTTTAAGATTTCTATTAATTTTGTACCTCTGGTCAACTGTTCCTGAGTTGCTTTGTCCAGCTCTGAACCGAATTGAGCAAATGCCGCCAGCTCTCTGTGCTGTGCCAGGTTGAGTCGCAGTGCCCCGGCAACCTTCTTCATTGCGGGAATCTGCGCATTTCCCCCTACTCTTGACACTGACAGGCCAACACTTATCGCGGGACGAACCCCTGAATTAAACAAATCACCCTCAAGATAAATCTGTCCGTCTGTAATAGATATGACATTCGTAGGAATATAAGCCGCATAATCTCCAGCCTGAGTTTCCACCACCGGAAGCGCCGTTAATGATCCGCCTCCGAGTTCATCATTTAATTTAGCCGCCCTTTCCAGCAAGCGGGAGTGGAGATTAAAGATGTCTCCCGGGAACGCCTCTCTGCCCGGAGGCCGCCTGAGCAGCAATGATACCTGCCTGTACGCAACGGCATGTTTATAAAGGTCGTCATACATTACCACGGCATGTTTTCCCTTATCCCTGAAATATTCTCCCATTGCACAGCCTGCATAGGGGGCTATATATTGCATGGGTGCAGGGTCGCTGGCAGCGGCAACAACTACTATTGAATTCTCCATAGCCCCATTGTCTTCCAGTGTCTTAATCACGCCGGCTACTGTTGACATTTTTTGTCCAATTGCCACGTAAATACTGAAAACTCCCGTATTCTTCTGGTTCAGGATTGTATCCACCAATATTGCCGTTTTACCTGTCTGCCTGTCACCTATTATCAATTCTCTCTGTCCCCGGCCTATTGGTATCATAGCATCAATAGCCTTTATTCCGGTCTGTAATGGCTCTTTTACAGGTTGTCTTTCAACAACATTTGGTGCAGTTCCTTCTATCGGTAAAGTTTTTTCTGTAGCGATCGGGCCTTTGCCATCCAGTGGCTGGCCGAGCGCATTTACCACTCTTCCAAGCAGTGCTTCGCCAACTGGAACTTCTACAATATTTCCTGTTGTCTTTACGGTATCGCCTTCCTTTATATCCTTATCAGATCCCAGCAACACACATCCAACATTGTCCTCTTCCAGGTTAAGGGCTATTCCATAAATCCCTCCAGGAAATTCTAACAATTCGTTTGACATGCAGTCATCCAGTCCATAAATCCTGGCAACACCGTCTCCTACCTGGAGAACCGTGCCGACACTCTCCATCTTTAATTTGTCTTCATACTTCTCTATTTCTCTCTTTATTATCGAAGCAACTTCATCTGGTCTTACAGTCATACCTGATATACCCCCACAAAAATGAAAACGCCTTTAAGCAAAGGCTGTTTTTAACAAATTCTTTTTTAGATTTTTCAGATGGTTAGTTATACTGCCATCAATTATATTATTTTCAATCCTGATAATCATTCCACCGATTATTTCCTTATTTATTTCCGTTTCTAACTCCACCTTTTTCTTCGTCAGCTTTTCGATATTTTCTTTTAATTTGACAATCCTTTTTTCGGTTAACGGAAATGCCGTTTGAACTTTTACGGATACCACACCCCTTATTCGCCATGACACGCCTTTGAATACATCCGGCAGATAATTTAGTATCTTCTCCCTTCTCTTATCTACCAGGATATAGAGAAGGTTTCTAACCCACTTACTGGAACACTGACGACCAATGGTTTTGTTAATTATGTCTTTTTTGTCAGTTTTTGTGATTGATGGATGATACAGAATATCTCGAAATTCCTTGTTTGATTCCAAAATCTCCTTAATACCTTCCAGATCTTTTTCTATATCATCAGCTCCGCCCCGTTTGCTGGCCACTTCAAACAACGCCTGTGCATAACCGGTTGCCAAGCTCTCTTCGATCAAGACAGTTTCCCCACTTCCTTAATAACATCGTCCACTAAACTTTCTGCCGTTTTGCGCTGCATCGATTGCTGAATTAACCTGGAAGAGGAAAGAATAGTAAGATCAATAACCTGGTTCCTTACCTCTGCCAAAGCCTTCTTTCTTTCTATATCTATACCCAGTTGCGCCTTGGCCCTGTCATCTGCGGCGGCTTCATGACTCTCTTTAACTATTCCATCACTGATTTCCTTTGCCTTTACTACTGCAGCTTGAATCTTTCCTTCGGCTTCTTCTTCAGCTTTTATAACTTTTCTCTGGTACTCTCCTTTCAGCTTTTCAGCATCTTCCCTTAACTTCTCCGCTTGATCAATATCACCTTTTATCTTCTCTTGTCTGGCATCAAGTATCCCGGTTATTGCCGGAAGGGCATACTTGTAAAGAATCACCATCAATATAAGAAAAGAGATTATTGACCAGAAGGTTAAAGGGGCCAGAAAGTGTAGATCAAATTGAGGCATATTTTTCTCCTTTTATATGTATGGATATTGGAGAAAGGTGTTTAACAATCTTAAATCACACAAAGATTTTCAAAGTGTGAACTAAGCGTTACCCTTCCCCTCCCTTCATACCCATAATGATAAAGGCTATAACGAGGCCATAGAGTGCAATTGCCTCAACAAGAGCAAAACCTATCCACATATACTTTCCTACCTTTGCCTCTGCCTCGGGCTGGCGGGCTACAGATTCTATCATTTTCCCAAAAATGTATCCGATACCTACACCTGAACCTGCAAAACCCACAGCTGCCAGACCCATTCCAATTAATGCGGCCGCTGTACTGTCCATAAGCTAACTCCTTTCCAATAAAATATTAATTCGATTCATATGTGAGCTTCAATGCATCTCAATAGCTTCACCTATATATACACAGGTTAGGATAGTAAATATATAAGCCTGAATAAAAGCTATAAATATCTCTAACCCGGTTAATGCTACAGTGAAAAAAAATGGTAAAAACCCTATATATTTGAGTCCCAAGGCCAGTGTAAAAAGTACAATAAGTATCGTATGACCTGCTGTCATATTAGCAAACAACCTGACGGATAAAGAGAGTGGCCTTGCCAGCATACTTACTATTTCGATGGGTACTATTATGGGTATAATAAATTTCGGCACTCCTGAAGGTACAAATATCTTGAGATATCGGACCCCGTGTATTGCAAAACCTACAATTTGACTTATTATAAAAACAGTTATTGCAAAAAATGCAGTAACAATAATCTGGCTGGTGACTGTATAAGAACCGGGAACAATCCCAATAAGATTGCAAAACAGGATAAAGAAGAATAACGTTACAATAAAAGGAAAAAACTTAAGACCTTTTTCCCCCATATTATCAATTACCATATTCCTCAAAAACTCAATGCTTATTTCTGTCAGGCTCTGTAGTCTGGTGGGTATCATCCTTCGCCCCCTGACTGCTAACACAAAGATGCAGGGAATCAGGATACATACGATCCACATCATTATTACCGCCTTATTTACAGAGATATCTATACCAAGGAGCTTGAGTTCTATAAGAGGATGAAGTTCAAAGTGTTCTAAAGGGTTGTGTTGTTTCAAAAACAGATTCCTATAAAAAGACTAAATGATGGCTAACTATAAAGAGAAAATTTATTAATTTGAATACCAGGGAATTTTGAACTCTTTTTATTTTTTCCCCTCTTCTTTAAAATACCTATAAACATTTAACAGACCGACTGTAAAGCCAATAAAAAGCCCCAGTAAAATCAACAAGGGCTTTGTATGAAAATATTTGTCTAGTAAATGGCCAGTAAATGTTCCTAGAAATATGGCTATGATCAATCCAGTGCTTATTTTTACAGCAAAACGAATCCCATCTTTAAAGTTATCTGAGCTCCCTACCATATAATAAGCATCTAAGGACGATATTTCCCGGTTGATTTTAATTGAAACTTGCTATGTTAATAAAATTAAGATAAAAAGCAAGACGAAAATAGGTGAAAAAGAAGGATCATTTTTAATAAATGTAAATTTAACTCTAAACAGCGACTGTTTGCTTATTATGTGACAACTCAATATTATGGTCCTAGATATATGTAAAATCTATTTGACAAATATATGTTTTTAAATTAGTATCCGGTTTATGCTTGCAACTCAAGTTGTACAGAGATATATCGATAAAGGGAAATTTATGAATGTATATCAGTTAAAAACAAACTTAATTGGTAAAAGGGAAAATTTTATAGAGATAATAAGAGAAAAAAAGGAGAATGCATTAGAAACTTTTACCAAAGTAATGTGGAAACTGGCTATATATAAATTTGTGGCAGTAATGGTTGCGTTCATAGTAATGATGGTATTCTTCTTCACACATTTAAATGGCTTTGCACCAATAACCTCGCTATTTTCGAAGTGGGTTTCTTCTCCACTTATAGGATTTTTTATATCTATTATGATAATAAAATTTGTAGCGGTTTCTATAGGGTTAACTGCAA
>Ga0208524_1000406_pt1 | contig 23128 bp, 10 predicted proteins | sample ETNtaG_28_FD_185779 | JGI IMG/M metagenome (GOLD analysis project Ga0208524, IMG submission 185779) | Marine microbial and viral communities from oxygen minimum zone, Eastern Pacific Ocean - ETNP201406SV61 (SPAdes) (version 2) | ecosystem: Environmental > Aquatic > Marine > Oceanic ... | reverse complement strand
TTATTCTTAAGCAGCACTTGTCGAACCATCATTGAATTCAGTCCTTATTTTCCCGTTTGAAAGCATTTTAATGGCATAGCCAGCAGTCGAAGAATTCGTAGCACCATTCGCAATAATTTTCTGGACGGCGGAAGCGCTGGTTTTAAGCCAGAATTCAACAGTCAGATCATGAGTGCCCATCTGCAGATCCGTTCCATTACTGCAATCAACATAATCATCACTTCCATCAAAATCCAATGCTGGATTTCCCTGAGCAAACAAAGCAGTTATAAATAATATTATTAATATTGATATTTTCATCATAACATCTCTATTTGTTAGTTATCGATATTGGGTGTTTTGACAGAATCATTACCGTAGCATCCATAGTGCTGTCGGATCACTAGATTGGACGGATAAATCAATATTTTATTCCGTTATATTTTATATTTCTTTTCTGCGGAAAAAACAGGAGGCAATACTGCAATAAACGATAAACTGAGTAGAGTTTCAAAATTCGAGTATTGCCTCCCAAAATCAATAATTCTTACTTGATAAGTATCATCTTCTTCACGGTTCGAAAGTTCCCGGCTTCAACTGTGAATATGTACACACCGCTGGAAACAGGATCACCATGCATATTTGTACTGTTCCATGTGGTCTGATGATATCCGGCAGGACGTAATTCATGTACAAGATCCGTTATCTTTTGCCCCATTATATTATAAACACTAATGGTAACAAAATTCTCTGCCGGGATTTCGTATCTGATTGACGTTTTTGGATTGAATGGATTTGGATAATTCTGTGAGACAGAGTATGTCAATGGAACTCCCTGAACTTTGTTTAAGGTAAACCCGGTTGCATCTCCACTCACAGCAATTTCTCCTGAACCATTCAGTTCGTATTCCTTCCCTTCATCAGATGTCAGTACCCACTTCATGTGTTCTCCCGCATCAATATTGATGGTGTAAGAGATGGAAAGCTTATCAATATTATTCATTATTTCAATAGCGCCTGAATTTTCAGCAACTTTCATATCATCAGCAAACCGCACATCAAACGCACCTGCAGGTGGTTTAGGCGGAAGCTGATAGCTGAGCATCTCTTCCTCTGGTATGGATACACCAAAGTAGAGGTCATTGCCATTAAAACTGAGTTTATTTGCTTTTACTGTACGGTCTGTAAATGCTGATCTTGTTTTCGCAGCACCGCCGCTTGAAATGGTGATGTCGCCATCTGCATTTGCGTTAATCCAGTATCCCTGCCCCGGTACAAGAGTTGATGAATTCTGATAGGTTGCGCTAAAACCATAGAGGGTACCCGGCACAATAATGCTTTCCGGATCATCAACTGCACTGATTTCGACCGGAAGGGTAACACCGGAAATCATATTCCAGCCCTGGGTCAGTTCAAGGGTTAAAGAGTTGATAGATTCTCCTGATAATACATCTGATCCGTCATCAGAAAATACCAACCAATATCCTGCTCCCGGTGTCAGTTCAGACGCCGGGGTATACATACCGGAAAAACCATAGAGTGTGCCTGTTACGGACGTAGGAAAGAGATATCCATAGGCACTGTTCTCAACTGTCAAGGGCAATCCTATCATATTCCAGCCTTCATTGTGATTTACAGTAACACTGCCAGTTTCACATCCCTCACAAGTAAATTCCGCATCATCAAATCCATAGTTGGCATCGCCGCCACCATCCCATCGGGTTGCAACAAGTACCACAGTCATTTTAACTGTATTTTCCGGCAGGGGGTATGTAGCTGAAAACAAGTTCCACTCATCGGTCACTCCCTGCTGGATGGTTTCAACACCGCCAGGTATTAGTGAAGCATTGAACTCATCGTAAAACTCTAACTTCAAGGCTGCAAAGTCTCCACCTGCTCCACCAGGAGTAACATCCTTAATATAAGAGCTGAAAGTCCAGGTTTCACCTACATTAACAGGAATATTCTCCTGATAGCCAACGGCCCATCCAGATCCTCCAACATTGAGAATTAAGTACTGATCGCCCGTATGTGCATCTCCACTACCGATAGAAGCTGGTGAAGAGGAACCTCCATTAGAGACAGACCATCCATCCAGGGAATCTTCAAAACTAGGATTGATTAAGCCAGCAAAGTCGTCCGTGCATGCAAGATCATTTGCACAGTTGGAGTCGTCACAATCTATATATCCGTCTCCATCATTATCGATCCCGTCACTGCAGTCTGTTTCAACATTTGAACAAAAACCGTCTCCGCAAAAGGCAAAACACGCATTGATAATCATACTCTGCAGCCCTGTCTCAAGATGCCTGTCATTATAGGGTGGAACTGCACAGTCCTGTCCTGATATATCCTCCTTACAGCCCCAGTCTCCACAGATACCATTGGTAAATGTATAATCCGTAGCAAACATTGTATCAAGTTGTACGGTGATGGTCCAGATGTCGTCCCCATCTTCATCGCTCATGGGATTATCTCCTGGATTGCCGAATGTACCGCCACCAGCAAGGTAAGCCCCCTGCTCTGAGGTAGGAACACTGCTCATGTCCAGGTTAAATGTAACACTTACGCCCTCCGTCGGCACATAATCAGAGATACCTAAACTCAGGTTATCAAACATAACATCAGACAGAACACCAGCACCTGTCTTGATCAAAAGATAATAGATCCCGGTCGCTGGAGCCTGGAACACACCGGGAGGTGCGCCAATCATGGATGGGTTTCCACCGCATGCGTTAGCGAAATCCGTATCCCAGTCCCATGGAGCAGTTGCTCCGCAGTCCCAGAAATGCTGTTTTACGATGACATCAGCGCTACCGACATCCACACCCTGTTCGGGTTCATAATCAAGAATGGAAATTTCCAACCAATTTTGATCGCAGCCAACCCCCTTGAACAGTCCTGAAAGTTCATATACATTGTTCTCTTCCAGACTTACTGCCTGATACACACCGCCATTTCCCCATCCTGAGGCTACTATTCTGAGTGCTTCACCGCTTCCGCCACCTGGACCATCATCTGTGTAAGAAAGGTCGATCTCAACTGATTCGCCAACGATCCAGGAAGTCCAGACAGAATCGTCGCCGTCGAAGTCACCATTAACCAAAGATCCACCACCCCCGCATGTCTGGCAGCTTGCCCAGCACACGGGGCTTAAGGTAGCATCGGATGCACCCACTGTAACGCTCCTGTTAATGAATTGGCATTCACCATTCTCGCCGGTACAATTGTCTAGGACAAGGCAGGAAGGCGCATTGTCCTCTGTATAGCTCCAATCCGGGAACTCTGTTGTGGACCATTCATATCCTGCAAATTTGTATTGGTAGGTACCGGCAGCTAATTCAACCGTGGCAGTATAAATACTGTCTCCATCATCATCATTCATTATAATTCCGGGCCACCAGCCGGCGAACTCTCCCTGGAGTACAACAGTGTGCCCTTCAAGGATCTCAGGATTGTGAGACATATCTACCTGAAATGTTACTTGTACAGGGGCCGGAGGCTCATCCTCACTTATAACAGTCACGTTAGTTAATGTAACTGGAGCATCTGGAGTTGTCACATATAATAGGAATGAACTAAATGTATTCTCACCTTGCGCAGGAATGTCTACTGAGTAAGATGCTCCTGCTGTTCCACTAACGGTTACAGATGCTGTGTTATAGCTTGGCTCTACGTCTGGATATGGGTTATACTCAAATCTGAAATACACATCCACGTCCGTTCCAGCGGTTGCACCTGTAAAGGTGATTTCACCGCCATTCGGGAAGCTGAATGGATAGAGAGTTGTATCTTCGTTGGCAAAGCCTGCCCATGATTCAGCTCCTGTTGGGAATGTATACGTGTTTCCATCAACAATTGTACCACCAAATGCACCTGAAAATACGATTCCTGTATCGCCATCAGGATCACTACACCCGCTCCATGGATGAGGGTTTAAAACGAGATCTGAGTCTATGAGTTCAAATCCACGGTTGTGAAACTCTGTGTTATAGGCACACTCGTCCGGAACATCCTCAATACCGTTATCCCATCCACCACAAGTGTATTTGTATTCCCACACTCCCGGAGTTAGACCAGTAAATAATCCGATAAAAGTTCCATCTCCATCATCATCTGTCAATTCAGCTCCCCATCCTGACCAACCATCCATTGAACCTGTGACCCAGGGATTACCTTCGCAAGGGCTGTCCGTGAGTTGAAATGTTACGTCATAGGTAATGACGGGTTCAAGTTCATCACATGTACCATCACCGCAAACGGCAAAACAAGCATTCACTGTTACATCCTCTGTTCCCAGATCAATGTGCCGATCACTATACGGTGGAACTGCACAATCCTGACCGGCAATATTCTCCTTACAGCTCCAGTCGCCGCAGTTACCGTTCAAAAATGTATAATCTGTACTTAAATTGGCAGGAAGTGTAACCGTAATTGTCCACACATCATCTCCATCAGCATCGCTCATGGGATTATCACCGGGTACTCCAAAGGTTCCGCCGCCAGCCAAAAAGGCACCATCCGGGGAAGTCTCAACATCACTCATATCAAGATTAAAAGTAACATTGATAGTCTCATCAACACAGTTCTCACAACTTCCAAAACACACAGGATCAAGAGTCATATCCTCTTCGCCTGTATCCAAAAAACGATCTGTATACTCACCTTCACCACATTCACCAGGCACATTCTCCCAGTTGCCCTCCCAGTTCCAGGACTCACCTGTGGCAAACTTATAGGTATAGTGCATATTAGCATCAAGCTCTAAGGTTACATCATAGACAAGGTTGCCATCATCATCACTCATCTGGAAACCCATGGAAGGGGTATCAGGCAAATCTGAACCGATATTTCCTCCGCGGAGATAGACTCCCTGGCTGGCATCAGTGTATTGCATATTCACCTGGAAAGTGACTAGTGGGGAAGTTTCCCCATTGTTTCCATCATGTGGATGGAATGTGATGTTGTCAAAATAGCAAATATTATCCTGCGTTCTTCCTGCCAGATCAAAATCGGGGAAGATCACTAATTGATCATATCCATCTGTAACTTGAGCAGCGAAGTCAAATGTAAGTTCTTCCCATTCATTTACTACTGTATTTGCAACTTTAATTTCCCCCAGAGACCAGCCGTCAGGTTTCACTAATTTGATACCAACATCGCTGATTACTGGTTTGTAGACCATAATCTTAATGGTACTGTTTGTTTCGTTCAGATTGAACGTTCCAATATCGGCACCGTGCAGGGTTTCGCATCCAGCCCAGGGCTGACCCGCAACCAAGGCAGTAAACTTAGCAGCGGTTGCTGATGTGTTTGGTGCAGAAGCATCGGGATTTGCTAAGATCTCAACTGCTGGATTTGTATTATTTTCAAATACTGTCCAGGTCCAGTTAGCTCCAAAACCACCTGCTTCAAAATCAATTGGTGCATTTTGTGCAAACACAACGGTCATCATTGTAAATACTAATGTAAATTTCTTCATTGAACTTTTCATATTAGTCCTCCTAATATTGTTTCTCCTTAAATATACTCAGTTATAGGAAGCTATGATGTGATTGTCATCACAGGTTCTACGTTTCCAACTATGCATAGCTTGAGGTTATATTTAAAGTGTTTATTTTGAATATTATTTAATTTCTAACAAGAGAATATAATAAAATTACAATATAATTAAAAGAAATTTTAAATATAATGCAAATTATTTTCATTATTAACTTCTCTAACATAAATTCATGTTAATATTTTTATATGAAGTTTAAAATACTGTCAACTTTTATCAGTGTTGTTTTATACCTGTCCTTTTTCGGGTGTGAAGAGAATGAACCGTTGCCTGATCAAGTTCCGCCGGAACTTTCCTTAGTTGATTTTACAGACAGCACCATTCTATCAGTTGAGGGCATTGTCACAATCACTGCTGAAGCAAATGATAATACTGGAATCAGTAAAATTGAATTTTATATCGATAACAGTCTAATGTTTACAGATACCAGTGTACCCTATGAATATGAGTGGGATACTACTGAAGAATCAAATTGTTCTCTGCGCAGAATCAAGGTCATAGCATATGATAATAGATTGAATTCCACTGAAATTGAACATTATGTTTTTATCGATAATTTGAATCTGTCAGAAATAAATGTAAGCTGTTGGTATACCAGTGGTATAAACGAACCTAAGCTTGAAAGGAAAAGTGATAAATATTTTGGGACATCATCATGTAGTAGTCCCTCTGCATTAGAAGTTAATATTTCCACGAATGAAACATATCAGGAGATCGATGGCTTTGGAGCTGCCCTCACAAACTCGTCTGCCTGGCTCATTGATAATTCTACCAGGAGAGATGAAATTATAGATGAATTATTTTCACCTGATAGTGGAATTGGAATTAGCTACATCAGATTGGCAATGGGTTCCTCAGATTTTGTTCAGGGTGAGCATTACTCCTATGCAGAAACACCGAACGATATGGATCTTTCTGAGTTTTCAATTGAAAGGGACAGGGAGCACATCATTCCCGTTCTTCAAGATATACTCGCCATAAATCCTGACATAAAGATAATGGGCTCTCCCTGGAGTCCCCCTGGCTGGATGAAAACAAGCGGCCAGTTTGTTTGTGGAAGTCATTGGGATAGTCGATTAAAGACAGAAATGTATTCTGTCTATGCTGACTATTTTATAAGGTTTATACAAGAATATACTATTGAAGGGATTCAGATTCATGCAATCACAATTCAAAATGAACCTTTATACTGCCCTTGGGACTACCCCGGTCTCTATATGCCCGGAGATGAACAAAGGGATTTTATTAAAGTTTTAGGACCGAAATTTGCTGAAAATGGGATAGACACTGAAATTGTTATTTTTGATCATAATTGGGATGACTCTGAACAAACAGGTGCCTTTGATTATGCAGAAGTGATCTATGATGACCCTGTTGCACTATCGTACATAGCAGGGACTGGATTTCATGGCTATGGAAACGGTGAGGCCAGTATGCAGGAATTGGTTTATAATTTAGATCCCACCAAAGCTATATATTTTACGGAGAGGACAAACTTCACGGGATGGACTGATTGGGATGGCGTATTAGGTCACATTGCAAAATATTACTTTATAGATGTTCTGAGATATTGGTCAAAAAATGTCCTACTCTGGAACTTGGCACTTGATATGGATAATGGCCCTTATAACGGGGGATGTCCGAACTGTACAGGCGTGGTCACTATAGAGGATGATTATTTTGAAAAAGAAATCGATTATTATATTATCGGGCACTTCAGCAAGTTTGTTCAGCAGGGCGCCAACCGTATATACTCAAATACCTTTGAAGGAGAGCTTGAAACAGTCGCCTTTCAAAATCCGGATGGTTCTCTTGTGGTGGTTACATTAAATCCCGGTTGGAACACCGTTAGTTACAAAATAAACTGGAATGATATGTATTTCAATCATTCGCTATCCCCACAATCCATGGCAACATTTGTCTGGGAACCGTAGGAGACAGTACAGCTATTTAATTCACGCTTTCATAAACCCGAACAAAATCCACCTTCATCTCCTGTGGGAAACTCGAGTTATCAATAGGACATATTCCTCCCCACGATCCACCAATAGCAAGATTTAATATTATATGAAATTCCTGATCAAATGGCCACATTCCTGACCCTTCCCCAATATTTGTGAACGTCCAGTAATGGTTATTATTTATAAAAAAATCTATTTTGGATGCGGACCATTCAATACTGTAAATATTAAAATTGTCTGATACCCCAGGTACATAATGTTCCTGTCCGTTTCCTCCAGCAGACTGGTTCGGACAGCCATCATCCCAATTGCAGTCTTCTGTGTGGACAGAACCCTTTACCCAGTTTAGGTTACAGCCTACATGTTCCATAATATCTATCTCTCCACTTGCGGGCCACCAATTTTCGTCCTCCCAGTAAGCTGGATATGTTGGAAGCATCCAGATCGCCGGCCAGGTTCCATCTCCGGAGGGGAGTTTTGCCTTAATATCTATTTTACCATATAAAAAGTCCCCCTTACCGGCTGAATTCATCCGTGCAGAAGTATAGTTTGCCCCATCATAGTTTTCATGTAATGCTCTTATTACAAGGCAGCTGTCTTCGATATAGGAATTGATCGAGCTGTTCGTGTATGCCTGCAGTTCTTTGTTTACCATTCCCGGACCCCACTCTTCATGGTTCCACTTTGATTGATCTATGTTGCTAAGGTTGAACTCATCATTCCACACAAGCTCCCATTGTGTCGTATCAGCAAAGCCATCATACACACAGTTGGCATCAATCGTAGCATCCGGGTTATAATTAATTGCAGCCGTATTCATACACCCGGAGCAGGAAGAATTCCAGGATGGCCCATCCGGTATTTTACATTTTTCACAATCATCGAATTCATAGGAACCCCCGCAGACGCCAGTACAATCTACAACATCATCGACACAGCAATTGCCAACGATGTCGGTATCATACTCACAACTACCATCATCTTCATTTGCGTCACTGTTATAATTACATGCATCAGTATCAGTACATCCTTCAACTAGTGCTCCATTACTGTCTTCACTGCAACTAAAAAATAATAGGACTGAAAGTGTGATTAATAGTTGGAGAGTTTTTTTTTCAATTATCATTATTGCTCTGTAGATAGTGAAATTTCCTTTCCGTAATCGATACTGTGATCCTGTGTCAAAATTGGGAAAGAAGGCACAGGATGACTGTAGGGGGCAGACGGTTTAAGCGCGACCATATCTATATGGGATAAATTTATTTTATTGAACTGTCGAAAATTTATTGTGATCTGCCTTGAATATTTTTCCTGAAGCATCCCGATATAATCACCCATCACGTTTAAATGATCTTCATTGTTTTGGACGCTTAATTCTTTTTTTTCAAGGATCTGCTCCTTTTTCAGAGAGGCATATAAATGATCTTCCCAGAGATATTCCTCCAGCAATACGGAATGATGCTTATCATATCCCATCTTATAGGCTTCTGCAGTTAAGTAATGATCTCTCATGAGGTCAGCAAGTGCAAACTTTAACTGTTCCGGGAATTCATTTTTCTTGATCCTTTTTTTCCTGAAAACCAGAGGATGAGAATCAATTAATTCCTGGATCTCTCCGATTGACCATGTCCTCTCATCAAAATACATGAAAGGCGTTTTCTCATCATAGGATTCCATTTCAGCAAAATCCGGTTTTTCGACAATTTCTTCATCAATGTTCCAGATAGCTTCTATCAATTTATTATCATTTACAGATCCCAGGTAGTAGTTTGAAGCCACTTCCATCAACCTTGAAAATGCCGGTTCGATCAGGTCCATTTTTTTCCCTGCCATGAGTCCGGCAGTATACTCATTATATTTACGGACTGCTTCCAATCGATTTAATTTTTCATTGATATCCTGACGAATAACTTTTTGGGATGAAGCTGTGATCGCTGGAGTTTTGGTCCAGCCTTTAACCTTTATCCACAGGTAGGATCCGTCATTTGCTTTAAAAGGCGACAATACTTCATTTTTTTCTAACTTTTCAGAGAAAATATTTTCAATAATAAAGGGATCTTCCTCAGAAAAAAAATCAATACTGCGTTCAGGAATAGAATCCAGTCCAAAGGCTGCATCAAAGATCTCTTCATAACTGAATCCCTGCTCCATGAAATGGTATATTTCATCTGCAACCCCTGAGTCTGGCAATCTACAGAACTGAACCTTGTATTTTCTGTCTGCCGTGGATGAAAATTGGTCAAGGGTTTCAGGAGAGATTTGGACATCTTTGTAGCCTTTTTCATAAGACAATAGTTCCCTCATCGCCTGTTCTTTTCTTCCTTTCAGGTATTTCATTAAATGAGGTGACAGTGAAATATCCATTGCCTCAAGAGAAAGGAGCTTTTCCCCTATGAGTGAATTAAGAATTATTTTTTTATGAATAATATTGTCACCTCTGCAATAGGCGGGTCGGACTGTATATTCCGATCTCTTGATAAATTCTTCTACCGTGATGATTTTATCACCAATTTTTGCAATGATGTTGTCTTCTGGTATTTCTATTGGTGAACGGGAAATATCATTGACTTCTTTACTGCAGGCGTATAATAAAAGAAGTGTAAAAAATATGATCCTGGCGGGATATTTAGTCATTTCAATGACCGATTTTATTCAGAAAAAAACTAATGTTATACTAAAAGATATATCCCATAGTATATTGGTGCATATTACCCAGCATTCCCATTGCCTTAAATACATAATCGATTTTCACGGTCTGATTTCTGCCCAGCTTTATTTTTAATCCGCCTCCGTATGTTAAACCGTACTGTGCATTTTCCACCGTTATTGTTTCATTCTCACCTGAATCAAAGTTCAGTTCTTCAAAGCTGATTTTGTTTGTTCCTTTTAAGCCTGTTCTTAAAAACAGGCTTGTTCCGCCTGGGATGCGATATTCATACTGACCCCCTAAATTGATAGATTCACTGTTATTGTTCGGATGTAGTGCATCAACAGATAAGGTAAGGACCTGAGACGAAGAATAAAGAGGCTGTATTGATATACCGATCCTGAACAATAAAGGCAGTTCCCATCCGTCTGTCTTAAATTGCCCGGGGACATTTGCGAAATTCCCGTAATCATCTGTAATATCGATAGGATTCAGAAGATCCATCCCATCATATTTCATGCGTGTTCCGTAATTTGATATACTCATTCCTATCTTTAAGCCGTTATGGCGGTGCCCGGTGACAGAGAAAAATTCTGTGTCGACTATCACACCTAAGTCTAATGCAAATGCACTTGCGCTGGTGTGCCAGATACTTGAAGAAATATATTTGGCAGTAGCACCAAATGAAAACCAGTTCACGATCCTTCGGCCGTAAGAAATACCCAAAGCATATTCATTCGCAGTGTATAGTTCACCGGTACCATCAGGCTGATCGACCGTGGTCACTTCTTCATCTCCATAATCAAGATAATTTATGCTGAATGCCAAGGTGCCTATTCGGGGTAGTTCGAAACCAACCCCTGCAAACACGTTATCGATGCCTACAATCCATGGCTGGTACAGGAACAATGTTTCCCTGTTCCTGATTGCGGATAAACCGGCAGGGTTCCAGTACACAGCGCTCATATCACTGGCAAGGCTCACATAGGCACCGCCCATGGATGACCCGGCACTCCCTATATCTATTTCAAGGAAATTGGCAGCTGTTGTACCGTTTCTGTTCACCGGAAATACCATATTCACAGCAATTAGCAGAATGAAACATAGATGTGAAATGACTCTTTTCATGATCATTAGATTATTTAATGACAGCGAATTTTCCCATCTTTTCCTGCCCTTCGAGACCGGGGATATCTGACTTAACATGATAAATGTACATTCCTGCGGCGATCTCAAGTCCTTCATTGGTTTGAAGATCCCACTCTACCTGACCATTATCAATAGAATTATTCACTTGTATGCGGTCAACCAACACACCGCTGACAGTGAAGATATGTATGGTACATCGCATGGGAAGATGAGTGAATATCAGTTTTCTTCTTTGGTTATATTTTGTATTAAAAATTGCCTCCTCCATTTTATTCGTTCCTACATATGGATTGGGGACTACTTTTATATTTTCCATAACGTCATTGTGGGAAGATGAGTTGACTGTATCCGGAGCATGGGTTGTAAACCGGATTGTGTCCGTACTCCAGAAAGGCCTTTCAAAGGATATAAGCAGTTCATCACCTGGCAATGGATAGTTCTCCACACCATCTGACGGATCTTCCATGAAAATGATCGAGAAGTTTGTATGGACCCATTTGAGAGTGTCTTGTCCAAGACCTGTTGTGTCAGTTTGTACCTCACCCACCAGTATTTTGTCTCCTGCCCTGTCATATATTCCGTCCTGGTCAATATCCTTCACCGCCATATCAAGGGTATCTCCGGAAAACACATTCAAAACAAAAAAATCAAAATTCCCTCCAATCACTTCAGTTGGATTCATTTGTTCATCAACGATTGTAACAGATGTGTCGATTGTCAGGTTTGTTACAGTGGTGGTTGTATCTCCTGTCCAGTTAATGGAATAATTCCAGGGCTCAAGCTTGGATAATTGTTTATTAAAAGATAAGTCTATATTTGCCCGGCCCTGTTCCCCCTCATTGATCCATTCTCCTTCTTCATCCACCACTCTTGCCGTGTCAACATTTCCATTTATTCGAATGTTCACACCTTCAAAAACATCTGTCGTGATTTCCTTTTCAGGGTTTAACGTCCAGTAATCATATGACGACCCTATGGTTTTATAAATCAGGTTTTCTCCGGGAAAATCATTCACCCACCCTTCCAATGGTTTTTCATCATAGACAAGGCTGGTGTATTGTTTCTCCCATGAACACATGGGTGTAGCATCACAATTCTGTTCATTATCAAATTCTTCACAGTCACTATTATTTGTACAGCTGGATTGCACTAAATAATTATTTTTCAGATTCTCATCTATCGCGATTGTGTCGATTGAAAAACTTCCATCTTCAAATAAATCCATTGAGAACTGGACATCTTCCAATGTTTCCGAAATTACGCCGTTGCACTCCGGGTTATCATAGAGTTCAACTCTATTTGCAGTCCAGGATCCGACAAGTTCTGAAATAAAATTAGATGATACTACCGCACAGGAAACCGTATTGACCAGTGATATAGTAATTACTATTCCTACAGGACCAGCGCTTTGAACTGTTCCATAATAGGTTAGACTGTCTGGTGTACCGCTGAAAAAATGAAACAATATGTCAATGCTTCCTGGAGCATATTCATATTCACCTTGGTTATATCCAATCTCACTCCAGATACAACCATCCACACACTGATCTTCGCTGGCAAACTCAGAGCATGTCTCAGATACACAACCCAGGTCTATGGGAGGATTTAATACTTTATATACAGACAATCCATCTGCAGTTATATAATTTAAACTATCTGTATCATTACTGAATGTAATAAAGTACTCCTGGTCATCAATGACAGCACCTGGCGCGAATATTTCTACAGACACATTTCCTGTACCTAATATATTTCCTTCCTGATCAATGCTGCGGTCAACATATCCTGCAGAAGGAGCTGCCGGCGTAACCTCCGCCACATTAGGCCCGGTACCAATCACATTTTCGTTCTCATCCAGCTCAATTATGGCATTATTCTCAGATGGAGGGATTCCTGATTCAATCTGGGAATTTGGAGCTAGGCCGTAATCATAGGCAACAACAGCATAATAATAGGTTACTCCGTTTTGTACATCAGTATCAATATACTCGTGTTTTATTCCCGTATCATCCCCTAAATAATAGGATGTACCAAAAACAGGCGCCCAGTCAGAAAATCCTGTAATCCCATCAATCTTATCACATTGAAACAGGGGCTCATAGAACATTGGATTCCCAAACCCGTCTGTGATGACCTGGGCATCTTTCAGGTATTTATCTGTGGACCGATAAATTTTATACCCTTCAAAATCATACTGAACTGAATCGGGAAGAAAAGGGTCCCGGCTGAATTCAGAAATGTTATTCCAGGTAAGTATTACTTTATTGTCGCCTGCCTCTGCAGTAAGAGTTGGTGCAAGAGGGGGTTGGGCGAATCGGTAATCACTTTCGTAGATCAATTGAACCGTTTTCTTCAATTCAAATAACGCAGTTGCTTCTTGGGACTGTCCTCCAGGCTGACCTGTAAGGTTATCAAATGAATGAAGCTCTGCCATGGAAATATGCTCGAACTGATTTTTAGACAATTGAAACTTACCAGATGCAAATAGTTCTACCAAATTGGAAGATGATGCATTGTACTGCATCAAAAGAGTATCCTGCATCATGTTCCACATAACATCATCATTTTTAAACCACTTGGTTGTATTACTTGGTGTGTGGGAGTCAATTCGAAATAGTTGAAAAGTTGTTAGCCCAAGCATATCAGATTCAGAAACATCTGTGGTTGCAAAATTGGGTTCACTGTTTTTCAGCCCATCAGTGCTTGGCCTTCCATCGCACTCCGTACCGTCTGCATCAGGGCCATTATAATTCGCATCATTTGGACCAACACCATCTAATCCAACGTCATCATTCACCTGAATGCAATTACCCTGTTCATCAAAAACAGGAAATTTCCAATCCTGGTCTTCATCACCCTCATAATGTTCTTTTAGATCACTTTCTTCATAGTCATAAAACTCTAGAAATCTTGTAATATCGTTTATTCCATCAGAAGGTCCAATCAATTGTCCGGCCTCATTTGTTCTTTCTTCATTCAAGAGGCCGTCGTTATCATTGTCAGTATCATCGTAGGCAATGCCAGGACTTTCCAAGAATGCAAATCCCATAATGCCGGGCGTGCTGCCGGCAAAACCTACACCGTCCTCATCCCATGAATAGGACAGGTCAAGATCCGTTTCAAAGTATCCGTATTCATCATCAGCATTTTCTCCCCCAATAGCATTGTCCACCCAGTATCCAAAGGCAACTTCAGTGATATCGTGTTCAGATACATTAAAGATATTGTATTCCCAGAACAGGGCATCTCGTACCAATGGATTATTCCACTGGAATGCTCTTGTGGCCACCCGCAGTCCAAGTCCACCCCAGGACAGTCCTGGCTGTACTGATGCCGACTCCTGAATAAACTTATCTGGTCGGGGATAATATTCAAAGGATTCCGTTGGAATACAGGATGAATCGCAGTATACATTGCAACTGTCAATATTTGTATATGGACCTAAACAGGATTCCGGAACAGTATTTCCTGAGTAGATCCATTTATTTTGTAAATACTCCTGGTCCTGAGCATCATTGGCTACAAAATACGTTTCAAGATCTGCATATTTTACTCCCCTGCCAAATCGTCCGTCCCATTCACCAGCCCATTGTTTATTCGATCCTGTATAAGGCCACCCTTCCAAGGGCCAACTGTTCGGATCATCACTCATGGCAGGATAATTTTGTGATGGATTAAAATAACCTTCCACCGGCTGGAGGGTCCAGTTAACTGTTCCTGCATCATTTTTATCAACTTCTTCCCGATATTCAGTTTGCAGGAAGTACGCTTCGTGCAAAGTTTCCGGGAAATTATTAATCACTGATGTATCAACTATGACATGGGTATCCAGGGTGGTGGAGTCCTGGTCATTCTGAATGTAAACTTTAGCCCCGATCAACAAGCCTATGCCATCAACCATCCTGGTACCGGTTGGGTCGTTGGGCCAGATCGATACATCACTCAGTCCACCAGGTTCCCAGTTGGATAACTGAGTTGTATTCTTGAAATAAAGCAAAATACGGTTGCCATCCATGCGGGCATCACGGATATTTGAGGGGTCTCCAGCAGGATCATCCGGACCTTCATAGATCACCTGAGCTGTAACAGTCTGAAAGATATAAAATAGGAGGGATGGGAATATTTTTTTGATCATTTGAGGGTTATAGATTGAATTCCAATCCAATTTTAATGGTCCTTGGTGTTGAAAAAGCACTGGGGTTCTGGTAAGAATCTTCAATAGTGGTGAAGTTGCTTCTGAAGTTCCTTCTGTCAGAATCTGTAATAAGGGCAGTGTAGGCTCTTCCGGTCTGTGAGTTGACACCGTATTCATTAAGGCGGTCAAAAATATTATAGATCAGGAAGGTCAGCTTACAGGAAAATTGATTAAAAATCTTTATGTTGTAATACCCGTTCATATCGACGGTATAGTTTGATGGTTTATAATCGTTATTAGGCAGCAGATTGATTGCAGCCAGAGGATTTACAGAGGATGGAGAGAAGGTGTAGGGAGTCCCGGAATTAAAATATCCAGTAAGGGAAACCCCGTAAGAACTTGTATTATATCCAAATGTTGTATTAAAGGTATGTCGCTGGTCCCAGCTCATAGGGATGAGTTTACTTACCGGGTCCTGGTTGTTTCCTTCCCGGCTGTATGACTGAGCTGGATTGTCAGCGTTTCCCTTTGTATATTGTAGTGTATAGTTCGTGAAAATGGATATGGGTCCACTCCTGAGCTCATATTTCAGTTCCATTCCTCTCACATTTCCATAATCCTTATTGGTGTAATAACCATACTTAATAGTGTTGTATGTGGTGATGACTTTTGTGCTTAGAAGTTCATAAATGTCTCTATAGTACACGTTTACTTCCAAACTCATCAAACGGTTCAGTTTCTGCCAGAGACCAACCTCATAGGTGATGGTTTTTTCTGCATTAAGCTGGGGATTACCCATAATAGCAGACTGGAAGCTCTGGGTTGCTATTAATCGGTCATAATTGCTGAGCATGGCATAGAGGGGCGGCATCTGGAAAAAATGACCATAACTGAAATGAAGGATAGCTTCATCACCAACCTGGTATGCCAGACCAAATCGTGGACTCCACTGAAATTTTGGGTCTGCCATAGCATAATAGACAGTGTCTGGGTGGTTTATATCATCTGCCGGATTTTGATAGTCAGAAGGGTAATTTCGCTTGGGATCAAAATAATCGTACCGTAACCCAAGATTGATGACCATGTCATCAAATTCCATCTTGTCTTGAAAATATCCAGACAACTCCAGGGGTTTGGCTGTATATTCTTCCGCATAAGGACTTCTGCAGTCCACATCTTCGCTAGCACATTTGTCTTTTGAAAAGATATAAGGGGTGTAAATATCATCAGCATCAGTGCTGTCCCGTATGGTATAGTCCATATTTTCAATTTCATGATTGAGGAAATCAATTCCGGTCTTGATGCTGTGCCGCTGATTGATCTGCCAGGTGTAATCAAACTTCAGGTTATCATCAATGGTTGTTCTTGTGAGATGGCCCTTGTCCTGCCCCCCAAGTGAAAATCCTGATTCTGAAATGGAGTATGAATCACTGATATATTGACTGTCAATTGGCTTCTCAAAAAGATAGGAGCTGTAGACCTTTTTTATTTTTGACAATTTTATATCGAAAAACATTGAATTGTTTATCATATAGTTCAACTGGAAAGAATAAAAATCTGACTGTGTACGGCCGGTTGCCCTGCCAAACGGATTGTATTTACGGAAATGGCTGTAACCGCTCCATTCATTGTTATTTTGTGTATACATCAAGTTCATCCTGAGTTTGCTGAATGGATGAAAACTCAGTTTCCCCATGAATGAATTGCTGGTGTTGGTGTTCATGGGCACATAACTCTCGTTCTCGGTTCTCAGGTGATAACTTTCTGAACTTAAAAAACTGGCCTGGAGAAAACCCGTGAGCGGTTCCACTTCGGTGTAATAATATGGGATATATTCTTCACAGGCAATCTTTTGAATATTATTTATTTCAAGATAGTCATATCCAAAAATACCGTCACACTGGGATTCATCATCAGAAGGGAATGTGTTACCAAGGTTGTCAGTACAGGTTTGGAATACAACTGTACAGGTGCCTACCTGGTATGGGAATTCTGCTCCCCAATTTTCGCATGTTTCTTGATCCTGGATCATTACGAGGGAATCAGGCAGATATTCCGGATCCCACAAAGGGACCCCACTCTGGTTTGAACAATAGGTTTCAGGTACATGTGACCCTGTGTGCTCAAGAATCCACTGATAGGAGCTGTCCATTGAAAAATCGCTTGAGTCGATTGGATTAAAAAAGTGATAACCGTTCAAATGATTATTATTATCTTGATTCCTGTAATTGACAAAAAAAGACAATTTATCTTTTATTATGGGCCCGCTCAATTGAACCTTATAATCGAGGTTTTGGTTTAATGATGGGATATCTATGCCAGGGAATATGTCTGAGTGAGGTGTCAGGTAATTGCCGTAATTGGATGAAAAAGATCCCTGAAACTCATTGGTACCATCCTTGGTAATCTGGTTGACCACACCGCTCATGGCCTTGCCATACTCTGCATTAAATGTGCCAGTGATCACTTCCAGGTCGGCAATACTGCTCGGTTCAATATCAACCAATGTGGAGTTTCGACTAAAAGTTTCGTCCACACTTATACCATCGATAAGATAGGTTACTTCTGTATCCCTTCCTCCCCTGAATTTCCCTGCAACGATCCCAGCCTGCATGTTAATGATCTGCCCGATGCTTTCGACAGGCAAGATTTTAATATCGTCAGAAGAAATATTCTTGATAGTGGAAGTTTGATCCTTTTTTACATCTACCTGGTCCGCAACAACAATAACTGTTTCTCCTTCTAAAACACCCTGAGTCATTTTAATATCTATAAGCGATGTCCTGTTCACAGATACTTTTACATTTTTAACAGTGACATTGTTATAACCGATCATGCTTGCTTTTAAAGCATATGTCCCTGGCGGAAGGTTGATGATAAAATAACGGCCCTCTGTATCTGCGGCTGTACCTGAACCGCTTTCTGCAACAATGATATTTGCACCGGGCAGTGCATCTCCGGTTTCTGCATCCACTACGGAACCAGATATCTTGCCAGTGGTCTGCGCACAAACCATGCTCGCCAAAAAGAGAAAAAATGTGGTTACTTTTATCTTCAAATCAGCAGATCTATTTTCGGATTAAATAATAATTGTTCATATAAAAGTAAGCTGCCATTTTTCATTAAGCAAAGTATATCCAAACCAGGATGACACTTACAACCACTAAAATTGAGTAGAACCTATCGGGATTAAGTTTCTTAGTTATGGGTGACTTTTCGTAGGTCAGTCCCGAAGTCTTATCTGTTCCAGGAACAGGCGAAAGATAACTAACGCCAAACAGTACAATACTGCATATCACAAATAGAATGAATGCGAAATGCTCCACCCTATGATGCTGCCCAGGTTAGGAATAAGTAAATACCGACAGTGGTTGCCATGATCGCAAAGGATGCGTTCTTTACGTGTTTCCAAGGTGTCATATCTACCGGTGCAGGTTCCCGCTGATCACTGACTGCAATTTCTTCTGTAGATTTTGGATTCAAATAACCAATGACGAGCATAACTCCAACCGATAGAATAAAACTAATGAAATAGCCATGGAGCCAGTGCAGGTCTCCGTCGCCATTAGCAAAAAAAGTAGGGACATCTTTTATATTCACAAACGTAAAAAAAGCATAGGCTGCCATACCAACAATCATTCCTATTTTTGCCGCAATTGCTGGGACGCGCTTGGTGGCAATCCCCAGCATAAAAATTCCAATGATGGGAACACTATACAGCCCATTTACTTTTTGCAGGTAGGTAAAGATAGATTCCATCTGCGCCAGTAGAGGTGCAATGCAAATGGACGCTATTGCCAAACCCATGCCAAATTTCTTACCGGTTGCTACGATCTGTTCATCTGTGGCTCTCTGGTTCATGTAGCCTTTATAAAACTGCAGAGAGAACAAGGTGGATGCACTGTTCAGAGCACTGTTAAAGGAGCTTAGGATGGAACCCATGAGAACCGCAGCAAATAAGCCAATTGACCAATCAGGCAATACATGACGGACAACGGCCCCATAAACCTGATCCTGTTTTGAAATATCCAATATATCTGTCATATGTAGAGCAATGATACCCGGAAGGCAGAGCATGACAGGTCCTACAAGTTTCATGGTCGAAGCAAACAAGACACCTTTTTGCCCTTCTGCCAGGCTCTTTGCTGCCATAGCTCGTTGCACAATCACCTGGTTTGTGGACCAGTAAAAAACCTGAATGAACATCATGCCCGTAAGCAGTGTGGGCCAGGGAACGGTCACGACCTTTTCATCTATATTGGTCTGGGTTAAGACCGCTAAATATTCAGGGTTTGTATTAAACAATGTGGAGAGACCGGAAAAGAATGAACCATCACCCAGTTTAACAAGAGCCAACGCTGGAATGGCCAAACCTCCGATCAATAGTCCTATTCCGTTTAAGGTATCACTGACCGCCACGGATTTTAATCCGCCAAAAATAGCATAGGAACTCCCCAGGACGCCAATAGTAGCAACGATCATCCAAAGGGGAAAATTCAGGTCAAACATGCCTTTTAAAGCCAGGGATCCAGTATATAAGACAACGGGAAGAAGCACCGTTACATAGCCAAATAAAAACAACCCGGACACCATGGACCTTGTTGTTTTATCAAATCGTTTTTCCAAAAAAGCAGGTGTTGTGGTAAATCCGCTGGCCAAGTATCGTGGTAAAAAGATCAGAGCCGTAGCAATCATGGCAAAGGCCGCCAAGGCTTCCCAAGCAACCCCGACGAGAGCCTTATCCCCAAACACGTCACCATTTAAACCAACCAGTTGTTCCGTGGATAAATTTGTAAGTAATAGTGATCCTGCAACTACTGGCCAACTCAGCGCACGGCCACCTGTAAAATACTCTTCCGTGGCATTATCGGATTTTTTCATCCGATGGACAATATGATAAGTGAAATAAGCAACTGCGCCAGTTGCTATCACAAAGGAGATTAGTGAAAAGTTGATCATTTTTTAATTATAAGAAAGATGGCTAATTCTACCAAGGTGCCCGGAACCAATATTTGATACAAACAAAGCTGAACCAACTACAAACCAGCCTATAGTACAGTTTGCTAAAAAATATTCGGACGTATTTGTTTTTTTCCTTGAAAGAAGCAGTCCGACCGAGATTATAATAGTAAGGTATATGACAACGACAAGGAAATCAATTCCGCTAAACATGTGTTAACTTATTTATTCTCATTTTTTTCATCAACTCTATTAATTCTGAGCTAAAATTCGTTGAGTAAAATAAATGTAATATTTATTATTTGCAAATAATTTTTATATTTCTTAAATTATTTTGCAAATGAAAGTAAAATTAGAAGATATAGCAGCAAAAACCGGGTATTCAATTGCAACCGTATCGAGAATATTAACCGGGAAAGCGGTTGGGCGGTCTTCGAGTGTAAAGATTATTCTTCAAGCCGCTGAAGATCTTGGATATCCATATATAGAAAAGATAAAGTATCCTGACTCTCAGCTTCTTACCATTGGATTTGTAACCGAACTATTTGAAGGAGAATTTTATTCGTCCCTTTTTAAAGGGTTTTATCAAGCCAGCCTCAAAACAGATTCTGAAGTATTTTTTATTGATGTTGCTAAAAGAAAAGAATCTATCATTGAATACATTACTAGTTTGATAAGGCATTACTCCGGGATCTGTCTTTTTCTACCCGAATTTGAAAAGGACGACTATCAAAAGATTTTAAATGCAATCGGAAATTATCCTGTCATTTCCCTTGCCCCGATTGTTAACCCTGTTATCGATACGGTTACTTTTGATGCATACCTCGGCGGTCATTTAGTCGCAAAACATTTTGAAGAATTAGGATACACTGACGTTGGGATTATAACCGGTCCTTCTAACAAAGTGGAAGCCCTCTACAGAAAAAATGGATTTCTAGACTATGCGACTACTTCAAAAAATTTGAATTGTGTCTGGGGATATAACGGTGATTATTCAGTTGAGTCTGGTTATCAAGCCTATAATGATCTTAAAGATCGACATCAATCAAAGATAGCCATATTTGGTTCAAATGATCAAACCTGTTTTGGGTTTATTAAAAAAGCTATCCTGGACGGAAGAAAAATCCCCGATGAAATTGCCATAGTCGGGTATGATGATCTTCCTTTTTGTAAACTTTTCCTTCCTGAATTAACTTCGGTTAATACCAATTTTTATGAACTCGGAAAAGTTTCGATTCGTTTACTGGAAAAGAAATTTCGAGGGCAGAATGACAGTCATGGTCATATTAATCTTGTCCCGGTTTCTCTCAGTGTGCGAACCAGCAGCCAGCGAAAGAGATAATTCAACAGATTTATTTCTGTAACCATACAATTAATACTCACTGAGTACCACAAAATACTTCAATCTGACCGTTAAATAATGGGAGTTGTCCCAACAGGATAAAATTATGTCACAAGCCACAGAAATCCAGGATAAAGTCCCCTTCGGACAGAAAGTAGCATTTGGTTTAGGAATGCTCGCAAACCAAATGTTTCCAGCCGCGTTGGGGATCTTAATGGTAGTGTTGGTTCAGGATCTAGGATTCCCACCATTACTTTGGGGAATCATCTTCTTCCTTCCGCGAGTATTCGATGCCATTACCGATCCTATTATGGGATTCATTTCAGACAATACACGTTCAAAGTGGGGAAGACGCAGGCAATGGGTATTTCTTGGGGCTGTGATAACGGGCGCTTCATTTTGTTTCATGTGGCAGCTATATCCTGAAAACGGGTTGAATTATAACTTTACGTACTTTCTGTTATCCTCATTTGTGTTTTACCTAGGATTGACCATCTTCAGTGTGCCTTATGTGGCTATGGGCTATGAAATGAGTAACGATTTTCATGAACGAACAAGCATAATGGCGGTAGCTCAATGGATTGGGCAATGGGCTTGGGTAATAGCTCCGTGGTTCTGGGTGATACTTTACGATCCCAATTGGTTTGAAAGTGCTGATGCTGGAAGTAGAGAAGTTGCCATCTGGATTGGGGCGATCTGTATGTTGCTTGCCATGGTGCCTGCTGTGTTCGTGAAAAGCAAATCTACTCTGGACGATGATTCGTTGATGCCGCTTACCAAAAGTAACATCGGTAATAGCTTAGTCGATATCTCCAGGGGATTTAAGGAAGCATTCCAAAACAAACCATTTCGAAAACTTTGCATAGCAACTTTCCTGGTTTTTAATGCTTTTAATACCGTGGCAGCATTTTCCTTTTTCATTATTGTGTACTATTTATTTGGTGGTGATGCAGGTGCCGCCGGTATTTGGCCAACGCTTCACGGTTGTGTGGGAGCCCTTGTTACAACATTTGTAGTAATTCCTATCGTTGCCAAAATTTCTAAAAAAATTGGCAAGAAAAAGACATTTCTTCTTTCACAAGGCATTTCCATCATCGGTTATATATTGTTTTGGTTTCTGTTTATTCCTGGAAAGCCTTACATGTTTCTTATAGCTCTTCCATTTTTCTCCTTTGGCATAGGTGGTCTTTTCACACTAATGATGTCCATGACTGCCGATGTTTGCGATTTGGACGAACTAAATACAAGTAAGCGTCGTGAAGGTATTTTTGGTGCAATTTATTGGTGGATGGTAAAATTCGGATTAGCTGTTGCTGGTTTACTTACTGGTGTAATCATGTCGCTTGTAGGATTTGAACAGGGACCTAATAACCCGGAAAGTGCAATAACTGGACTA
>Ga0208524_1000405_pt1 | contig 23173 bp, 19 predicted proteins | sample ETNtaG_28_FD_185779 | JGI IMG/M metagenome (GOLD analysis project Ga0208524, IMG submission 185779) | Marine microbial and viral communities from oxygen minimum zone, Eastern Pacific Ocean - ETNP201406SV61 (SPAdes) (version 2) | ecosystem: Environmental > Aquatic > Marine > Oceanic ... | reverse complement strand
ACGTAGTAGTAGGAGGCCGTGTGGCCCATCTCCATGCCCTTGTCTCGCACCGTGGGCAACACCTGGCCGCCGGCGACGATCTCACCGGCCGGGCGGGCGTTGATCTTGAACTTGCCTCCGGTAAGTCTCGAAACCGTATCGGCGAAGATCGTAGCTGAACCAAAGAGAGTGACCAAAGCTGTTGGCCAACTGCACCCCATCTCCCATTCGAGTTCGGGTAGGTCAGAACTCAGTTCAACCGCTTCGGTGGTTGTAGCCGCCGCAGTGGTTGTAGCCGCCGCAGTGGTTGTAGCCGCCGCAGTGGTAGCAGGAGCGGCCGTTGTAGCTGGTCCTGAAGAATCATCGCTGCTACAGGCCGCCATGATGGCGCTGCCGGCGGCGAATCCACCGACTGCTATGCCGGCTTGAGTCAGAAACTTCCGACGGTCGACAGGATTAAAAGGATTCTCACCTTCGTCGGTGAGTTGCTCGTCAGTCATTTGTGAATTCCCCCTCTTGAGTCATTCGGTTCGGTGTTTAGTCCAGCGCTCGCCCCCGAAAGGCCGGATACGCACGGCCACAAATTGTGACACAGAGATTGTGACACAGATGTTGCAAGAGTGTCAAGGGCGTCCCATCGGACCCCACCCGAGGATCAGGCGCCGCTAAAGAACCTGTAGGAGAACTCGGTGATACCGGGGAACACAGCGAAGATCACGATGGCTATGCCCTGGAGGGCCATGAAGGGGAACGCTCCCTTGTGGATGTCAGCCGTACTGACCTCGGGAGGTTTGACGCTTTGTAGGTAGAAGAGCGAGAACCCGACCGGTGGGGAGATGAATGCCATGTTCAGGTTCACCGCCATGAGCACGGCAAACCAGATCTTTTCGACCGACGAGAAACCCATGGCCTCCATGGCCGGCACGAAGATCGGCACCACAATGAAGGTGATTTCGAGGAATTCGAGGTTGATGCCCAGGATGAACACGGCGACCATCGCCACTGCCACGAACCCGTACTTGCCTCCCCCGACTGCTGTCAACCACTCGGAGGTCTGGTCCGAGCCGCCGAGCTGGAAGAACATCTGGCTGAAGAAGGTTGACGAGACCAACAGGGTCATCACCAATACCACGATGTTCAGTGTTGAGGTCCCGGCTTCCTTGAGCGCCTTTGGTGTCAGCTTCCACTCCAAAGCGGCATGGTCAGCCCCGTCCTTGACCAGAAGCTTGTCTACGTACCAGTTGAGAACGGCCAACAGCAACGCTCCCAGGACGCCAACGGAGCCGGACTCCGATGGCGTGGCGATCCCCTGGAATATCGAAAACAATACGCCGATGATCAACACCAGGATTGGAACGATTGATACCAGCACCTCTGTGGTCAGCATGCCGCCGCGGGCCATGAGACCGAACAGCACAACAAAGACAATCGGCACGGCTACTAACGCCAACTGTGGACTTGCCATCAGCATGACCAGGCCGATCATCAGAGACATCGGCAGGGAGATCTTCGCCGCTGCCAACACGCTGATCTTGCCAGGCAGGGTGCGTTGTTCTTTCGGCATGGCCGGCCCGAGGTGGGGTCGCAAATAGGAGATGCCCAACGCATAGGCGATGTAGAGGCCACTCATGATCAGTCCCGGTATCAGGGCCCCGGCGAAGAGTCCGAGGATGCCCACCCCCAACTGCTGGGCCAACAGGATCAACACCAGACTGGGTGGCAGCATCTGGGCAAGGGTCCCCGAGGCGATGATCACCCCGGTGGACAACTTGTTGTCGTAGCCCAACTTGACCATGGAGGGCAACGAGAGCAGGCCCATCACGATTACCGTGGCGGCCACCACACCAGTTGCTGCAGCCAACAGGGTTCCCACCACCACAACTGCGGCGGCCACCCCGCCCCGGAGTGGCCCCATGAGCATTCCGATGGCATTGAGTAGTCGTTCAGCGAGACCAGATCGCTCAAGGATGGCGCCCATAAGGACGAACAGCGGTACGGCCAGCAGGGTCTGGTCCTCGAGAGCGTTCTGCCATCGGCCGGGCAGCACATTCAGCGTGTTCGGGTCAAAGGTACCGGTGAGATCACCGATGAAAGAAAAGGCAAGGGCGGTTGCAACAAATGAGAACGCGACGTTGTAGCCGGTGAGAATGAGCACCATGAAAATGGCGAACATCACCAACGAAAGGATGACACTCAGCTCCATCAGCCAGGCTCCCTACTCAATCCGCTGGAATTCGTCATGGTCATGGATGTCGGCCAAATCCTCACGGTTGATCATCACGAATCCGGTCTTGATCATCTCGGCCAGGACCTGGAGTGCAAAGAGCACCATACCGATAAAGGTCAAAAACTTGATGGGGCCTATCGGCAGTGACCCGGCATCCCAAGCCGTCTCCCACGAGTTCCATACTCGCCAGCCATCAGGCCAGATACCGGAGTGCTTCATACCGAGGCCCTTACGGCCGTAGTCCCAGAGGAGCCGCATGGCAACAATCAAGAAGGGCATGAAGAAGAAGGTGTGCATGTAGAAGTCCAACTTGGCCTTGCGCCGATTGGACCAAGCGTGCCACCAGAAATCAATACGAGGGTTGATTCCCTCACGCACCCCATAGTTCAAGCCCATGAGGAACATGAAGGCGAAGGTCATCCACGCAAAACTCATCATCTCCCCGATGATGATGTCCGCTTCGATAAAACGCCCGACATAGCGCGTTATCACATTGAATAGCGATACCAGGAAGACCAGCCATCCCAGGTACTTGGCCAAGCCGCCAGTAACTGTGGTGATCTTCTCAAGTTGCACACGAAATACGTGCAGAGCCTGTAGTTGCGTACAGAGTGCAGATAGGGCCAGGAGACCCAACCAGTGCCACCAGGCCAGACGGCCGATCAGGAGGTCCGTTCCGACCACCGTGGCGATTGCCGAAGCCACCAGTAGGGCACAGGCGACCAAACCCAGTGGGTGGACTCGATACCAGAGTGACTGAGCTTGAAGACCCTGGTGGGGTTCCACACTCTCCATGGAAGGGATTGTGGCGGCTACGGCAGCCGCATCAGGGGCTTCCCCCGTCTGTTCGGCGACGGGATCACCGAGATCGTTCTCTGGCACTACCCCCCCCTCCCAACTCTCAGTCTCTGGATTCAGGATGGCCCCAAGACTCAGAACACTCGTGAGCCCGCCATCAATGTTCGGCCAAGTTGTATCACAAGTCGACGCTCATTGATAGTCCGCAAGATATTCGGGCCCCAGAGCGTCCAGTGATCGGCATCCAATCAACGACAAAGTGCGCTCCACCCCTTCGACCAAATGCTCAAGGACAAAGTCGACCCCCTGTTCTCCGGCTGCTCCCAGACCGTAGAGGTAGGCCCGTCCGAACATGCAGGCCTTCGCGCCCAGGGAGACCGCCTTGACCACATCGGAGCCCCGCCGTATTCCACCATCGAGGATGATGTCCGTGTGACCTCCCAGGGCGTCGGCTACTGAAGGCAACAGGTCGATGGGTGCCGGCGCATCGTCGAGTTGACGGCCTCCGTGGTTGGAGAGGATGACGGCGTCTACCCCGTGATCGACAGCGATCTTGGCGTCAGCCACCGTCTGGATGCCCTTGATGGTCATCTTCCCCGGCCACTGTTCCCTGAAATGGTCTATGTCCTCCCAAGACAACCCGGGGTCCATCTGATCGGCAACGTATTCGGCCAACGAGACTGGGTCAGAACCGTCGCCGACCGATCCTCCAGTCACGTTGGCGAACATGATCGGTTCGGCTTTTACGAAGTCCAAGGACCAACCTGGGCGGCGTATCCCGTCGATTATCGTTCCGAGCCCGATCCGGGGAGGCAGGGTGAAACCTCTCCGGACATCTCGCTCCCGCCTGCCGAACGTCGCTGTGTCAACGGTGACCACTGCCGTGGAGTACCCAGCGGTGGCGGCTCGGTCGAGCATCTCATCGACCAGTCCACGGTCCTTCCACACGTAGACCTGGAACCACTTGTCACCATCTCCGGCCTCAGCGACCTCTTCGATTGAGCGTGTCCCCAAAGTTGAAAGTGCATAGGGCAGCCCGGCGCGGGCTGCCGAGCGGGCCACGGCAAGCTCGCCCTGAGAATGAGCGATCCGTGTAAAACCGGTGGGAGCCAGCACAAGGGGGACGGGCAGGTGTTTGCCCATCAGGGTGGTAGAAGTGTCGATTTCAGCGTTGCCCCGCAGCACCCGGGGAGCAAAACCGATTTTCGCAAATCCAGCCTCGTTGCGGTTGAAGGTCCGTTCGTCTTCGGCGGCTCCGTCTATATAGTCGAACACGCCTGAGGGGAGGCGCCGTCGGGCTAGGCGTCTCAGATCCTCGATGTTGGCCACCTTGGAGAGGCGTCGTTTGACCGGGTCGCGTTCGAACTTCTTGAACCGGACTACTGCTCGGAGGGATTTCAGCATAGGTGCCATTGTGACACGGTTTAGTTTGTGACACAATACTTGTTCTGCCTTTGCCATTAGTGCGATTGGGGGCCTACTTGCGAAAAGACAGTGCGGCCCAAGAGGTCATGGTTCAGATCCGAGACGAGTTGTTTGATGGCAAGATAGCGCCAGGAACTTGGCTGCGCGAAGAGCAGATAGCCGAACGCCTCGAGGTCGGGCGCTACACAGTCCGATCTGCCATCGAACGGTTGGTCAGTGTCGGTCTGCTGATCCACGAACGTAATCGCGGTGCCTTTGTATCTCCGATTTCACCTGAAAGGGTCGAGAATCTCTTCGAGACCCGGAAGGTAATTGAAGTGGGATCCCTGCGACTCTTCCTTGGCTCAGGGACTGACCTGTCCGAGTTCAAGGTTCACGCCAATAGGTTGGGATCCTTTGACGAAACCACGCCTTGGCACACCGTCATTGAGGCCCACAACGACTTTCACCGAGCCATCGTCATCGCAGGAGGGAACAGTCGGCTCCTTGACACTTACGACCGCTATCAGGACGACCTCCAGTTCATGTTGTCTTTCCTTGGTCGCGTCCACACCGTTGATGACTTCGGGACAAACCACGTGCTACTGGCCGAAGAGATCTGTCGGGGCAGTCCAGAGGCCATCGAATGCCTCGAGTTCGACCTGAGCGAGTTCGGAGTTCCCCCACTACTAGAGGCTCTCGCTGGACTCGAGGGCACCGCCTGAAAGTCGATTAGGGCCACCTGCGACCCGTGACTCTTTCGTGGGTCATGTCAGGTGCGTTCAGTGCCGCCTTCGGGTTGCCTGTAGTTCGACGGCGATTCGGGCGGCCGTGGCGGCGTTGTTGAGCACCAGGGCCACGTTGGTGTCGATGCTCGCACCGGTTGTGGACCCGGCGATATGGGCGAGGAGGAACGGCGTGATCGCGTTCCCGCTCACTTCACCGGTCGCTGCTTCTTGCAAGCCGAGCCTGATGGCCTCGTCGATCGCCCGGGGGTCGGCCTCGTGTTCGGCCGGCACAGGTACGGCAACCACGACACCGCTGGTGAGGCCCGTGGACCAGTGGGCCTTCAGGAACGAAGCGGTTTCGGCGGCGTCGCCTGAGCGGGTGGTTGTCGGCAGGTTGGTTCCCCGGGTCCAGAACTCTGGGAATACGTCGGTTCCCTGGCCGATCACGGGCACACCGAGTGTCTCCAGGTGTTCGAGGGTCCGGGGGATGTCGAGGATCGCCTTTGCGCCGGCGCAGACGACAGCCACGGGGATCGTTCCGAGGGCTGTCAGGTCGGCTGAGACATCACCCGATTCGCCCCGGTGCACCCCGCCGATGCCACCGGTTGCGAATACCCGGATTCCGGCCCGGTGGGCGGTAAACATGGTTGCAGCGACCGTTGTGGCTCCCTGTCGGCGCGTGGCCAGAACCCAGCCGATGTCACGCAGGCTCACCTTTTCCACGTCATCCGAGGTGGCGAGGCGGTGAAGGTCGGCCGAATCGAGGCCGACACGGAGAGCGCCGTCCAACAGTGCCACCGTCGCTGGAACGGCGCCGCCGGAGCGGACGGCCTCTTCGATGGCGTGTGCAGTTTCCAGGTTTCGGGGATGAGGAAGGCCGTGGGCGATGATGGTCGACTCGAGGGCCACGACCGGTGTACCTGCGTTCAGCGACTCGGCAACCTCGTCGCTGAACCGGATCGGTCGATTGGATTCTGAGTATTCGTCCATCGCAGACAGTCTCGCCAGTTCACGGCCCTTTCAGGCGTTGTGGGACGCACGGAAGCGTGCCGGGGTCTCGCCGGTGAGGCGTCCGAACTGCCTGGTGAGGGTGGCTTGGTCGTAGAACCCGCATTCGGTCGCCACGACGGCTATCGGGTCATCCGAGTCGGTCAGGCGGGCTGCCGCCCTGTCAACCCTCACCCTCAGCACGTACTGGTTGGGTGTGATGCCGAACACCTTCTTCATGCGGCGTTCCAACTGGTTCTCGGAACACCCGGCAGCCGCGGCCATGTCCGCCACCCGGATCGGGTCGGCCAACCGCTCCTGGACGAGGTCCACGACCCGGGTCAGGGACTCCATGGCGATTCCCTCTTCGCTAGGGGTCTCCAGGTCGCGGCTGACGCTGACGAGACCGAGGACTATGCCGTTCCCGATGATTGGCAACTTGGTGGTGAGGTACCAGCCCGTCGACCGGTCCGGTCGTCGGATCAATTCCAGTTCGTCCCTCAGCGGTTCGCCGGTGGCGAACACCTGGGCGTCCTGGCCCTCGTAGTGCTCGGCCAGGGCCTCAGGGAAGAGGTCAGAGGCACGGGTACCAACCACGTCACGCCTCGACTGGCGCCCCGAGCGCCGTACGAAGGCCTGGTTGACCGCCACGTAGCGGTCGTCTGTCCCCTTCATGCAGAACATGACGTTGGGCAGTGCGTCAAAAAGGTCCAGGATCTCCTGTCGACAGCCGAACACCGGCTGGCTGGCAGGGCTCTTGTCGGATTCGGCCGCCATCAGGGCGCTGATCGTACAAGACCCCCCGGGGCCGGTCCTAGATCATGTACCCATGGTCGAAACGGAGGCACGATTCAATCCTGGCAACTCTCCGATCGATCCCGTTCCTGACGAAATCGTCGAGGATGCGGTACGGCTGGTCGGTAGGTGGCTGGACGCGGCCAGTGCAGCCGAGACCACCGATGAGCGCGATCTGGCCGATCGACTGCTCGGCCTCGTCGAGGACGAGCACGGTGTCGCCTTTACCATGCGGTTTGTGGACAGGGTTGCCAGGAGCCGCCACAACGGGCTGGCGGCGCGGCAGCTGTCGAGATTGGTCAATGATCAGGTGCTCCCGTTATTCCTCGGGCCACTCGACCGGTTGATGCTGGTAGTTGGAGCGCGTCTGGCACCACTGGTTCCGGCGCTCGTGATGCCCATCGCCCGGTGGCGCATGAGGGGCCTCGTCGGCCACCTGGTGGTTGATGCCGAACCCGACGCCATGCACGCACACCTGGCCGGCCGGAGAGATGACGGCTACGACTTGAACGTGAACCTGCTCGGCGAGGCCGTCCTCGGTGAGGCCGAGGCCGCCCGTCGGTTCCAACGCACCCTGGACCTGATCGAGGACCCCGAGGTGCCCTACGTGTCCGTCAAGGTCTCTTCCATCGCCAGCCAGGTGAACCTATGGGCCTTCGAACACACCCTTGAGAGGGTCAAGGACCGCCTTCGGCTCCTCTATCAGGGGGCGGCCGACCCGGCGTCAGGTGGTGGCGCACCGACCTTTGTGAACCTGGACATGGAGGAGTACCGGGACCTTGAGCTGACCGTCCGTGCCTTCACCGAACTGCTGGACGAACCGGATCTCCGGCACCTTGATGCTGGGATTGTCCTCCAGGCCTACCTGCCGGATGCCTTCGGATCCCTTCAGAGGTTGACGGCATGGGCCGCTGGGCGTCGTCGGGCCGGTGGCGGGAAGATAAAGATCCGTCTGGTCAAGGGTGCCAACCTGGCGATGGAGCAGGTTGATGCCGCCATGCACGGCTGGGAACAGGCCCCCTATGCGAGCAAGGCCGAGGTCGACGCAAACTACAAGCGCTGCCTTGACTGGGTGCTCAGGCCCGAGCACACGGGTGCCGTTCGCATCGGCCTTGCCAGCCACAACCTTTTCGATGTGGCATGGGCCCATCTCCTGGCTGAGGCCCGTGGGGTATCGGACCGGATCGAGTTCGAGATGCTCCAGGGCATGGCGCCGTCCCAGGCTCGGACGGTTCGCTCCGACACCGGTGGACTGCTCCTCTACACGCCGGTCGTGGCCCGAGAGGACTTCGACGTGGCGATCAGTTACCTGTTTCGGCGTCTGGAGGAGAACGCCTCACCCGACAACTTCCTGAGGCACCTCTTCAGCCTGCGACCCGGCACACCAGAGTTCGAGGATGAGGCCGAGAAGTTCCGGCGGTCTGTGCCCGAGCGAACGACGGTGGGTGCGGCTCCCCGTAGGGGCTCCTCACTGGCAACGCCGTCGGCTGGCACCTTCGTGAACCAGCCGGACACTGATCCGGCCCTTTCCCGCACGCAGGACTGGCTGTCCGGGTTGGTGGGACTGGCAATGACCGAGGTGGCGACCCCCGTAACCACATCGATGGATGAGGTGGGCGGGGAGGTCGCAGTCGCCAGGGAGGCCCAGCGCAGGTGGATAGCGGTGCCTCGGCAGGAGAGGTGGGCGGTGCTCCACCGTGTCGCTGACGAACTTGTTGCCCGACGCGATGACCTCTTCGTGTCGATGACACAGGAGGCGTCCAAGACCTGGGCCGAGGCCGACCTTGAGATCAACGAGGCTGTCGACTTCGCCCGCTGGTACGCGGACAGGTCGCTCGAACTGGACGCAGTGGAGGGAGCCGTGTTCGCGCCGTTGGGCGTGGTCGCGGTGATCCCACCGTGGAACTTCCCGGTGGCCATCCCCACTGGTGGCGTCATGGCTTCACTGGCTGCCGGGAACGCCGTCATCTTCAAGCCGGCACCCGAGACCCCGCGTTGCGCCGAGGTGGTTGCGGAGGCCTGCTGGGCCGCCGGCGTGCCTGTCGATCTGTTGAGGTTCGTCCGCACCCCTGACAATGAGGTCGGCCGTCACCTCGTGACCTCTACCGACGGGGTGATCCTGACGGGTGCCCATGAGACGGCAACCATGTTCAGGTCCTGGAAGCCCGACATGACGCTCTTCGCTGAGACGAGTGGGAAGAACGCCCTCGTCGTCACGCCGCAGGCCGACATGGACCTGGCTGCCAACGACCTCGTCAGGTCTGCATTCGGGCATCAGGGCCAGAAGTGCTCGGCGGCCAGCCTCGGCATCCTCGTGGGTGAGGTGTACCGGGACGAGCGGTTCCTGCGCCAGGTAGTGGATGCCGCTGCGTCGCTCGTTGTCGGCCCGACGACGAACCCGGCGACCACCCTTGGCCCACTGATCGGGCCGGCTACTGGAAAACTGGCCGACGCCCTGACCACTCTCGACGCCGGGGAGAGGTGGCTGTTGGAGCCGCGCCGCCTCGATGAGGCCGGGTCAGCCTGGACCCCGGGGATCAAGATGGGGGTGTCGCCGGGTTCGCCGTTCCACCAGACCGAGTGCTTCGGGCCTGTGCTCGGGTTGATGGCGGCCGCCGACCTTGACGAGGCAATCTCTCTCCAGAACGCGGTGGACTACGGGCTGACCGGAGGAATCCACTCCCTGGACCCGACCGAGGTGGAGCACTGGCTGGATGAGGTGCAGGTGGGCAACGCCTACGTGAATCGCCAGATCACGGGAGCGATCGTTCAGCGCCAACCCTTCGGCGGATGGAAGCGTTCCGTTGTCGGTCCCGGCGCCAAGGCCGGTGGCCCCGACTACCTGTTGCAACTCGGAACCTGGCAGGCGGTCGACCCGGTCCGGTCGGCTACCGCCCTGGCCGCCGCCGAGGAGAGCGACGCCATCTGGTGGGAGCGTCACTACGGGGTGGGCCATGACCCGACCGGGCTGTTCTGTGAGGCCAATGTCCTGCGGTACCGGCCGCGTCCGGACGTGATCGTTCGCGTGGGCAGGGATGCAGATCCGTTCGAGGTGGGACGGGTGCTGGCGGCGGCACGGCAGTGTGGAGTTCAGCCCGAGGTGAGCCGTGCCGACGAGGTGGATGATGGGGCGTTCGCCGACTCGCTGTCGGATCACAGGTTCGGCCGGATCAGGTACGTCGGTGGAGGCGGTGGGATCGGTGACGAGGTGAGGTGCGCGGCCATCGCTGCCGAGGTGGACCTGGTGGACGCACCCGTTGCCACCAGCGGACGTCTGGAGTTGAGGTGGTACCTCCGCGAGCAGGCGATCAGCCGAACCCTCCATCGATTCGGGAACCTTGTTGGGGTTGCCTCCTGACGGGCTTACCACCGGATCAGTTACAACGAAGGCAGAGTTGCAACTGAATCAGTTGTGAATGGTTGAGACGGCGACTGGATCACTTGTATACCTGAGCGCGATTCGCGAGAATCAGGCTGATGAAGCGCCCACAAATGCGGATACTGGACATCTCCGGGACCCCGGGTTCGATGGGCCACGCCCATGGAGCAGCCCACGCCAATGAGATCCGCAGCTACGCCGAGGAGCGTGTCCGGCTGGCCGGTACCCGGTTCTGGGCCGGTGGCGAGATGGACCGGGGTTCCGTTCTGGAGATTGCCCGGGAGTGCCTGCCGGCCCACGAGGCTCACTCACCCGCTTTGTTCGAGGAGATGTGTGCCCTTGCCGAAGGGTCGGGCATCACACCTGAGGAGGCCGTCGTGGTCGGAGGCTTCACCGACTTCGTCGACACGGTGAGGTCCGTTGTCGGCGGTAACCATCCGGACCAGGTGATCGAGGACGACTGCACCGCCGTGATCGTCCCGGACAGTCGAGCCGATGGAGCCGGTTTCATGGCCCAGACCTGGGACATGCACGACTCGGCAACCGAACACGTGGTCCTGCTCAGGATCAGGCCCACAGACGGCCCAGCGGCGCTCGTGTTCACCACCACCGGCTGTCTCGGCCAGATCGGAATGAACGAGGCCGGTGTGTGCGTGGGCATCAACAACCTGGTTGCCGCCGATGGCTGTCATGGCGTGATGTGGCCCTCGGTGGTCAGGGACATGCTGCTCAGGTCCACCGCGGACGAGGCACTCGAGGCACTGCTTGAGGCCAACCTGGCCGGTGGCCACAGCTTCCTGATAATGGACGCCCGCGGTGTCGGCCATGTCGTCGAGGCAATGCCGACAGCTAGGCCGTTCGAGTCGTTGGACGGTGACGTCCTGGTCCACACCAACCACACGATCCACCCGGATGCATCCGCGGTGGAGGGACCCAGACCGGAGGGCCTCATGGCCAGTTCAAGTCGCCGTCTCGAGCGGGCAACCGAACTGCTGGACCGCACCGGCATCACGGACGATGACCTGATGGCGCTCACCCGCGATCCTGACTCCATCTGTCAGGTCTCCAGCGAACCGTTCCACATCGAGTCAAGCGGTGGAGCCGTAATGCGACCACGGACCCTCGACTTCTGGGCCGTCTGGGGAGTCCCCAACCAGAACGAGTACGTCCACGTCCCGTTCGGCGGATGAGGAGCCTCCATGGCTGAGGTCACCTATGCCCCGATCGAAGCCAGGTGGGCAACCGAACTGGCCGCCATCGAGCGTGCGGCGTTCCCAACTGTCGGGACCGTCGACCTCCTCTCCGCCGAGGACATCGAGATCCTCTGCGGGGTGTTTCCCGAAGGGGGCTTCGTGGCACTCGATGGTGACAAACCCGTTGCCATGGGCGTGGGGATCCTCATCGACTTCGGCTTCGACTTTGATGAACCCCACCACTCGCTCGACGACCTCTGCGGCGAGCACTCCTGCGGCAACCACAGGGACGATGCTGATTGGTACTACGGAGTCACCATTGCCGTCGACCCGCACTACCGCCGACTGGGTATAGGCCAGCAGTTGTACGTGCTGCGAAAGGAGACGGTGAGGCGTCTCGGCAGGAAGGGGATCGTGGCCGGAGGGGTCATCCCCGGTTACGCCGATCACATCGGGGAAATGACCGCTGACGAGTACGTGGACCGGGTCGTGGCCGGTGAGCTCTACGACCCCACCCTCAGCTTCCAACTGGAGAACGGTTTCGAGACACGGGGTGCAATCCCGGACTACATGGACGATCCGGCCGTCGGCGACAACGCCGTGCTCATCGTCTGGAACAACCCGGATCTGGCATCCTGATCCCACCAGAACCGGTGTGGGGAGGCATCTGATGTCAGAAGCTGTCGAGCGAGTTGAGCGAGGTGCCCTCGGGCACCTCCGGATTGCCGACTTCAGCCGAATCCTGGCCGGACCCCTGGCGACGATGGTCATGGGTGACCTCGGAGCCGACGTGGTGAAGGTCGAACAGCCCGGCGTGGGTGATGACACCCGCACGTGGGGGCCGCCATGGTGGAAAGTGGACGGTGAGCCGACGAGCACCTACTACCTGGGCCTCAACCGCAACAAGCGGAGCATCGCCCTGGACCTGGACGATCCCGCAGACCTGGATGTGGCCCGTCGGCTCTGTCTGGATGCCGACGTGGTGGTCGACAATTTCCGTGTCGGAACGATGGCACGGTTCGGCCTGGACCGGGACTCCCTCGTCGAGGATCGCCCCGACCTCATCACCTGCTCGATCACCGGATTCGGGAGCACCGGTGACGGTGCTGGCCTCGCCGGATACGACGTTCTCGTCCAGGCGATGAGCGGCCTCATGGCAGTCACCGGAGAGGTCGACGGGGAGCCCATGAAGGTCGGCGCCGCCGTCGTCGACAAGTTCGCCGGCCTCTACGCCGCGGTAGCAATTCTGGCAGCAGTCGAGGAGCGGCGCCAGACGGGCCTCGGCCAACATGTCGAGGTCTCCCTCATGGGAGCGGCCCTCGCTGGCCTGTTGAACGTGGGCTCAGCCCACGTGACCACCGGTGTCGACCCCGGACGCCACGGAAACCGGCACCCGTCGATCGTCCCGTATCAGCCGTATCGGGCCTCAGACGGCCAGATGGTGATCGCCGTAGCCAGCCCTGTTCTCTGGGAGCGACTGTGCGAGGTGCTGGGCCGGCCGGACCTGCCCGGTGACGTCAGGTTCGTAGACAATGCATCCCGCACAGAGAACGCTGACGCGCTGGAGACCGAGTTGGAATCGACGCTTGCCGGCGGGACCGTGTCCGAGTGGATCGACAGGATGCGCGAGGCAGGGATTCCCGCCGGTCCGATCAACAGCGTTGCCGCTGCGTTTCAGGTTGCCGCTGACCTGGGCCTCGACCCCGTACAGGAACTGGGCGACCGAGCGGATGTCTTCAGGTCGGTCAGGTCGCCGATCAGGATGTCGGCGACGCCGCCGATGGTTCGCAGGCGTCCACCTGCCAACAACGAACACGGTGATGAACTCCGCAGGGAGATCAGCGACAACTAGGGCTCGATGATCCTGAAGAAGATTGGGAAGTCGGTGAGGGTGTCCCAGAGGGCGAGCACCCGGTCGGTGTCACCGCTGACAGTGGCTGCACCAGATCCGCCCAGGTCGGCGAGATGACCCCCGGTTGCCACCAGCTCGTTCAGTGCTGTCCGGTCGCAGGTGACGACGGCATCTGGCGACAGATGTGACCTGCCCGGGGTGGAGTGGAGGGTGCCGTTGGAGAGTTCCACGCGGACGACCTCGTCCGTGTCGGGCAGTTGCCAGTTGATGGTCAGGTGGCCCAGGTCTGCTGCTGGAGGACCGTCGACCCTGACAGCGAGGTAGTCGAATACCTGCTGCAGGGTCATGCCCCGCGCTATCTCGGGCCTGGGTCGTTGCATTGCCGGTACGTCGAACGAGCCGTTGCGCAGTTCCTGGGCGCCTGTCAGGTAGATGTCGCGCCACGGTCCCGACTCGGCCCGGTAGGCAAGCTGTTCGAATGCGTCGGCCTGGAGAAGCCTGGCCTCTTCACAGGTGGGGTCAGCGAACACGGCGTGTCTCAGCACCTCGGCGACCCACCGGTGGTCGCCGCCTTCATAGGAGGCACGAGCCTGCTCGAGCAGGGTGTCCATTCCGCCCATGAACTCCACGTAGCGGGCCGCGGCCTCCACGGGTTCATAGGGGTCGAGGCTGGATGGGTGGCCGTCGTACCAGCCCAGGTAGCGCTGGTAGACGGCCCGCACGTTGTGGCTGACCGTGCCGTAGTAGCCATGGCAGAGCCAGTCCTCCCACAGCCCAGGGGGGAGGTCTATGCGGGCGGAGATCTCATTGGGGGTTAACCCCAGGTTGGCCAGGCGCATCGCCTGGTCGTGCAACCACCTGTAGAGGTCGCGCTGGTTGGTCAGGTAGTTCCTGACGGCGTCGGTTCCCCAGTGGGGCCAGCCGTGGCTGGCGAACACGATGTCGGTCTCGTCGCCCCACCGGTCCAGCGCCTCATCGATGTAACGACTCCACATGAGTGTGTCGCGGACCAGCGCCCCCCTGAGGGTCAACACGTTGTGCATGGTCGCAGTGCAGTTCTCGGCCATGCAGAGGATGCGGTGGTCCGGGAAGTAGAAGTGCATCTCCGCCGGTGCTTCGGTCTCCGGTGTGAGCTGGAACTCGATACGGACACCATCCAGCACCAGTTCCTGGCCGGTCTCGGTGATGTCGATGGTTGGAGGCACCAGGGCAGAGGAACCCGTGGGCAGACCCTTGCCGAGTCCCTGGTCGACATGGCCGTGTTCGTTCCACGGGATGAGCAGCCCGAACTGGTAGGTGGTCCTCCGGCTCATTGCAGGTCCGGCGACCACGTTCTCAGCCACCGCCTCACGCAGGAACCCTTCTGGCGCCACGATCGGTACCTCACCGGACTCGACCCGTTCAAGGTCGACCACGCCCAGCACACCGCCGTAGTGGTCGAGATGTGAGTGGGTGTAGATGACCGCCGTGACCAGCCGCTCACCCAGGTGCTCGGTGACCAGGTCGTATGCGGCGCGGGCCGTCTCGGTCGTGGTCAGGGGGTCGATGACCACCCACCCCCGGTCACCCCGGATGAAGGTGACGCAGGAGGTGTCGAATCCGCGGACCTGGTAGAAGCCCTCGCATATTTCGTAGAGGCCATGCTGGGCGTTGAAACCGGCCTGGCGCCACAGCGCCGGGTTGACCGTGTCAGGCGCGGGACCCTCCACGAAGTCGGACCGGGAGAGATCCCAGGCGATCGGCATCCACGGGTTCGGGTCGATCCTGTCGATCACCGGCTCCACCCTTGTGGCTATGAAGCCACGGGCCACGTTGGCGGCGTCACGACCGTCGTCGGGTGGAAGGGATGCTGCGAAGGCGTCCAGGTCGGTCCGGGTATGTGGCGTGGCCGGCTTCGGGGTGCGGGGGTCGTCAGCCATCTGTGTTCACCAGTCCAGACAGCTCATGGACCGGTGAAGGCTGGGCCCGTGGTTTCGTGGATCGGGACCTCACCGGGGCCGTCGCCGTAGCGGCCAAGCTCGAACCGTGCGACCACGAAGTGGTGTACCTCGTCAGGCCCATCGGCCAGGCGCAGCGTGCGCTGGGAGGTGTACATCGACGCAAGCGGCGTCCACTGGGAGACGCCCGTGGCTCCGTGGACCTGGATCGCCTCGTCGATGATGTGACAGACCTTCTCGGGAACCATTGCCTTCACGGCGCTGATCCAGACTCGGGCCTCGGCGTTGCCCATGGTGTCCATGGCTCTTGCTGCACGAAGCACCATGAGGCGCATCGACTCGATGTCGATTCGTGCCCGCGAGAGGACCTCCATGTTCTTTCCGAGGCGGGCTATGGGTTTGCCGAAGGCCTCCCGGTAGAGGCCACGCCGGGCCATCAGTTCCACGGCCCGTTCGGCGGCCCCGATTGAGCGCATGCAGTGGTGGATGCGACCCGGGCCGAGGCGCAGCTGCGAGATCTCAAAACCGCGACCCTCGCCCAACAGGAGGTTGTCGTAGGGGACGCGGCAGTCGTCGAAGGTCAGGTGCATGTGGCCGTGGGGGGCGCCGTCGTCACCGAACACGTGCATGGCGTGGTCGATGGTGAGCCCCGGGGCGTCAGTTGGTACGAGGATTTGGGACTGGCGGCGGTGTGGTGGGCTGTCAGGGTCGGTCTGGACCATTGTGATCATGATCTTGCAGCGGGGGTCTCCCGCGCCGGAGATGTAGTACTTGGTCCCGTTGATGACCCACTCGTCTCCGTCGCGCACGGCGCTGCAGGCGATGTTCTTGGCGTCCGAGGAGGCCAGGTCGGGTTCGGTCATGGCGTATGCGGAGCGAATCTCGCCGTTCAGGAGGGGTTCGAGCCACTGCTTCTTCTGCTCGGGGGTGCCGACCCGCTCAAGCACCTCCATGTTGCCGGTGTCGGGTGCCGAGCAGTTGAGGCTCTCGGAGGCGATCGGGTTCTTGCCCAACTCGGCGGCGATGTAGGCGTAGTCCAGATTGGAGAGGCCCTCGCCTGTCTCGGCATCGGGAAGGAAGAAGTTCCAGAGACCCTTCTCGCGGGCCTTGGCCTTGAGGGTCTCGATGATGTCGATCTGGCCGGGGTGGTATCCCCAGTGCTCCTCGCGTTCCGCTCCGAGGTCGTGGTACTCGCGGGTCACGGGCTCCACCTCGGTGGCGATGAAGTCCACCACGGCGTCGTAGAGCGGGCGTGCACCTTCTGACATCGCCAGGTTCATGGACGTGTCGCTGGGGTCTTCGATGTGCAGTCCGGGTCCGATCGGCATGTTCTTCCTCGTTGTTCGGCTGGAGGCTGTGGCTGGGTAGTGCCGGAACCTAGGACAGTGGCGGCGTCGGCCCACAACCGGAAGGGTCGGATGGTCTGGCCTTTCAGGCCCCCCGAGTCTGTAATAACATGTGTAACACGTAAACTGTGGTACACATACAGACATGGCGAACCTCACGCTTTCGGTCGACGACGACCTCCTCGCCAGAGCGCGGGTAAGGGCAGCCGAGCAGGGAACCTCGGTGAATGCGGTGGTGCGCGATCTGATTACCGGCTTCGCTGCCACGGATCGGGTCGACGCCGCACGCCGTCGCCTGGTGGCACTCTCGATCTCCTCTGCGGCCGGATCCGGCGGAAGGTCTCTTGCATGAGTGGGCAGGCAACCAACAGGGTGTTCGTCGACTCCTCGGTCGTGGTGCGCCTCTTTGATGACGACGATCCACAACGCCAGGCGGCTGCCCGGGCGCTGATGGGTGACAGCGGAGGAACGACGCTCATCGTGTCGACACGGGTCCTGGCCGATTTCTACGACACCGTCACCGGCCACTTCGCGCGCCCACTGCCCTCGGTCGTCGCCGGTCGTGCTCTGGCCGATCTGGCTGATCTGACGGTCGTCCAGGTGGATCCTGACCTTGTCTTCTCGGCTGCCGAAACCGCCGAGGCGAACGACCTGCTACTGCGTGACGCCCTGGCCGTCGAGGCAGCGGTCACAGCGGGATGCGGCCGGCTGCTGACCGAGGCCATCCCGCATGGGACCGTGTTGCGGGGTCTCGTGGTCGAGGACCCGGTCTATAGCGAAGAGCAGTTGTCAACATGATGGAGATCGCCGGCCTCAGCCGACATGCCGTGGATGCGTTCGGAACCCGTATTCACGTGGCCGAGGTTGGATCCGGACCGATGGTGCTGTTCATCCACGGGTTTCCCGAGTCCTGGTACTCCTGGCGTCACCAGATGTCCGTTGTTGCCGAGGCCGGCATGCATGCGGTGGCAATTGACGTCAGGGGATACGGGTTGTCAGATGCACCCGAGGAGGTCGGCGCCTACCGTCTCGTGGACCTGGTTGGTGACTGCGTGGGCGTGGTCGAGGCCCTGGGTGAGGAGACGGCTGTGATCGTCGGCCACGACTGGGGCTCGCCGATTGCTGCTGCCGCGGCCCGCCTCAGACCTGACGTGTTCACGGCGGTGGCCTTGTTGTCGGTGGCCTATGAGCCGAGGAGTGACCTGCGTCCGACGGACGCGTTCAAGATGATGGGTGGCGACGACGAGTTCTACATCGAGTACTTCCAGGAACCAGGCCGGGCCGAGGCCGAGATAGTCGAAGATCCAGAGCACTGGCTGGAGGGTTTCTACTTCACTGCTTCCGGCGACTGTCCGCCCTTCACATCAGACGAGATGTCGATGGGACTGATAGCCCCGGGTGGGAAGATGAGTGATTCCTTCAGGTATCCGGAGCAGTCGCCTAACTGGATGACGGCAGACGACCTCGCCTTCTACGTGGCCGAGTTTGCCCGTTCCGGCTTCACCGGAGGTCTCAACCGTTACAGGTGCGTTGATCTCGACTGGATCGACATGCGCGCCTGGCATGGCGCTCCCATCAGGCAGCCGTCACTGTTCATAGGAGGTGAGAAGGACGGTCCCACCATCTGGGGAGCGGGCAGCATCAGCCGGTTCCCACAGACGCTTCCCGGCCTCCGCGCCTCGGTGATCCTCCCCGGCGTGGGACATTGGATGCAACAGGAAGATGTCGACGGTGTCAACGCCGTCCTCCTGGATTTCCTCGAGAGCCTCAGCTGAGGGATCCGCCCACGAGGGACCGTCGAACGGGATCTTCGCACCTGTAGCAGCTAACCGCCTAGGTTGGACGGATGGTGGCACGTGTTTCCGGGAAACTGACCAGATCGCTCGGGTTGCGCCACGTCTTCGCGCTATCCACGGGGGCGATGCTCTCATCAGGCCTGTTCCTGCTGCCCGGCCTGGCGGCCGCCAAGGCGGGGCCAGCAGCGATCCTCGCCTACCTGTTGGCGGGAGTCCTCGCCATCCCGGCCATGCTCAGCGTCGCCGAGTTGTCGACTGCCCTGCCAAAGGCCGGCGGCACCTACTACTTCCTGGAGCGAGCGCTTGGTCCGGCCGTCGGCACCGTTGCCGGCTTTGGCACATGGCTCTCGCTCATCTTGAAGGACGCATTCGCCATGGTCGGCATGAGCGCCTATCTGGTGTTGATAGTCGATGTCGACGGCAGAACCCTGGCACTCGTGCTTATCGGGCTGTTCACGGTCGTGAACGTGGTCGGTTCCAAGGCCAGCGCCTCGCTGCAGCTGATCATGGTCGCCTTCATCCTGGTCGTGATGGGGTGGTTCCTGGGCGCCGGACTGTGGGACATCCGAACTGAGGGCATCGACAGCTCGCGGCTCGACCCGTTCTTCACCTCAGGTTTGTCCGGCGTGCTGGCAGTGACAGGCCTCGTCTTCGTCTCGTACGGCGGCCTTACCAAGGTCGCCAGCGCAGCCGAGGAGGTCGAGGATCCATCCCACCGGATTCCGTTGGGGATGATGCTCTCCCTGGGGGTTGCCACGCTTCTCTACACCCTCGGTGTGTTCGTGGCGGTTGCAGTGGTGCCTCCGGAGATTCTCCACAAGGACCTGGCTCCGATCCACACGGCTGCGACTTCGGTACTTCCGGAAATTGGGATCTGGCTGGTGGTCTTGGCAGCCCTGGCGGCCTTTGCCTCGGCGGTGAACGCTGGAATCCTGGCGGCTGCCCGTTACCCGATGGCCATGGCACGTGACGGGCTGTTGCCTGCGAAGCTCGGCGGGCTGAGCCGGCACGCCACCCCCGCCGTGGGGGTGGTGATCACCGGTGCGATGATCGCAGTGGTCGTCCTGGCCTTCGACGCCGAGTCGATTGCCAAGTTGGCGAGTGCATTCGTGTTGCTCACCCTTGGCATGGTGAACCTGGCTGTTCTGGTGCTGCGGGCTTCCCGGATCCGGTCATACGCTCCGGCCTTTCGTACCCCGTTCTACCCCTTCACGCAGTTTGCCGGGATCGCCGTCTCCGTCCTGCTTATCTCCATGCTGGGCTTGATGGCGCTGGTGTTCATCGGTGTGGTTACGGCAGTGGCCTGGGTCTGGCACCACTTCTACGCCACGCCGCGTACGCAGCGGGCCGGCGCGATCAGGCACGTGTTCGAGCGCTGGGGCGAGGGGGTCGACCGTGGCCTGGACCGTGAGATGAGCGCGGCGATGGCAGGTCACGGGCTGCGCTCCGGTGATGACTATGCGGGGCTGATAGCAAGGGCAGCAGTGCTCAGCGTCTCCTCCGGTACCGACATCGCCGAGGCTGCAGAGCGCGTCTCGACCGTTCTGTCTGACCGCATCGGGCTCCAGCGGGAGATAGTCAGCCAACGGTTCCTCGAGACCGGGTCACTGTGGATCCAGCCTTCTGACGACCATCCCACGGCAACGCCCGTGGCCCTGTTCGACGCCATCCACGATGACCAGTTGGTGATCGTGCGGGCGGCGGATGGAATCAGGATCCCGGCGGCATGGGGTGGGTCAGGGGAGAGGGTGAACGCCTTGTTCTTCCTGGCTGGGACTTCGACAAACCCGGGTCGCTCATTGCGGTTGGCCGGAGAGTTGGCCGGGTACCTGCACGGTGGTGCTCGGTTGATCGGATCGGCTGGTACCGAGGCCGAGGTCAAGTCGGCTCTCTTGCCCGGAGTGACGTTGCGCCAGTACGCGCTTCTTCCAGAGGGTCGCGACGTCGGCCTTATCGGTGAGCGTGTCGGCGACATCGAATGGTTGGACGGGGTTGAACTGGCCTCGGTGACCAGGTTCGGGGTGTCTCTGACGATCGACCCCGACCTGGTGCTGGAGCCCGATGACCAACTCGCCCTGCTGGGGCCCGATTCGGTCATGCCCGCGGCGGGCCAGCCGGCCCCGCTGAGGCCAGCCCGCTCCTGAGAATTCGCTGGTTTTCAGCGCTTCAGGATTCGCTTCACCTCAGCCAGTCCTGCGATCGCCTCCGATGGTGTACCAGCCACGGGTGCCAGGTTGAAGTCGGTGGCTCCGCCATCGACAAACGGGGCCAGCCATGCGGCTATCTCAGACGGCGTGCCGACGGGCGAGTACTTCTGGAATCTCGAGAAGGGCGCGGCGTAGAAGGATTCCATGGCGGGACCCAGGAGCCCGGCGCCCTCCTCTGGCGTGTCTCCAAGCCCGACCCACACCTGGTACCCGTGTCTCCATGTCACACCGGTCCGGCCAGCTGACAGGGCGACCTCTTCTGAAAGGGCAACTCCGTCGGCAAATCTCTTGGGTGAGCACCAGGAGGCGAGCCAGCCCTGGCCCCGTGTCCCCGCCCTCGTGATAGCAGCACCCGAACGTCCGCCGACCGTGACCACGACTGGCGGGTCCGGTACCGGACTGATCAAGGTGTCCGGCACCTGGAAGAACTCTCCGTCGTGGTCGACCGTGCTTCCCCCCAGCAGCGGGAGGAGTACATCGAGGGCCTCGTCGGTCCGACGCCCTCGGGTGGCCGGGTCCACCCCAACCGACTCCATTTCGTGGCGATCCTCACCGCCCACACCTATTCCGAGCGTGAGGCGGCCCGGTGCGTCCTCGGCGAGGGTGGAGACCTGGCGGGCGACGGCCACAGGGTGACGGAGGGCCAGCAGGTAGACGCCGACGTAGAGGCCGATGGTGGGGTGGAGGCCCGCCAGCCACGCCATGGTCATGAGGCCGTCACGCCCCTGACCGCCCCGGAATGCAACATGGTCCGCCGTGATCATGTGGTCGAGGCCACCGTCGGCGGCGGCGTTCACATATGCGTCCGCTTCCTCGCGCGATTTGAAGCCGGCTGGAGGGATCGAGACACCGACCCGCACCGGCCAGCTGGTCACGGGGTCTTCTTCTGCCCGAATCGATCCCATGATGTGATGCGTTCGGCCGGCCTCTGACGGGGGGCTATGCCCCAGCTGCCCGTCGGATGCCCGAGGGGTAGGAGGGCCAGAACCTCGTAGCGCTCGGGTATGTCGCACAGTTGGCGCACCTCATCTTCGTAGATGCGGTGCAGCGTGGTCATGGTCGTTCCGAGTCCCAGTGAGCGTGCTGCCAGCATGAAGTTCTGGACCGCCGGGTACACGGAGGCGTGGGTGGGGCCGACCGGCATCGGGCCCTCGTCGTCCTCGACCGTCATGTCGATGGAGGGCATGAGCACGAGCACCAGGACAGGTGTGTGTTCGAGGTTCTGTGCCAGGTGGACTGTGGCCCGGTTGTTGCGTTCCCAGCTGCTTCTGGCGGCATCGTCGGGGAACTCGGTCGGAGCTATGGCAGCGCCGTAGCGTGCCCACCCACGTCTGTAGATCTTGGCCAGGGCCAGCCTCGTGTCCGGGTCCTGCACGATGAGGAACTGGTAGGGCTGGATGTTGCCTCCGCTCGGTGCCTGGACCGCTGCCTTGAGGCACGTCCAGATGTCTTCCTCGCTGACCGGATCATCGTTGTATCGGCGCATTGCCCGATGAGTCATCAGGCCCTCAAGAAGGCCCAGTTCCGATCCGGTTTCTCCACCCATGCCGCTGTCCTCCTACCTGCCCGTAAAGCGGGGTTCGCGTTTTTCGGTTATGGCAGCGAGCGCCTCAGCGTGGTCCTCTGAGGTGAACGTGAGCATCTCCAGGGCCGTGGACAGGTCAAATGACGATCCCATTGTCTGCTTGATCCAGGCGTTGACAGCCTGCTTTGTGTACTGCACCGCCTGTGGTGCACCGGCGGCGAGGCGCTTCGCCCATGCCAGGCCCGCGGCCCGGCAGGTCTCTGCATCGGGTGTCGATTCTGTGATCAGGCCCAGCCGGGTGGCTTCTTCTGCTCCGACTGCGTCCCCTGTGAGGAGGAACCGCTTGGCCAGCACGGGGCCCAGCGCGAGCGGCCATGCGATAGTGCCACCGTCACCTGCCACGATGCCGACCCTGACGTGGGGGTCGCCCAGCCGTGCCGTTTCGGACATGACCACCACGTCACAGAGAAGGGCGATGCTGGCACCCAGGCCCATTGCATGTCCGGTTAGCGCACAGACCATCGGCAGGTGGACGTCGAGCAGGTCCCAGATGAGCGACTTTCCGTCAAGTCGGAGGTTGGTTGCGAAGCCGGGCTCTTGAAATTTGGGGAACCAGGCGAAGTCGCCGCCGGCCGAGAAGGCCGACTCGGTACCGGTCAGGAGGACAGCCCGGGCACTTCGTTCGGCCTGCAGGCGTGGGAACAGATTCGTCAACTCGTGGTGCATCCGGTCGTCGACCTTGTTGAGGGGGTCGTCGACCTTGTCGATGGTGACGATGAGGACGTCCTCGTCGTATTCGAACCGCAGGTACTCGAAGTCGTCGCTCGTCATGTCGGTGAGTTCACAACAGTCTCGTGTCGGTGTCCAACCCCAGTCGGATACGTCCGGTCAGCTCGTGGATTCTTTCGGCCACCATGCCGTGGGTTGCGGCGACCTGGCCGTCCCGTACCGCCCTCTGGAGGGGTTCTCGCAGGTAGACGGCGGTACCGCCGGCCTGTCGCTGGAGGTTGATGAGGGCAT
>Ga0208524_1000397_pt1 | contig 23513 bp, 14 predicted proteins | sample ETNtaG_28_FD_185779 | JGI IMG/M metagenome (GOLD analysis project Ga0208524, IMG submission 185779) | Marine microbial and viral communities from oxygen minimum zone, Eastern Pacific Ocean - ETNP201406SV61 (SPAdes) (version 2) | ecosystem: Environmental > Aquatic > Marine > Oceanic ... | reverse complement strand
GATTTTGCTAAGTTCCTTGGCATATCTACATCACAGCCACGCAAAACGCCTAAATGATAAGCTAATAATTGCAATGGAATTGATGCTAAAATGGGGAAAACACGGGAATGGCAACGTGGAATCTCAATGATATGTTCAGATAATTTTTCTAGATCCTTTGAGCGTTTATCTGTTACAATAATGATCCGGCCTTTGCGTGCATAGACTTCTTCAATATTCGATAATACTTTTTTATATGTTAGATCGTGGGGAACAATGAACACCACAGGCATATTGTCATCGATCAATGCTATAGGCCCATGTTTCATTTCCGCTGCAGGATATCCTTCTGCATGAATGTATGAGATTTCTTTTAATTTAAGCGCACCTTCCAATGCTACCGGAAAATTCACGCCACGCCCTAAATAAAGAAAATTGTCTACTCCTACATATTCAGCAGCGATATTTTTGATCTTTTCATTATCTTTAAGGATCGATTCTACATCTTTGCCAATATTTATCATTCCGCGCGCCAGTTTTACGCCATACTGTTTGGACATTCCTTTTTTACGTCCCAACAAAAGTGCTAACATGGCTATTACAGTAACTTGTGCTGTGAATGCCTTGGTGGATGCAACACCAATTTCCGGGCCGGCATGGGTATATACACCGCAGTCAGTATTGCGGGCGATGGAACTGCCAACCACATTGCAAATTCCTAATGTTAATGCGCCCTTCTCACGGGCTTTTTTTAACGCTGCCAAGGTATCTGCTGTTTCACCGGATTGACTAATCGCAATGACAAATGTATCATTATCAATAATGGTCTGGCGATAACGGAATTCTGAAGCATATTCTACATGCACAGGTATCCCTGCAAATTCTTCCAACAAATATTTGCCAATGATCCCAGCATGCCATGATGTTCCACAGGCAGTGATATAAAACCTGCTGGCTTTTTCAATTCGCGGCATATAATCTGACAAACCGCCCAAGAAAGCATCTCCTTCCTCCACCAGCAGTCTGCCGCGCATTGTATCCGTAATTGTATTTATCTGGTCATAGATCTCTTTAAGCATAAAATGGGGGAAATTACCTTTTTCGATTGCTTCCAGATCGTGTTCAATGATGGAAATATCTTTGGTGACCACTTTTTTATCTTTTATTTGTGAAATTGTATAACCGTCATTTTGTAATACAACCATTTCACCTTCATCCAGATACACAACACCACGGGTATGTTCTACGATAGGCGACGCATCACTGGCAATAAAATATTCACCTTCACCAACGCCCAACACCAATGGGCTTCCATATCGAGCAGCAACCATTATATCAGGTTCATCTTTACAAATGGCTACAATACCGTAAGCACCCACGATTTCCTGAAGTGCCGCTTGTACTGCTTCCGGAAAAGAAAGACCGTCATTATAATAAATTTTTGATATCAATTGAACCAGAACTTCGGAATCTGTTTCACTCTGAAACGTGACCCCCTCTTTTTCTAAAACCTGTTTAATGACATTATAATTTTCAATAATTCCGTTATGGATCAATGCAATATTTCCTGTCTGATCCAAATGGGGATGAGCGTTCACATCATTGGGTTCGCCGTGAGTTGCCCAGCGCGTATGAGCTATTCCAACTGTACCATTTAATACATGGTCATCTACTTCAGATTCAAGAACAGACACTTTTCCGGCTTTTTTCAACCAATGTAATTGATCATCGCCGATAACAGCCAAACCGGCTGAATCGTAGCCTCTATATTCAAGGCGTTTTAGCCCATTGATTAAAATGGGTACAGAATCTCTATTTCCAAAATATCCAACTATTCCGCACATTATCTACACTCTCCTTTGTGACAAAATATTATAATAAACATACATTATTCCCACTCAATTGTTCCAGGCGGTTTGGATGTAATATCATAAACCACTCGATTGATTCCTTTTACAGAATTTACGATACGATTTGATATGGTTGATAATACATTTTCCGGCATGCGGTACCAATCTGCCGTCATACCATCACTGCTTGTAACAGCCCGCAAGCCGAGAAGGTTATCATACGTTCGTTGATCGCCCATTACTCCCACTGTTTTCACCGGGATCAAGACCGAAAAAGCCTGCCAAATATCATCATAAATACCTGCTTCATGGAGACAATTCATATAGATTTCATCTGCTTGCTGAAGTACATTTATTCGATCATTTGTTATTTCACCAATAATCCGAACTGCTAATCCCGGGCCTGGAAATGGATGGCGATCAACTAAATCTTCTGGCAATCCCAATTCCCTGCCAACCCTGCGAACTTCATCCTTGAACAATTCCCGTAATGGTTCCACGAGGTCAAATTTCATATCTTCAGGGAGGCCACCCACATTGTGGTGACTTTTAATTACATGAGCAGATTTTCCATGACTCACACCACTTTCTATAACATCAGGATAGAGTGTTCCTTGGGCTAAATAATCAAATTGTCCCAATCTGCCGGCAATATTTTCAAATGATCGAATGAATTGTTCACCAATAATTTTGCGTTTTTGTTCCGGTTCTTCAATTTGGGAAAGTTTGGTTAGAAATTTTTCAGATTCATCGAAAGATTGGATATTTACTCCCAAACCATTTTGTAACGCAGATACACATTGTTCAGCTTCATTTTTACGCAGTAAACCATGATCAATCAACACGGATGTACATCTATTCCCAATTGCCTTGTGCATTAATGCAGCAACGACAGAAGAATCCACTCCGCCACTGACACCGCATAGAACGTGATTATCACCGACTTGGGCTTGAATTTTTTCAATTTGGGCTTGAATAAAATTACCCGGAGTCCAACTTGTATCGCACTCCGATATTTTGAAAAGAAAGTTTTTTATGATCGTTTCGCCATGTGTTGTATGAACAACTTCTGGATGAAATTGTGTTGCGTATCGTTTGCCATCCGGTGAACTCATGGCAGCAACAACACCATTCGATGATTCAGCCAATACAGACCAGCCATCCGGTATTTCGGTTACTTTATCCATATGGCTCAACCATACTTGAGAATCATCTGGAATTTCATTTAATAATGCATTTGAATTTTTAAGATGGATTTTAGCAAATCCATATTCACCTTTCGTTCCCGGTGCCACTTTTCCGTTATAATGTTTCGCGATTAATTGCAATCCATAACAAATCCCTAAAATAGGTATATCAATACCGAAAATGTCAGCATCATAATCAGGTGAATCATCAGCAAATACACTGGAAGGTCCTCCTGATATGATAACAGCTTTTGGCCTTCTGGATTCAATATCAGATAAGGAAGTGTCTGGAGGCAATATTTCAGAAAATACATTTTGTTCTCGGATACGCCGGGCTATTAATTGTGTATATTGAGAACCGAAGTCCAAAATAATGACTCCTCCATAATGGATATTATTCAAGATAAATCCCAGCTTTTTAATTCATCAAGAAAATCGTGGTTTGTTAACCTGTAGTGAATTGGTGAAATACTTACAAAATTATCCATAACAGCATTGTGATCCATATTGGGTTCTTCATCCGGGTCAAACATTTGGCCTGTCATCCAATAATATACTCTACCTTTGGGATCGACTCGTTTTTCAAAACTATCTCTGAAGGCTACGTTTCCCTGTTGTGTAATTTTATATCCCTTAAGTTCATTTTCGGGGATGGCAGGTACATTTACATTTAATAATGTTTTTTCTGGCAAACCTTTTTCCAAAACATGAGAGACCACTGTTTTTGCTGCTTTTTTCGCACCGGCAAAATCCCTTGACTCAAATGAATTCAAGCTTACAGCTACAGATGGAATTTTTAGCATTGTACCTTCTGTCGCAGCGGATACAGTGCCAGAATAAATAATATTTGTCCCTGTATTTGAACCAAGGTTTATTCCTGAAACTATAACATTCGGTTCAACCTCTAACAAAGCTTGTGTAGCAATTTTTACACAATCGGAAGGAGTGCCGTCCACAGAAAAGCCCTTAAAACCATTACTGCGATTTATTTCATCAACACGCAATGGATCGCTCAGTGTAATGGCATGTCCTACAGCAGATTGCTCTCTATTAGGTGCCACAACGGTTACATGACCTAGTTCTGACATCGCTGACCATAAGGCCTTGATTCCCGGGGCGTAAATACCATCATCGTTGGTCACCAAGATTCGGGGATTGCTCATATCAACATACGGATAAGGTTAGCCAGGGTTGATTTCATATCTTCCCTCGATACAATATGGTCAACAAAGCCCTTGTCCTGCAGAAATTCAGCCCGCTGAAATCCTTCCGGCAAATCCTGTCCAATGGTCTGTTTGATGACTCGTGGGCCGGCAAATCCAATTAAAGCACCCGGCTCTGCAAGGATAATGTCGCCCAGCATGCCGTAACTCGCTGTCACTCCACCCGTTGTGGGATCGGTTAGAATAGGAATATATAAACCCCCTTCTTCAGAAAATCGCGCTAGTTTGGCACTGGTTTTTGCCAATTGCATCAATGAGAGTGCTCCTTCCTGCATGCGGGCACCACCGGAAGCACACACAATTATTAACGGTAATTTGTGTTCACGGGCATATTCGATGGAACGAGACACTTTCTCGCCCACTACGGAACCCATACTGCCACCGATAAATCCAAAGTTCATTATAGCTAATACAGCACCTTGATCATGAATGGAACCCGTATAACATTTAATCGCATCTTTGTGGTTTGTCTTTTCCTGGGCAATTTTAATTTGATCTTTGTATTTCTTTTTCGCTTTGAACTTTAAGGGATCAGACGATTCAATGCCTGCGAACAATTCTGTTGAGGAACCATTATCAAGTAAGATATCAAAATACAGACGAGATGAAACACGGAAATGATGCTCACAATGCCTGCATACAGAATGATTTTTTTCTAATTCCTGACGGTAAAGAATTTCATTGCACGATGGGCATTTCTCCCATAATCCATCCGGAATAGATTTCTTATCCCGTTCTTTAATTTTTTCGTCTTTTCGTTTAAACCAAGCCATGTTCTATTGCTTTTTATGCATTATAATCGCATCCTCACCGTCGGAGTAATAATGTTCTCGCACGCCAATCTCTTCAAAATTAAATTCACTGTATAATTTAATCGCCGGCAAATTAGACTCGCGCACCTCTAAAAATACATCCGTTTCAGTACCCAATTCACTCAAAGTATACTGTAATAACTTTTTCCCATAGCCACGGTGCTGATACGGAAGATCAACGGCTATATTCAGAATTTGGGCTTCATTATTTACAACTCTAATCATTATATAGCTAATCATTTTCTCTTCAAATTCTGCAAAAACTTTTTTACCGTTTTCCTGTTCTAATTCTTGTACAATTTGATTTTTACTCCACGGATGTCTAAAGACTCTTTTTTCAATTGCTGTAATGGCATCCACATCATTTAAATCTGCACACCTGATCATTTCGGTTTATTCATTTCAAATGGTGCTATATAATTTGGAACTAACGTATACGGTTTTTTTACAACCCAATCGTTAAAATTATTTAATCCCAATTCTCCAATATTTTTTGCAGTTGCATGTACTTTTATTGCACGAGAGTTATTTTTGGTAAAATTATCACAATTCACATGGAAAAAAGATTCATCCCCAATTACTGAATCTAAATCATCCCATTTATTCACTTCCGGTTCTGATATGGATTGGCCCGCAGCAGAAAATGACTGGTGATAAATCATATCCCTGTGTGAAAATAATAACACATGAAATGGAGTATCATGATTGCGATTAAGGGCAATTGCCTGCAATGTGGGAACAGGAATAATGGGTAGGTCATGACTGTATGCAAGTCCTTTTGCAAAACTCAAACCAATTCTTAATCCTGTAAATGACCCGGGTCCAATGGAAACGGCTATTCCGTCTAATTCATTTAATGCAAAATTCGTTTTATCCTGAAGTGATTTATAAAACATGGGAAGTGATGCAGCATGTTTACGTGGAATTTCTGCTTCTTCGATTTCTTCCATTTCATCATTTTCAAAATAGGCGATACCACACACTTCAGTCGATGTTTCGATAGCTAAAATATTCATGGTGTCCAGCTTTCAATTTTTAAAGTTCGTACATCTGCGTTTTTTGGATCACGATTAAATTCAATTTTGATGGCATCTTTCGGGATGATTTTTTCAATTTTTTCTGACCATTCAATAATGGTGATGGCATTTTCTTGATCTAAATATTCTTCACCTCCAATATTAAAAAATTCTGATTCATTTTCAAGTCGGTAGCAATCCACATGATTTAATTTTTGAAATTTACCTTGATATTCACTCACAAGTTTAAATGTGGGTGAACCCACTTTTTCCTCAATTCCCATTCCCCGGGCAAAGCCTTGCGTAAAGGTCGTTTTTCCGCTCCCGAGATTCCCGGTCATGGCGATAACACATGCACCTTTGATTGTAATAGCCATTTCAGCCGCAAACTGTTGTGTTGCAGAAATACTGTCGAGTGTAATTGAAAATTGTTTTTGCATAAAGTTTAATTCAGGATTTACTGCGTAGTGTAACCACAGGCACCATCATTTCTTCTAATGAAATTCCACCATGCTGAAAGCTGTCTTTCAATTGACTTTCATATTTATGCTGCTGGTTGGGATAAAGAAAATATACGTTTTCCTTGGCGATGAGATAGGTGGTTTGATGCATTAATTCAATTAAGCGATATTCTGCAGGCCTGCGTATAATCATAGCATGTTTTTCATTGGTATTTAAATTCCTACCAATCTTGTATCGTACACCCTTTGACGTCTCTTTATCAGCTCCAACCAATACACCCTTTGATACTTGCGTACTTCCATGATCACTCGTCATTATAACCGTAAATCCATCATGGCTTAAATCTCTCAAAAGTGCAAATAGCCAAGAATGTTCAAACCATGTCCGAATGGCTGTTCTGTAACCGGATTCATTCGGGACCATTTCCTTCAACACATCTGATTCAGAACGCATATGGGCCAGCATATCCACAAAATTGACAACAAGACTCAATATTTCTGTATTTTTTATTTCAGAATAATGGGCTTGGAATTTTTTACCCTGTTCAGCTGTATTTATTTTTTCATAGCGTAGAGTTTTTTCCTTGAATCCAGCTTTATCCAAAGCAGTTCGAAGCATTTTTTCTTCATGCCGATTTAAACTTTTTGCATGATGTTCCATATCACGTAGTTGTTCCGGAAATCGCTTAACAAATTCATTAGGAAACATCCCTGAAAAAATTGAATTGCGGCTGAAGGGCGTGGCTGTAGGAAGCAATGAAAATTGGTAATCAAATTTTATGTCATAATAGGGATTCAGAAAATTCTGAATTGCCTTGAATTGATCGTAACGTAAGGCATCAATCACAACCAGACAGATTTTATTATTTTGATCAATTTCTGGTTTTATAAATTTGGAAAATACGTCATTGGATAAGACAGGTCGATTATTGTCGGAGAGCCAATCCAGATAATTAGATTCAATAAACTTGACGAATTCATTATTGGCTGACTGCATTTGCTCTGCAAGAATGTCTCCTAAACTGATATCGGGATGTTCATCAAATTCCAGTTGCCATTTAACTAAACGTGAATAGACATCCCACCAGTCGTCCGCGGACATATTTTCCTGCAGACGAAATTGAATTTTCTGAAATTCCTGCAGATACCCACTGGTGGCGTGTTCTTCCCGTATTTTTGATTGTTCCAACACTTGTTTGCAGGCCATGAAGATCTGTGTTGGATTCACCGGTTTAATAAGAAATTGCTCAACTTTTTCGGAAATAGCTTCATCCATGAGGTCTTCTTCCTCACTCTTGGTGATCAAAATAACGGGAAGTCCCGGTTTAATCTCTTTAATTTCCCGGAGGGTGGTCATGCCGTCTTTCCCGGGCATATATTGATCCAACAATACCAAATCATAGGCATCTTGCTCAACCATGGCAACGGCGTCTTGGCCATTGGTGGTTTTGGACATAGTATACCCTTTATCTTCCAGAAAAAGAATATGGGGCTTCAAGTGGTCAACTTCATCATCGACCCAAAGAATATTTCCGCGATTTTCAGTCATAATAGACTTGAAAATTACCGACTTCTAATGATTGTCTGAAATGATATTTGTTTATGATTTTTCAGCAAAGGGGAATTCACCCTCATCCACCAAATCTCTGTACTCCGGGAAACGCTCTAAAAATGAGCCGGCGATATAGGGGCAGGAAGGAATCACACGATAACCATTATCACGGGCGTAATCAAATGCGTTTTTTATGATTGAAGTAGACACATCACTTCCACGATAAGGGTCTGGGGTATAAATATGGTAAAAGTCTAAAATATCCCCTTTTACAGCATACATTAATGACGCTTCATATTTACCGCATTGCCGAATAAAACGGTGGTGAACTTTATCGTGTTCGATCATTCTATTTGGTTGTCATGGTCCAAACGCCGTCCCAGTCCTTGTCCGGCGGATTATCTTTAAAATGATTACAGCGGAAAATATACACTTTACTGGGCGTTGTGGGTCGTGTGGGGAATTCATCTTCTAATTGTGCAGATTCTTCAAACTTTTTCAAGGCATTACTCCATTTTTGAGCATTATACAAATCAAGGCCTTCATGAAAAATCCCAATCATTTTGGACGTATTATCATCTAATTGACCTTTTTCTGACAAGAGTTCGTACACATGAACCGGGACTTTTTTCCCTTTTACACGGACATAATCTAATATTCTCCATTCAAAATCATCTTTCACTTTTTCGTATGTATTCTCTGCTACTTGGATATAAACACCATATTGTTTTGCGGATGCCTCCAATCTTGCAGCAATATTGACTGTATCACCCATCATGGTATAATTCATACGCATTTCCGATCCCATATTTCCAGTAACCATGGGACCGGAGTTCAACCCCACTCGATGTCGAAGATGATGCACAATATCAGGTTTATCATCTTCATGGATCCACTTCTCACGTAATTCGACAATTTTCTTTTCCATTGCAAGAGCTGTTTTACAGGCTAATAATTCATGATCTTCCACAGGAACAGGAGCCCCATAAAATGCCACAATTGCATCACCAATATATTTATCCAGCGTCCCTTGATATTCTAGAAGGATCGTTGTCATTTCTGTCAAATATTCATTCATTAGCCTTACCATAGCTTCCGGTTCCATCACTTCGGAAAATGCTGAAAAACTCTGTATATCGGAGAAGAATGCTGTATGATAACCTGCATCACCACCCAATTTGGGTTCCTGTTTTTCCTCATACATTTGATCAATTAATTCAGGAGAAATGTAGGCTCCAAACGTATCCTTAAGGAATTTTTTATCTTTCTGCTCATTTAAAAATCTATACAAAATATTACTAACATAGGTAATTCCAATCCCAACTATGGGTGCTACCATTGGTAAAACATAACTTTCGCCATTTCCCGGTAACGCAATACTATCAGATGCAAATAGTGTTTTGAATATCCATAAATAATCATTCACAAATGCGCCGCACACAATTCCAAAGTAAATAATCCCCTCAATAAATACGAAAACAGCTGCGATAATTGGATTCACATAATCGAGCAGGAAAAATGCGATAAGTGCCAATAATGTAATAAGCAAAAAATGCGCAATAGGAAAACCATGCCGTGATAAATCTGTTACGGCACCACCGAACGTACTAATAAAGTTTTTGTGCAGTACGGTCTGAATCGCGTTGGCGTGGGTCTCCATCCCGGGCGTCAACTGCTGGACACCTAAATAATTATAGTAGGGAGTCGATTTTACATCATGGATGACTTCTACGGCTACGCCGATGACAACGATCTTATTATAAAAAGGTGTTTTGGTTACATCAAAATCTACTCCAAGACCCAAGGCTTCCATGGTTGCTGCTCTGTCAATGGGATCTTCAATTGCCATTATCCATTCAGGAATTTCTCCTGGTAGAAATTGTGTCATCCAGTCCACATCTTCTAATGGATCTTGCAGGTCAATATCTTCGGTATCAATTACATGGGCAACTGAAAATCGAGGAAAGGTTCCCCATGGCGGAATATTTTCTTCTGTCTGTAATCTATATCCCGATGCCGGTCCATAATAATTAACAAAAAATGTATTACTCCGTCCATAAGCATTCATTGAGTAAGGACCATACGTCCATGTGCGATCATCTGGATCATACCTTGGAACTGTTGTATCCGGAAGATCTGCAAATGCTTTTACTGCTTTCATACCCAAAGTTAAATACGCTTTTTCCGGTTCATGAGCCATATAACCTGCAATGGCATATCGTCTTGAAAAACCATCGTCATCCATCTGATCATTGATTAATCCTGTTTCCGGATTGACAGCCATAATTCTATCAATGGGATATGAAATATATTGCGGTGGTTGTCGATTGGGTTCCGTAACCATCTTGACATTGATAACCACTTCTGTTCCGTGTGCTTTTGCTTCCGCTATTGCTTCAGCTAATAATTGATCCCCATGACGAGGTATTAAAGAAGGCATTGCTTTTGCTATTTCACCGGCTAAAAGCGTATCGCCATATTGGGGTATCATATTTAAAATTCTTTCTTGATCTAATTCATCTATAAAATCGTGCAGCTGTCCAGATTTTGTTTCCTGGGAATCAAATTGAATATCAAAAGCAATCACTTTTGCACCGGCCTGATAAAGATTGCGTATCACTTTGCCCCAAACAGTTCCACGGGGATACGGCCATTGTTCCGGCACTAGCCGCCAGGCTTCATCGTCAACTTCCAGTAACACTATATCCGTGCCAATTTCTGCAAAAGATGAATCCCTGGCCGTCCATCCAGTGAGGGGGCCTCGAACACGATGAAAACGAAAATCATACGTTTTCATTTCCATTATATCAAAAACACCCACCCAGTGTAATAACGAAACCAAAAGGATAGAAAATAATGTTAGGACAAAACCAATCCAGCGGCTTTTAAAATATTTTAATATGTTATCCATCTGAATTAGAAATTATATCTAAATGAAAATAAAAACCCTGAAGTATTTAATGATAATCCGCTGTTATCATCTCGCATTTGAATGTGTCCTGAAAAAGAAGCATACATTCCTTTTAAGACTTTAATATCTGCTCCACTCTTAAATCCATATAAAGAAATTGGAGTTGTACCCTTATTTGACAGGTAAGTTAATCCACCATTTACTTTAAGTTTATTGTTCCAGAATGCATAATTACCATTTGCACTTATCGATGTCCAAATCAATTCATTCGTGCTCATATCTCCTAATTCATCCTGCACAGGAACCTGAATAGATGTACGACTGAAATTGGTTACTGTACGCAATGGGATTGAAAAACTAGTAGAGAGAGCCAGAGAAATTGTTTTTGAATCAGATTTTGGGTAAAAATAATCTTTTTTTCTATCTTCTGCTAACTGATCTTGATTAACAATACTATTTATATTCAGATTTAGATTGTGTTTAACATCGCCCGTTACGAATGGATATGTTGCCGAAAAAAATGAATTATTTGTTCGTGAATCCTCTCGTAAATCCTGCAATTCTTCACCCACTCTCTCTAGTTCAGTTTTACTGTTATTTTTTCCTATAGTTTGAATATTAACCACAAAAGTCGGTGCATTGGGACCAGTCATAAATGTTAAACTGCCTACAAACGAATTTGTTTTTAGGGGTTCTTCAACTATACGTAATATTTTATCATCTTTATATTTATAAGTAGCGCTCAATAATAATTTATTTTCAATCAGTGCCATCCTGTTTGATAAAGCAAACTCTCTAATATTAGTCGTTAAATACGGATTTGCCAACGATACAAATTCCGGTCCTATTTGTCTGTAAAGTACTGTGAATTTGTTGAGCCTGTAATTACCCATAAAACGGAAATGAAATGCGGAAGATGGCATATTTACATAGGTTGTTATTGGAAATTTTTCGGCTCCAAAATAATCATAAGGAACCAGTGGCGTGGTGTTGATATTATAAATAAATAAATTTTGTATACTGATAGGATCAATAGGTATTTGCAAAGTATCTATTCCTGAAGTAGTTATGATTCCGTTCTCATCATAAGATTGTGCAATAAATCCATCCGCTGTATCATCAATAATTGTATCCATTTCTGCCAATGACATAGGTCCATTCCAGATGTCTCTGTTATATAAACTTATATTCCAACTGAAATCAAACTTAAGCCGTTTCTTATCCGATACAGTACCAAAATTAAGACCAACTACAATATTGTCTTCTGGTGTCCTCCCACCCCAATTCTTATTTGGAAAATTGACGGTACCACCCACTGATTCTACTGAATTACTAAATGAATTATAAGTAAAAGTACCAACTGGTATGTTATAAATGCTGTCATTTACAGTAATGTCAGAACTGTCCACACTAAAAGATGCTCCAGAAATATCTTTATCAACTGAATTAATATCATCTTTGGCTTTCATGAAATGCACACCCATTTGAAATTTTGAAAAAAGGTCAACAGATAATCGAGCAAGAGTAATCTCACGATCAAATGTGTATCCTGTTCTATCCAGTAAAAATGAAAGTTGACCTAATGTATCAAGAGTACCTGAATTTGTGGGGAGTATTAATGCACCATCTGTTTTATTTAGATGCTGTATCGTTCTATTTAATTGACCTTGAATAAATTCTAACCGAGCTAATTTAAGATCTATATCAATACTTAATCCTCTCACCCTACTGCCATTCAAAGTATAAGGAGATATTGATCTGTAAAAATCTCCCATTCGAATATCCAAGTATTTACCGAATTGCAAAGCGGTTGAAAAACGGTTTAAAGGTTGCCTATAGGGATTATCTCTGGTTGTTTGCCTAAAATTTGTTTTAATCTTACCAAATTCAACAGATACTTCAGCATTTCCTCTTACTTCGCTTACATTTAAAAAACTCTCCCCCACATATTCATTAGAATACCTTGCTGAAATATCACCTCTGTAGTCAACATTTGTTACAAGAGCCAAACCTCCTTTAATGGTAAATGACCATGATAAAGGATTTATCAGCGTTCCATCTATCTTTGACAAGGTTAACTGCACTGAATGAACTCCCTTTTTTATACGCTTGGGTATATACGTAACAACACCGCCACTAATTTCTGCTTCAGCAGTTACATCTTTATTATCTACAATTAATCGGATGCTAGACGAGTCAACGTCTGATACATTAAATAAGCTTAATGCAATAATAACATCAGTAGGATTTACTTCTGTATCAGGTTCAGGTGATAAAATCAATATATCAGCTTCAACTGACTTTTTTGAAAACAACGGTTCTTCAACTTCACTTTTTATCGCTGAATGAATCATCGGCATCACAACAATTTCATGTGGATTCTTCAAAGGATCTACTTCAGGAAAAGCCAACATTCCTCCATTAGACATTTTAAATATGAAACAATATTCGAATCCCTGTTCAGAAAGTGATCTGCCATTAATTTCCATTTTCCAGGATATATTCTTTTTCTGAAGATACATTTCCTGAAAGTTCAAATTCCCTTTAGTTCTATAATACCCTTTTGCCTCAATAACATTATAATCTGAAACAGGTGTAACAGAAAGTGAAATGTCTGTTCCGACTCGAACGCCTGTTGGCGGTTCATGGAAAAGATATGAACTTCCAATTGATAGAAGATTGGAAATCAATATGAGTGCGGTTAATTGAATCCGTTTCAAGTTTTACCTCATGGTAATTTATGAAGCGGAAGACGTTTTATTGTATATCAATCAATAAAGTTTTTATTTCCCCATCTGGGCCTTCCATCTCAATCTCAATTTGATTGCTAGTTGCATCATCTTCATCTGGATCAGATGGAATATCATCAGGGTTTGTTTCAGATGTTTCCACAGTACCGTCAGTTGATGAGGTTCCTGTGTTACCTGCACCAACATCAGTTGATTCACCGCTTGCCAAGTTCGTTAAATTCACCAAGCCCTCTAACCCAATGAGTATATCTCCTGTTTCAGGATCTGTAATCAACCAAAAGTCAGTTCCTTTTACTGAAGCAACAGATGTAGAACTTTGTACAACAAATTCACCCTTACGTTGTTTATTTACTTGCGCTCTAAGTGTACCACGATCAATATTGACTTCTTTTGAAATTGAACCTGTTGATCGTGTACCTTTAATGATTATTTCAGTATTGCCTGTAATCTTTACCATGGATTTGTCATCAATATAGATTAAAGCAGCAAAACCATTTTTTCCCGTGATTATTCTATCGCCATCTGATAAAATCGTCCCCGGTTTCAAAACAGAGAATCCACTACTACCAGATTGTTCATAATCAACAGTCCCAGAAACTTTAGTGGTGACAGCAATTTTTGCTGCACTTTCTAAAGGTGAAAATAAAAGTAACACCAGTAGAAAAATAAACATATGTTTTGCAGTATTCATTATTCTTCCACTGTAATATTAGTAATTGAAGCATTTTGATTAATGACCTGATTGATCAAATACATAATATCTGACTCTGTTGCAGCAGTACCATTAATCGTAATATTAGCTGTGGGAGTAAATTCTTCTAAGGAACCACCGGCACCAAATAAAGAATTAAATTGATCAGATGATAACGCTTGTCCCAATACCTGCAAAACAGGATTCACACCTGAAGGAGTAGAATCTGAACCACCTATATCAGCAATTTTAAATGTATTAATTGAGGAAATACTTTCTTCATCTCCAACTGTTGTTGGCAAAGAAGTTTTTATCTGCCACACATAAATTTTGTCATGTTCTAATAAACGTGCATTTGAAACAGGATATTGAAAACTGGTAACATTTCCAACAAACTCCCACCCGGCTGATTGATCGAAAGGCAGCATTGTTTCATCTTCAATTGCTTCATTAATCGATGAATGAACACCTCGAATATATTCGGCTACTCTGATTTCAGCTTCGCATTGAGAACAGATTTGCGGAGACCAAATGAACAATGGATATGTACTATAAATTTCAGTTAAAGATGTATCTTCTAGAGCACCTCCAGGTGATTCCAAACTGATGTATGAAGGTGATTCAACTACAATATTGATAGTTTCAGAATCAGTAAGAGTAAGATTGTCTTCTGAAGAACCACTATAAACTTGAACTTCAAACGTATATGTTCCATCTGCTAATCTGCCCGTTGTAATCACAGAACTTAATATTTGGTCAAACTGCGCTGGATCGATCATATCATTTATACTTATAGTTAAAGGAACTGAATTACCTGATACATCTATTAATTGTGTAGTGGTCGTTGACATATCCTGATTATCTAATATGATATCTGCATTCATTTGAATGGGGCCTGTTTCCAATTCAACTATTATTGTTTGTGAATCAATTCCCAATGCTGGAGAAATCATGGATGCATTAAATAGTATTTTTGAATAAACAGGGTAATTATCTGAATGCAGCCTGAAACGAAACAATTGAAAATTAGATGCTCCTGTCTGTAGATCAAAACTACTGATATAATATGTTGCATATTCTGTAAAACCCGGTTCCGGTTCCAAGACAGTAGATTGACCCTGGAGATTGTTACCTGAAAACATAATGAACATTAACAGGCAGTACACCATATTATTATGTAGTCTCTTCATAAGAACCTCTACACGCAATTTACCTGATTAATGCTCGATAACCCAAATTATTTCATTGTTTATATGATATATGTCACAAACAAAAAACCCTCCAACAAAGGAGGGTTTTTAAATATTCCCGGCAACGACCTACTCTCCCACGCTAGTCTCCCGCGCAGTACCATCGGCGCAACAGGGCTTAACTGCCGTGTTCGAAATGGGAACGGGTGTTTCCCCTGTGCCATAATCACCGGAAAATTCTTTTTAAAAAAACTATGGGAAATTGACGGGTTGTTTCATAACGATAAAATTTTGGTAAAGCCGTTCGGCTTATTAGTACTGCTCAGCTGAATGTATTACTACACTTACACCTGCAGCCTATCAACGTCGTAGTCTACAACGAGCCTTATTAACTTATGTTAGAGATATCTAATCTTGGGATCGGTTTCGCGCTTATATGCTTTCAGCGCTTATCCGGACCGAACATAGCTACCCAGCCGTGCTCCTGATGGAACAACTGGTACACCAGAGGTTCGTCCACTTCGGTCCTCTCGTACTAGAAGCAGATTCCCTCAAATATCTTGCGCCCACGGCGGATAGAGACCGAACTGTCTCACGACGTTCTAAACCCAGCTCACGTACCACTTTAATGGGCGAACAGCCCAACCCTTGGAACCTTCTCCAGCTCCAGGATGTGATGAGCCGACATCGAGGTGCCAAACCTCCCCGTCGATGTGAACTCTTGGGGGAGATAAGCCTGTTATCCCCGGAGTACCTTTTATCCGTTGAGTGATGGCCCTTCCATACGGAACCACCAGATCACTAAGTCCTGCTTTCGCACCTGCTCGGTCCGTCGACCTCGCAGTTAAGCTCCCTTATGCCTTTGCACTCTACGCACGATTACCGACCGTGCTGAGGGAACCTTTGAGCTCCTCCGTTACCTTTTGGGAGGAGACCGCCCCAGTCAAACTACCCACCTAACACTGTCTCTCGCCCGGATTCACGGGTCGGGATTAGAGTTCTAGCAATACAAGGGTGGTATTTCAAGGTTGGCTCCACCCGGACTAGCGTCCAAGTTTCACAGCCTCCCACCTATCCTGCACATGCAGAACCAGAATCCAATGCTAAGTTGTAGTAAAGGTTCACGGGGTCTTTTCGTCCTGCCGCGGGTAGCCGGTATCTTCACCGACACTTCAATTTCGCTGTGCTCCAGGTCGAGACAGTGCTCAATTCGTTACACCATTCGTGCAGGTCGGAACTTACCCGACAAGGAATTTCGCTACCTTAGGACCGTTATAGTTACGGCCGCCGTTTACTGGGGCTTCATTTCAGAGCTTCGCCGAAGCTAACCCCTCCATTTAACCTTCCAGCACCGGGCAGGTGTCAGTCCCTATATGTCGTCTTGCGACTTAGCAGAGACCTGTGTTTTTAGTAAACAGTCGATTGAGCCTGGTCACTGCGACCCTTTTCGGCTCCAGACGCGAAGTCTTTCACCTAATAAGGGCACCCCTTCTCCCGAAGTTACGGGGCTAATTTGCCGAGTTCCTTAACCTGGATTCTCACAAGCGCCTGAGGATTCTCTCCTCGCCCACGTGTGTCCGTTTACGGTACGGTCAGCGCAGCATCTAACATAGAGGATTTTCTTGGCAGCATGATTAGGGTCAGTTTATGAGCTAGGCTCTCCTATTCGTGTCTCAGGATTAATGTCCCGGCGGATTTGCCTACCAGGACTCCCTACGCACTTAAACCCGGACTATCAAAACCGGGCTGACCTTTCACTTCTGCGTCCCCCCTTAGTTCAAACAATGTTGCACTGGTACAGGAATATTAAACCTGTTTTCCATCGCCTACGCCTTTCGGCCTCGGCTTAGGGTCCGACTAACCCTGAGCAGATTAACTTTACTCAGGAAACCTTGGGCTTGCGGCGAGCCTGCATTTCACAGGCTTTATCGCTACTCATGCCAGCATACTCATTTCCATTTCCTCCAGCTGCCCTCACGGGTCAACCTTCGACGGTCGATGGAACGCTCGCCTACCACTCTGACATACAAATGTCAGAGTCCATAGCTTCGGTGCGATGCTTAGTCCCGGAAATTATCGGCGCAAAACCCCTCGACTAGTGAGCTGTTACGCTTTCTTTAAAGGATGGCTGCTTCTAAGCCAACCTCCTAGCTGTCTGGGCGATTTGACATCCTTTATCACTTAGCATCGACTTTGGGACCTTAGCTGATGGTCTGGGTTCTTTCCCTTTTGTTCATGAAGCTTATCCCCCATGAGCTCACTGCCATGCATTATAATACCGGTATTCGGAGTTTGATTGGGGTCGGTAAGCTTGTAGGCCCCCTAGCCCATTCAGTGCTCTACCCCCGGTATACTAACATGACGCTGCCCCTAAAGGCATTTCGGCGAGAACCAGATATCTCCGAGTTTGATTGGCCTTTCACCCCTAACCACAGCTCATCCCCCAGCTTTTCAACGCTGGTGGGTTCGGACCTCCATCCCGTGTTACCGGGACTTCATCCTGGCCATGGCTAGATCACTCGGTTTCGGGTCTACCGCATATTACTCAACGCCCTATTCAGACTTGCTTTCGCTACGGCTCCGACCTTTTAGTCTTAACCTTGCAATATACGAGTAACTCACTGGCTCATTATGCAAAAGGCACGCCATCACTCCGCTATCCGAAGATAACTGGAGCTCTGACTGCTTGTAGGCATACGGTTTCAGGTTCTATTTCACTCTCCGTTAGGAGTACTTTTCACCTTTCCCTCACGGTACTAGTTCACTATCGGTCACATGGGAGTATTTAGCCTTACCGGATGGTCCCGGCAGATTCACACAAGATTTCTCGTGTCCCGTGTTACTCGGGTGTCGATTCCAGCAAGATCGTCAATTTTCATTTACAGGACTATCACCTTCTACGGTTGGACTTTCCAGACCATTCAATTAATATCAGATTTTTTGACTTGCCGAGCCTGTTACAGCAGACTCTGAATCGATCCCACAACCCCGCCAGCGCAACGCCTGTAAGCTTGGCACGTTGGCGGTTTAGGCTCATTCCCGTTCGCTCGCCGCTACTGAGGAAATCCCTTTTGGTTTCTCTTCCTGAGGTTACTTAGATGTGTCAGTTCACCTCGTTGTCTCACCCTGTCCTATATATTCAGACAGGAGTTAATCGACATGACTCGATTTGGGTTGCCCCATTCGGAAATCCCCGGATCTAAGGATGTTTGCTCCTTCCCGAGGCTTATCGCAGCTTACCACGTCCTTCATCGGCTCCATGTGCCTAGGCATTCCCCGTACGCCCTTAATAACTTTACCAAAGTTGTGTCGTTAAGAAACGCTACCACGTCAATTTCCACATTGTCAAAAAACATATTGTGTTCCACTTGGGAACAAAATTCTTCTTTTTAAAAAAACCTTTGGTGGAGCTAGCCGGGATCGAACCGACGACCTCCTGAATGCAAATCAGGCGCTCTCCCAACTGAGCTATAGCCCCAAATATTTGTGACAATTACTCTATAGTGGGCTTACGTGGATTTGAACCACGGACCTCATCCTTATCAGGGATGCGCTCTAACCAACTGAGCTACAAGCCCAAAAAATAAGGGTATGCGTGACCGTCGAATTTGAGTTCGACCATATTCCGACACGAATGTCAGAATTACTCCTTAGAAAGGAGGTGATCCAGCCGCACCTTCCGGTACGGCTACCTTGTTACGACTTCGCCCCAGTTACCAGCCTTACCTTAAACGGCTCCCTCCCGAAGGTTAGGCCACCGGCTTTGGGTACTGCTGACTTCCATGGCGTGACGGGCGGTGTGTACAAGACCCGGGAACGTATTCACCGTGGCGTGCTGATCCACGATTACTAGCGATTCCTCCTTCATAGAGTCGAGTTGCAGACTCCAATCTGAACTGAGGCAAGTTTTTTGGGATTAGCTCCCCCTCGCGGGTTGGCGACCCATTGTACTTGCCATTGTAACACGTGTGTAGCCCTGGACATAAGGGACATACTGACTTGACATCATCCCCACCTTCCTCCTGGTTGTCCCAGGCGGTATCCTTAGAGTCCCCACCATAACGTGCTGGCAACTAAGGAAAGGGGTTGCGCTCGTTGCGGGACTTAACCCAACATCTCACGACACGAGCTGACGACAGCCATGCACCACCTGTGAAGGTGTCTTTGAGCAAGCTCGCAGAGGGTTCTGCTTTCACAGAACTTTCACCTACATGTCAAGCCCAGGTAAGGTTCTTCGCGTTGCATCGAATTAAACCACATGTTCCACCGCTTGTGCGGGTCCCCGTCAATTCCTTTGAGTTTCAACCTTGCGGTCGTAGTCCCCAGGCGGAGTACTTATCGCGTTAGCTACGACAACGAAGGGGTCGAATCCTCCATCATCAAGTACTCATCGTTTACGGCGTGGACTACCAGGGTATCTAATCCTGTTCGCTCCCCACGCTTTCGTCCCTCAGCGTCAGTATCGAGCCAGAAAGCTGCCTTCGCCATTGGTGTTCCTCCTGATATCTACGCATGTCACCGCTACACCAGGAATTCCACTTTCCTCTCTCGAACTCTATTCTGCCAGTTTTGATTGCAGATCATCGGTTGAGCCGATGGATTTAACAATCAACTTAGCAAAACGCCTACGGACCCTTTACGCCCAGTGATTCCGGACAACGCTAGCACCCCTAGTATTACCGCGGCTGCTGGCACTAAGTTAGCCGGTGCTTTCTTGTGAGGTACCGTCACGTCCGAACATTATTTACATCCGGATTTTTCTTCCCTCACGACAGACCTTTACACTCCGAGAAGCTTCATCGGTCACGCGGCGTTGCTGCGTCAGGCTTTCGCCCATTGCGCAAAATTCCCCACTGCTGCCTCCCGTAGGAGTCTGGGCCGTATCTCAATCCCAGTGTGGCTGATCATCCTCTCAGACCAGCTACCGATCATCGCCTTGGTAGGCCGTTACCCTACCAACAAGCTAATCGGGCGCAGGCCCATCCTAAAGTACTAGCCGAAGCCAGTTTTAACAACAATGTCCCGAAGGACCCGCTGCATTATCCAGTATTAGCACCGCTTTCGCGGAGTTATCCCAGTCTCTAGGGCAGGTTACCTACGTGTTACTCACCCGTTCGCCAGTTTACTCGTTTCCCGAAGGAACCTTTCTCCTTGACTTGCATGTGTTAAGCACGCCGCCAGCGTTCGTCCTGAGCCAGGATCAAACTCTCCATTGTATGTTTGATTCTGTACTATCGTTTTATCTCTCAAATTCACTGACAAGTCACGCATACCAAATTATCAAAAAACAAAAGCGCTTTACACAAGCTGCGCAAAGCCTGTAAAATTAATTCTTTAAGTAATACCGTGTCAATAACTATATCGTATTTATTACAACTTTTTATTGGGTAATTAGTTCTGGCTCCGGAAAATCCATAAACCGATCAATTGCTATCTTATCAGTTACTCTACCAACAAATCGCTCCACGCGAGCACGGTTAGCTTCATCTACATCCGTCCATGTTTTCCAAATGCTTCCTATGTAAAACCCCAATCCAACTATCGCTGGCGGTATAAGAATTTTAGCATTTTCAGTAGATAACTTTATATTCCCAGAAAGTGCATATCCCCGTTGCTGTGTAAAAGAATTATTTTCAGTTTTAATACCATTTGATAATGGAACAACATGTTGATTCGATTGGTCAAAAGATAATTTTCCTGATTGTGTTAGTGTCGTATTTGAGATCATCGATGAAATAAGCATCATGGATACCAGCATTCCACCTGCTGATTCCCATTGTTCCAAATAGGCATGTCCACCACCAGGAACCAATGATGCTGCTAAAGACAGCCATTTATTTCTCAAGGGTACATTCGCTGAAGCATCAATTGCTTTGAATATGGGAGCCAATCGTTTGGAATAGTATCTATGATCAAATTGTTCCTCTGCTGCTAGAAATGCTTGCCTTGATTCAATCCATTTCAATTTATGGAAAAAAGCATAACCACGAAAAGTGAGATCATATGGATCTTTAGATAATTTCGTTTTATTCAAGATTTGATCATAATCTTCCGCCTTTAATAATAAATACATTTTTCGGTATTCTGCGGCTCGGAAGACCATATCAGTGCTGTCGGACATTTCTTGAGTCCGTGTATAATAAAGTTCAGCTAAATCAAAGTTTTCAGAAAATTCATAGCTTTGAGCTATATAATAATAAACTGCTGCTTCTAAACTATCTCCGGGATAACGGTACAAATATTGAAAGAGACTTAATAATGCCCGTTCATAAAATCCCTCTGTAATAAGAAAGTCGCAGAACGAAAGTAATTCATGCTTCTGGAATGTGCTGTAATCTTGCCAGTCATCCTGCGCATTTTGAACAGAACGGTATTGATCTTGCCCAAATAATATGGTAACCAACAGTATTATTATTAATGTGAATTTTTTACTCATAAAAAAAATTCCCCTGACCTCAAGGACAGGGGAATTTATACATATATAGTTAAAGTCTAAACTATTTAGCGCAGCAAAAGCATCTTTTTCTTGGCTACGAAATCACCGGCTCGAAGCTCATAAAAATACACACCGGATGCAACTAATTTTCCTCCGGAGTCCAGTCCGTTCCAATCAAAAACGTGATGACCAGCGTTCATGTGTCTATCTGTAAGAACATTTACTTGCTGTCCTATTAGATTATACACAACCAATTTCGCCGTAGCTTGTTCTGGTAGGTCGAAGGCGATCTGCGTGGTAGGGTTAAAGGGATTAGGGAAATTCTGGCCAAGGCTGAAAACTGTAGGTATAATTTCATCATCAATACCCATTTCTGATGTGTTGAATGTAACAGCATTATCAGCATCGGGGTAACTACAAGAAACATTCAATAGATCCGGGGCCATGGATGTTCCGGGTAGTTTCACATCATCCAAATAAAAAGTAATGGTCGCTGGTAAACTTTCTATACCGTTGGCGGCCTTATAGACAATCGTAAATAAATGGCCTTCTGTACTATCCCCAGCCGTTCGGGCAAGGTTTGTACTGTATGCCATTACTTTTACATGGTCATCAACTTCATTGCTCAAAAGCTGCATAGCGTTGGAACTGGTAATCAGTTCGCCGTCTTCATCGTAAACAATTTCCAGTTTTTCTCCTTTTTGCACTTCACCAACATCGCCGTAGATAAGATCAGAACCTGCATCATGATATACATCCAATTGCAATCCGCGTATTGGTTCATTATCGACTATTCGTACAGCCAGCATGACTGTAGAATCACCCAAAGTAGACAAAATAGATTCAAAACCAAGGCATGCACACAAACCGGTCGCTATTGTTTGATCATAATTGGGGTTTGGTGACCCATCCGGCAATAAAGTGCGGGTGTCTAAATGATATGCTGAATCTGCAGGGCAATCCAATGCTTGAGCAAATCCAACAAAAAGAGTTAGTATAATTGTTAATTTTTTCATTTATCTCTCCTGAGGGAAAGTTACGGTAAAAGGTTTATTTCACCAACAGCATCTTTTGTGAAATATTGAGATTTTCAAATCGCACATTTAATATATATACGCCTGATGAAACCGATTCACCTAATTGATTTTTTCCATTCCATTGAATACTATGGAATCCCGGTCTTAATTCTTCATTTACCAGAGTGGTTATTAATCTTCCAGAAACATCATGAACTTGTATAATTGCATGGCCAAATTCTGGTACATCTATCTGTACTTTTGTAACAGGATTGAAGGGATTGGGAAAATTTTCGTGTACTTTAAACGTATGTGGAATACCAGCAATATCGTTGTCTATATTAAGTTCCGCTACAATAATAGTCACTTCTACATAGAAAACGCCCACACTGGTTTCAATTTCAATAGTTCCATTATATTCTCCATAATTCATAAAAAG
>Ga0208524_1000388_pt1 | contig 23601 bp, 22 predicted proteins | sample ETNtaG_28_FD_185779 | JGI IMG/M metagenome (GOLD analysis project Ga0208524, IMG submission 185779) | Marine microbial and viral communities from oxygen minimum zone, Eastern Pacific Ocean - ETNP201406SV61 (SPAdes) (version 2) | ecosystem: Environmental > Aquatic > Marine > Oceanic ... | reverse complement strand
GGTTCTGCCTTTTTCAACTATCTCCGTCACCCGCCACCGCTTTGTTTTACTCATGGGGCGTACGGACAGAATCTTCACTTTGTCACCATTATTGCATTCATGTTGGCCCGTGTCAGCACTGTATTTCTTCTTTTTTATAATATACTTCTTGTACACAGGATGAAGAACCCGTCGCTTCACTTCCACACGAACAGTTTTTTCCATACGGTCGCTCACCACCACCCCAGCAAGAATCTGTTTTTGTCCTCTTTCAACCATGATCGTTATGCTTCCGCCTGTCTGATACCAAGTTCAAATTCATTAAGCACTGTTTTTATCTGAGCAATCTCTTTTCGCAAATAACGTAGCTGGAGTGGGTTCTCTAGTTGCTGGAGCGCCTTTTGAAACTTCAGTTCCTCCAACTCTTGCTGGACATCTATCAAGCGAGATTTTAGCTCATCAATTGATAATTCTTTCAATTCTTCTCTCTTCATACCTTATAAATCTGGATCAACCAGTAAATTCTCTTCGCTCAGACAATTTTGTTCTAACGGATAACTTGTGTCCGGCAATACGGAACGCCTCTGCTGCTAAATCCTTATCAACACCTTCCACTTCAAAAAGAATTCTTCCGGGCTTCACCACCGCCACCCACTGGTCTGGAGCTCCTTTGCCTTTACCCATTCTCACTTCGGCGGGTTTCTTGGTAATGGGCTTATCAGGGAAAATCCTGATCCACATGCGACCATGCTTTCTGATCTGCCGAATGATTGCTACACGGGCTGATTCGATTTGTTTTGCAGTTACCCAACCGGGCTCCACAGCCTTCAAGCCAAAACTACCGAATGCTACATGACTACCCTTGGTGGCCATCCCTCGCCGGCGACCACGATGCTGTCTACGCCACTTAACTTTTTTCGGCTCCAGAGGCATTAGGTTGCCACCTCCCCGTTACAAATCCAGACCTTAACACCAATGATTCCGTATGTGGTTCGTGCTTCAGTAATAGCAAAATCAATGTCCGATCTCAGTGTCTGGAGCGGAACTCGGCCTTCACGGAAAGTCTCTTGACGAGCAATATCGGCACCGCCAAGACGACCTGCCACACGAATCCTGATACCGTCTGCTCCCATCCGAATGGTAGATTGAATCGCTTTTTTTACAGCACGACGATAACTGATTTTCTTAATAAGCTGATGAGCAATATTCTCGCCCACCAGTTTTGCATCCATTTCAGGCCTTTTAATTTCCGAGACGTTCACCTGTGTATCCATGGTGTACTTTTCACCCGTTTCAGGGCTGACTTTTGTGGAAAGCTGTTTAATCTCTTCCCGAAGTTTGTCTACATCCTTACCACCCCTGCCGATGACAATTCCGGGCCGCGAAGTATTGATCGTCACGGTGAGCTTCTTAGAAGTCCGCTCAATGTCTACACGAGATATGCCAGCATTAGGAAGACGCTGATTCACGTAACGCCTGAGCATAATGTCCTCAGAGACGTAGCTGGAATAATTTTTTCCGCCAAACCAGTTGGAAGACCACGGTTTGTTAATACCCAGTCTAAATCCCGTCGGATGTGTTTTCTGTCCCAAAGTTTCTCCTTTAATCTTTCTCTGCTACAACAACAGTCAGATGGCTGGAGCGCCGTCTGATTCGTGATGCCCTGCCCATGGAGGCTGGACGATATCTTCGCACGGTCGGTCCTTCATCAACAAAAGCTTCCTTAACAAACAAATCTTCTGCATCCGTATTCGCTGTCTCTTCAAACTGAAGAAAGTTGGAAACAGCTGAGTGTATAGTCTTCTCAATCACTCCTGATGCCTTCTGAGGCGAAAAATGAAGAAGGTTAAGTGCCGTCTCAACATCGCGGCCACGAATTTGGTCAAGTGTTATTCTCACTTTTTTCGCCGATTGGCGAACAAACCTCGATTTAGCTACTGCTTGCATCTCTACTATTTTCTGTCACCTGAGTGCACTCTAAATATCCGTGTCGGAGAAAATTCTCCTAATTTGTGACCAACCATATTCTCGGAAATAAATACCGGAATAAACTGTTTCCCATTGTGAATAGCCAATGTGTATCCAACGAACTCTGGAGTGATAACGGAACGCCTAGACCAAGTTTTTATGACCTTCTTTTTACCGCTCTTCTCCATCTGTGAAATTTTCTTTAGCAACTTCTCATCAATGAATGGACCTTTTTTTACAGAGCGGGGCACGGATTATTTTCTCCTTTTCGTAATGTAACGGTTAGATGTCTTATTCTTCTTCCGGGTTTTGTAACCTTTTGTCGGTTTTCCCCACGGCGTAGTAGGATGGCGTCCACCCGATGATTTACCTTCACCGCCGCCCATGGGGTGATCAACAGGATTCATGGCTACGCCACGAACTTTCGGTCGCCTTCCAAGCCATCTTGATCGGCCCGCTTTACCGATCTTCACAGTCTCATGACTTTTGTTACCCACTTCCCCGATGGTGACCATACATTTTTCGTCTACCATTCTCACTTCTCCCGACGGGAGTTTCAAAGTAACCATACCAGCGTCTTTTGCTAGCACTTGTGCACCCGCACCGGCACTGCGGACCATCTGTGCACCCTTGCCAGGTACAAGCTCAACATTATGAACAAAAAGCCCTGACGGAATTTTTGAAAGAGGTAAACAGTTACCAATCTTCAGGGGCGCTTTTTTCTGCGATGAAATAACCTTATCTCCGACTTTAATTCCATATGGTGACAAGATGTAACGTTTCTCTCCATCAGTATAGTGTAAAAGGGCAATACGGGCAGAACGGTTTGGATCATACTCGATAGCTACAACTTTTGCAGGAATATCAAATTTATTTCGTTTAAAATCAATGACACGGTACTTACGTTTATGTCCGCCGCCGCGGCGTCGGCTTGTGATACGTCCTTTATTGTTGCGACCTCCACTCTTTTTCAGTGGCCGGACAAGGCTTTTCTCCGGTTTACTTTTGGTAATCTCTTCAAAAGTCGATACAGACTTTTGTCGTTGGCCAGGAGTGGTTGGTTTAACTGTTTTAACAGGCATTGTTAGCTTTCAACTCCTGTACCGTAAAGATCAATGGAGAAACCTTCATCCAGGGTGACAACGGCTTTTTTCCAGCTTGACCTCTTGCCTGAAGTCTTGATAACACGGCCGCCGCTCCGGACAGTCATTTGCTTACTTTTCCCAAGGAAATTCATTGTGCGTACCTTTTTTACTTTCACATCAAACTTCTCCTCCACAGCCCGCTTTATCTCAATCTTATTTGCGTGTGGATCAACTTGAAAAGCATACATATTCTGAGAATCCTCAAGTTGATTCATTTTCTCAGTGAGAATAGGGCGAAACAAAGTGTGTCTATTCTTATACATGCTAATTCACTGTCAATAGGTCATTGAGTTTCTTCAGCCCCTCTTTTTCAAAAAGCAGAACTTCCGCATCAAGCAGATCATAGGTCGATGCGTTGATAGCCTCAATAACAGTTACATTGGAAAGGTTTCTGGCTGAAAGCACAACATTCTTATTGCTCGTTACAGGAAAAAAGGTGATTTTTTTTCCTACTATTCCCAGCTTGTTCAAAATGTGAGCAAAATCTTTTGTTTTGGGTGATGCCAGCGAAACCTCTTCCACTACCATTATCTCTTTATCACCAGCCCGTTGAGAGAGAACACTCCGACGTGCTAACCTCCTCATTTTCTTAGGAAGTTTGTATTTATAATCCTTCGGTTTGGGACCGTGAGTTACGCCTCCACCTTTCCAAATCGGAGAGCGGATAGATCCTGCGCGGGCAACCCCTCGACCCTTTTGCCTCCACGGTTTTCTCCCCCCTCCGCGAACTTCAGACCGCGTTTTAGTCGAATGTGTCCCCTGCCGCGAATTGGTCATTTCGGACATTACCGCTCGATACACTACGTCGGCATTCGGCTCAATCTTGAAAACTGAGTCTTCCACTCTCACCTTTGAAATCACTTCGCCTTCAAAATTGTGTACAGGTAAATCCATCTTATTTCGTCACCACTACAATTCCGTTCTTAGCTCCAGGTACCGCGCCTTTTAAAAAGAGATGGTGATTTTCAGAATCAACCTTCATCACTTCTAGATTCTTCATCACAGCGGTGCGATTCCCATGTTGACCAGCCATTTTTGTTCCCGGCCAAACCCGAGAAGGGTCAGACGCTTGGCCGATAGAGCCGGGCGCTCTAAGCCGATCCGACTGACCGTGAGTTTTCCTACCCCCAGCAAAACCGTAGCGTTTAACAACACCTGTAAAACCTTTACCTTTTGACACGCCCTTGACTGTTACTAAATCACCTTCCCCAAAAATCGAAACTGTTACCTCATCACCGAGCTCTGGCATTTTCCCACGGCCCATAGGGAATTCTATCAAATGCTTTTTCGCAGAGACATCCGATTTCTTAAAATGACCTTCAGCCGGACGGTTTGTCTGCTTTTCACTTTTTTCGCCAAAACCGACCTGTATCGCCGCGTAACCGTCTTTTCCTTCGGTCTTGATCTGAGTCACCACACAAGGTCCGACCTGAAGAACGGTGACAGTCTGGCTTTCCCCATCATGGCTGAACAAGCGCGTCATTCCGATTTTTTTTCCAATCAATCCTGTCACAGTTATGCCTTGATTTCGATATCTACACCAGCTGAAAGATCAAGCTTCATGAGTGCATCAACCGTTTTTGGTGATGCGTTAAGTATTTCGATCAGTCGCTTATGCGTCTTTGTCTGAAACTGTTCTCTCGATTTCTTATTGACATGAGGCGAGCGGAGAACTGTATAAATGGTTCTCTTGGTTGGCAAAGGGATAGGACCGGACAAAACCGCCCCGGTTTGCTTGACCGTTTTCACGATCTTCTCCGTGGACTTATCGATCAGTCTGTGATCGTAGGCTTTAAGTCTGATTCTGAGTGTCTGTGCCGCCACCTATCTACTCCACAATGTCAGTCACAACACCAGCACCAACCGTACGACCACCTTCACGTATGGCAAAACGTAATTCCTTCTCCATAGCAATTGGTGATATGAGCTCAACATCCAAAGTTACACTATCTCCAGGCATCACCATCTCCGTACCCTCAGGCAATGTCGATACTCCCGTCACATCTGTCGTGCGAAAGTAAAACTGAGGACGATATCCATTGAAAAACGGCGTGTGCCTTCCACCCTCTTCCTTCTTCAATACATACACCTCAGCCTTAAACTTGGTGTGAGGGGTAATGGAACCGGGCTTGGCGCACACCATACCGCGCTTCAACCACTCCTTGTCAACACCCCTTAACAACAGACCAGCATTATCTCCAGCCTGACCTTCATCCAGCTCCTTACGGAACATCTCTACTCCTGTCACTACTGTCTTCTTATCAGCACCCAAACCAACAATGTCAACCTCATCACCAACTTTTATCATACCACGCTCTACACGCCCTGTACCCACTGTACCACGACCCGTAATGCTGAATACATCCTCAACTGGCATCAGAAAAGGCTTATCCACATCACGCTCAGGCTCAGGAATATAGCTGTCAACAGCTTCCACCAGTTCCATAATGCACTTTGTGGCCTCTTCATCATCAGAATTGTTCAGTGCATTTAAGGCACTCCCCTTGATGATGGGTATATCATCACCAGGAAACTCATACTCACTTAACAGCTCACGAAGCTCAAGCTCTACCAACTCAATAAGTTCAGGATCATCCACCTGGTCTGTTTTATTCATGAATACCACAACAGCTGGAACATTCACCTGACGAGCCAGAAGAACATGCTCTCTTGTCTGGGGCATGGGACCGTCAGCAGCACTCACCACCAGAATGGCGCCGTCCATCTGGGCCGCACCTGTAATCATGTTCTTGATATAGTCAGCGTGACCGGGACAGTCTATGTGTGCATAGTGACGGTTCTCACTCTCATACTCAACGTGTGCTGTCTGAATGGTAATACCACGCTCTCGCTCCTCTGGAGCGTTATCAATACTGTCAAAAGAACGGATCTCACTTAAACCACGTTTAGACAATGACATTGTCATGGCCGCGGTGAGGGTCGTCTTACCGTGATCTACGTGACCGATGGTGCCCACGTTAAGGTGGGGCTTAGTCCTGTCAAATTTCTCCTTTGCCATAAGAAAATCTCCTTTCCAGTTTATGCCGGCTCAGCCACGAGACCGGACTTCTCAATAATCGTATCAGTGACTGATCGTGGTGCTTGTTTATAATTGTTAAATTCCATGGAAAATACCGCTCTTCCTTGCGTCATTGATCGCAATGAAGTTGCATAGCCAAACATTTCAGAAAGCGGAGTGACAACCTTGATCACCACCGCATCTTTCCTGTGATCTGTCCCCTGGATATCACTGCGACGCGAAGTCAGATCTCCCATAACATCACCGAGATACTGCTCAGGGAGTACAACTTCAACCTTCATTACCGGTTCTAACAACACAGCCTTTGCCCGTTGACAAGCCTCTTTTACAGCCATAGAGCCCGCAATCTTAAATGCCATCTCAGAGGAATCAACAGCATGATAAGAACCGTCAATAAGTTCAACCCTAACATCTTCCATTGGATATCCAGCTAGAATGCCATTCTTGAGAGCTTCCTCAATTCCCTGACTCACAGGTGTAATATATTCTCTAGGTACAACGCCACCCACAATCTTGTTTTCAAAATGGTATCCTTTACCCGGCTCATTCGGTTCGACTTTAATCTTTACATGACCATATTGGCCTCGTCCACCTGACTGGCGAATAAACTTGCCATCTGCTTCAGCTTGATCAGTAATTGTCTCTCTATAGGCTACTTGAGGTTTGCCAACAGTGGCAGAAACATTAAACTCCCGACGTAAACGATCGACAAGAATCTCAAGATGAAGTTCTCCCATACCTGAGATAATGGTCTGACCCGTTTCCTGTTCTGAACTGACTTGAAAGGTAGGATCCTCATCAGAAAGCTTAGTCAGAGATTCTGATAAATTTTCCTGCTCGGCTTTGCTGGCAGCTTCAATGGCGACAGATATAACCGGTTTCTGAAATTCCATCTCTTCAAGAACAATTGGAGCACCGGGATCGCACAATGTGTGTCCAGTGCGAGTCTTCTTGAGACCAACCGCGGCGGCGATTTCTCCCGCAGAAACTTTCTTTCTCTCTTCCCGCTTGTCAGCATGCATAAGAAGTAAGCGACCTATACGTTCCTTTTTGCCTGTAGCTGTATTCAAGACACTTGTTCCTGCCTCCAACTCACCAGAATAGACTCTGAAGAATGTTAGTCTGCCTACATAAGGATCAGTCATAATTTTAAAAGCCAGTGCACTAAAAGGATCATCCTTGGAGGGAGCTCGACTCAACAATATATCTGAATCTTCGGGGGTATGCCCAATCACTTCGGATATATCTAAGGGCGATGGAAGAAAATCGATAACAGCATCAAGAAGACGTTGGATCCCTTTATTTTTAAAGGCTGAACCGCAAATAACAGGAATGAATGCATTATCGAGACACCCCTTGCGAAGTGCGTTCTTAATTTCATCTGTCGTTATCTCTTCCTCAGCAATATATTTTTCTAAAAGGTGTTCATCATATGTGGCACATTCTTCTACCAAGTGATGGCGCGCTTCTTCAGCCAAATCCATTATATCGTCCGGAATATCAATAAAATCATAATGAGCACCGAATGTCGTCTCATTATAAACGATTGCTTTCATCCGCATCAGATCGATCAAACCGTTAAACAGTTCACCAGCTCCAATTGGTATAGTCAAAGGCAGAGGGTTAGCACCCAAGCGATCTTTTATCATGCCAATAACATGATCGAAATCTGCTCCCATCCTATCCATCTTATTCACAAAGGCAATACGGGGAACTTTATATTTATCTGCTTGACGCCATACTGTTTCGCTCTGCGGCTCCACCCCACCGACAGCACAAAAGACTACAACAGCGCCGTCAAGAACGCGAAGAGACCGCTCAACCTCAGCGGTAAAATCAATATGTCCAGGCGTATCGATGATATTAATCCGGTGATCATCCCAGAATGTTGTCGTTGCAGCGGACGTGATTGTAATTCCTCTCTCTTTCTCCTGCTGCATCCAATCCATAGTTGCGCCACCCTCATGAACTTCACCCATCCTGTGAACACGACCGGTGTAATAAAGTATGCGTTCGGTAGTTGTAGTCTTACCGGCATCAATGTGTGCCAAAATACCGATATTCCTGACTCGATCTAGTGAAATCTCTTTCATCTTCTTAACGATAGTGTGCAAATGCTTTGTTTGCTTCAGCCATCCTGTGTGTGTCTTCTTTTTTCTTAATAGAACCACCTTCTTCATTTGCCGCGTCAATAAACTCGCCAGCCAATTTCTCAGCCATACTTCTACCTTTCCGTACCTTGGCATTTGCTATAATCCATCGAGTTGCCAAGGCGAAACCACGGTTCGGAGGAACCTGTATAGGAACCTGATAGGTTGCGCCACCAATACGGCGACTTTTCACCTCAACAAAAGGCTTAACATTGTCAACAGCTTTCTTAAACATTTCCAGGGAATCACCTTTAGTCTTGGAAGAAACAATATCCAAGGCGCCATAAAAAATCCTTTCCGCGACACCTTTTTTACCCCGTCCCATTATATTATTGATAAACTTCTGTACCATCACTTCACCATAGATCGGATCAGGAGCAATCACACGTTTCTCAGGCCGGCGTCTCCTCATTTACTCTCTGGGCCTCTTTGTACCGTAGCGCGAACGGCTCGTCCTTCTGTCGTCAACTCCGGCTGTATCCATGGTGCCACGAACAATGTGATACCGGACGCCGGGCAAATCCTTAACACGGCCGCCCTCGATAAGAACGAGAGAGTGTTCCTGCAGATTATGCCCTTCACCCGGAATATAGGCGATGACTTCAATACCGTTAGTCAGCCGAACCTTAGCCACCTTTCGAAGAGCAGAGTTGGGTTTCTTGGGTGTTGTGGTATAAACACGTGTACATACACCCCTCTTTTGGGGATTCCCCTGAAGCGCAGGTGTACCGGTGGTCTTCGTAACCTGCTTTCTCCCCTTTCGAACCAGCTGATTGATCGTAGGCACTTTACAAACCCCTAAACTTGAACCTCTTCGACTATTTCTTTTTCAACAGTAGATGCAATTTCTTCCTCAGAGTTGATTTTCTTTACCATGGGATTCATGGCATCCTTGAACCCTGTTCCGGCGGGAATAAGACGGCCGAGAATAACATTTTCTTTTAATCCAAGCAGACGGTCACCCTTCCCTTCCGTCGAAGCATCCGTAAGCACGCGAGTTGTCTCCTGAAAAGACGCCGCTGATATAAAACTCTCAGTATTTAGAGATGCACGAGTAATTCCCAGAAGAAGTGGCTTGGACGTTGCGGGTTTAGTCTTCCGTGTCTTAATGACGATTTTCCCATCTTCCTTCAACTGTTTGTTGGTCTCGAGTTGCTCCGATTTCAAAATCAGATTACCTTCTAAGAATGAGGAACCGCCCGGATCAGTGATCACACCGGATTTAAGGACTCGTTCATTCTCCATGTTTAACTCAGTACGATTTACCCTATCGGCAGCAAGAAAATTGGTGTCTCCCGGATCTTCCAATTCAACCTTTTGCATCATTTGGCGGACAATCACTTCGATATGTTTGTCATTTATCCTGACGCCCTGCAAACGATACACCTCCTGAATTTCATCCACCAGATACTCCTGTACGCGTTCAGGTCCAAGAATATTGAGTATATCTTCGGGGGATATTGCACCTTCGCAAAGCCTGTCGCCGGCACTGACCCGGTCACCCTCATGCACAATAACGTGACGACCATAGGGAACCTTGTATTTCTTCGAGACTTTGTGCGCGCCTTCAACCACGATTTCACGGATACCACGCTTAACATCTCCGAATTTGATAATACCATCAATCTCAGTAACTACTGCGGGCACTTTGGGCTTGCGAGCCTCGAACAGTTCTGCTACTCTTGGCAAGCCACCTGTAATGTCACGTGTCTTTCCGATATCTTTAGCAATTTTTACCAGAACTTCACCAGCCTTTACGCTCTGACCATCTTTCACCATGAGGACAGCTTTAACAGGGAGAATCGTTCCGCCAGCCACAGTATTATCATCTTTATCCACTATGTCGAGGTGGGGAGCCATTCGTCGGTTCTTAGCTTCAATGGTCACCAGCTGTTTCTTACCACCTTCCACTGCTTCTTCATGATAGGTTTCACCTTCTACCATGTCAATGAACTGAATTTTTCCTGAATGCCGAGCAAGTATAACATCTGTATAGGGATCCCACATGAACAGTACTTTGCCCGCTTTTATCTTCTTACCATTTTCAACTTCAATAGTGGCACCGTAAGGCACATTATATACCGAGAAACCTCCCTTACTATCAGTAATCTTGATAGAGGAATTTCGAACAAGAACCCGTTTAACAGGCTTGCCAGATCCTTCCTCTTTATCGACCACCTCAGCAAACTCGAGGTTTTCTGAAAACTCTACTGCCCCATCCCTTTTAGTCTTCTTCTCTGATTCTTCAATGATGCGAGATGCCGTACCTCCAATATGGAAGGTCCTAAGCGTAAGCTGAGTCCCAGGTTCACCGATACTTTGAGCAGCGACAATTCCTACGGACGAACCCATGCTCACAGGTTTATTTGTGTTAAGATCTGTGCCATAGCATTTGACACAAACACCCCTAAGTGCTTCACAAGTAAGCACTGATCGGATGAAAACACGGTCAACGTCATATGATTTAAAGTTGTCAGCAACAGCATTATCTACAAGAGTACCAGCTTTTAAAATTATTTCATCATCTACATATACGTCATTCTGGATTACCCGACCGCGGATGCGCTCACTAAGCGCTTCGATGATCTCTTCGCCCTCTTTTAAGTCACTGGTCCATACACCATTAATGGTGCCGCAGTCATCTTCCATAATAACCACATCCTGAGCCACATCTACCAAACGGCGCGTTAGATAACCAGCATCAGCAGTCTTCAAAGCTGTATCAGCAAGACCTTTCCTTGCACCGTGTGTTGATATGAAGTATTCAAGGACAGAAAGCCCTTCACGGAAGTTGGAAGTGATAGGATTCTCAATAATTTCACCCTTGCTACCTGTCATGGATTTCTTGGGTTTTGCCATGAGTCCTCGCATAGCCGCAAGTTGCTTGATCTGATCCTGACTGCCTCGGGCCCCGGAATCTGCCATTATAAAAACAGGGTTGAAACCCTGCTTATCTTCACTCAAATGACTCATCATGCTTACAGAGGTGTCATTAGTTGCGTGAGTCCAAACATCAATTATCTTGTTGTATCTCTCACCTTCTGTAAGAATCTGCCGAGAGAATTTGCTTTGGATAGAGCTAACCTCTTTTTCCGCCCTAGCAAGAATACTTTGCTTTTCATCCGGTATAAGAACATCATCAATGGCAATGGAAACACCGCTCTGAGTTGCAATTTTGAAACCGAGATCCTTCAAATCATCAAGAAACTGAACGGTACGGTGATTGCTTACTGTCAGATAACAGTTGTAGATAATTTCTTCCACTTTTTTCTTGTTAAGTAGTTCATCGATATATCCTAGCTCATCTGGTACGATTGAGTTAAAAATGGCTCGACCTATAGTAGTTTTCTTGTACCACTTTCCGCAGTGCCGAACGTCAACAATGGCATGTAAACCAACGGATTTGTTCTCGTAGGCCATGAGCACTTCATCCAAGCTGGAGAACTGACGCCCTTCTCCAATATCGCCTTTTTTCTCCTTAGTAAGGAAATAGACGCCCAGAACCATGTCCTGAGATGGGATGGCCAGCGGATAGCCGTGAGCTGGATGGAGTATGTTGTGACTGGAAAGCATGAGCATGCGCGCTTCCATCTGTGCTTCTACAGAAAGGGGAACGTGGACAGCCATCTGGTCGCCGTCAAAGTCGGCGTTAAAGGCTGCACATACCAGAGGATGGATCTGGATCGCTTTCCCGTCCACAAGCACCGGCTGAAATGCTTGGATACCAAGGCGGTGCAAAGTCGGAGCTCTATTAAGAAGAACCGGGTGATCGCGCACCACATATTCTAAAACATCATAAACCTCAGATGCTTTCTCCTGCACCATCAGTTTTGCACTCCTGGGCGTATTGGCTAGTCCCCGAGCAATCAGCTCATGGATAATCTGAGGCATGAAAAGTAGGGTAGCCATATCTTTTGGCAAGCCACATTCATGGAGCTTTAAATCAGGACCGACAACTATAACAGACCTTCCCGAGTAATCGACACGCTTACCAAGAAGATTTTGACGAAAACGGCCCTGTTTCCCTCGAAGCATATCGCTCAAACTTTTTAAAGGTCTGCGAGTACCGCTGCTTACAGCGGTTCCCCGGCGTGAGTTGTCAAAGAGTGTATCAACAGCTTCCTGGAGCATCCGTTTTTCATTCCGGAGGATGACGTCCGGTGCCTTGATTTCCATCAATTGTTTGAGGCGATTGTTTCGGATAATTACCCGCCTGTAAAGATCATTCAAATCACTTGCGGCAAAACGTCCTCCTTCAAGAGGAACAAGCGGCCTGAGCTCCGGCGGGATTACTGGCAACACTGTAATAACCATCCATTCAGGCTTGTTAAGCCGAACTTTCAGCGGAGACGGATAAAAGGCCTTCACTACCTTCAAGCGCTTTAACGCATCCGCTTTTCTCTGTTTGGAACGGGAAGTCTTAATGACTTCCTCCAAATCTTTCATGGTTCCTATTACATCAAGTGATCTTAGCGCATCTCGAACAGCAATACCACCCATTGTAGCATAGAAGTAATTATTATCGTCCTGATCCTCTTCAGAAACAGTGTGTTTACCATACTGACTTTCAAGTTCGCGGAATTCAGTTTCATCGAGCAATTCCATCCGTTTTCGATCAGAAGCACCGGGATTAATGACTATATAAGATTCATAATAAATAACCTTTTCCAGGTTACGTGTGGATATTCCAAGCAGGTGATTGAGTTTACCCGGAACAGATTTAAGAAACCAGATATGAACAACAGGAACAGCCAGGGTAATATGGCCCATCCGATCTCTGCGAACCTTCTTTCTCGTTACCTCCACACCGCATCGGTCGCAAATAATTCCTCTGTAGCGAATACCTTTATACTTACCACAATGACACTCATAGTCTTTTACTGGTCCGAAAATCTTCTCACAAAAAAGACCGTCTTTCTCCGGCTTGTAAGAACGGTAGTTAATGGTTTCTGGCTTGAGAGTCTCGCCGTAAGATCGTCTCAAGATGTCTTCAGGAGACATTAGCCCAATAGAGACTGATTTAAAATTGCTTGAAACGTCTTTGTCTTGCGGTTTAATGTAGACCAATTCGTACCCCTTCCACTAGTTGTGTAACTGGATATCCACTCCCAATCCTTGAAGTTCCTTAACAAGCACGTTAAAGGATTCCGGGATTGAGAAATCAGGAATGTTGTCACCTTTCACAAGAGCGTTATACACTTTTGAGCGGCCTTCAACATCATCTGATTTGCCGGTTAACATTTCTCTGAGAGTATAGCTGGCGCCATAGGCCTCCAGTGCCCAAACTTCCATCTCTCCGAATCGCTGACCGCCATCCTGGGCCTTGCCGCCCAGCGGCTGCTGGGTTATGAGAGAGTACGGTCCGGTGGCACGGGCGTGCATTTTATCGTCCACCATATGAGCAAGTTTCATCATGTAGATGCCGCCCACGGTAACAGGATAGTCAAATTTCTCACCAGTACGGCCGTCCCACAGGTCCGCTTTACCTGTTTTGGGCAATTTCGCCTTTTTCAGTTCCTCCTCAACATCCTCCGGTGAAGCACCATCGAATGGAGCTGTTTCATATTGTTTGCCAAGTATCATGCCGGCCCAACCAAGCATGGTTTCGTAAAGCTGACCGAGATTCATACGAGACGGCACACCAAGTGGATTAAGTACAATATCTACAGGCGTACCATCTTTGAGGAAAGGCATGTCCTCCTCAGGAACAATGACGGCTACCACACCCTTATTTCCGTGACGGCCGGCCATCTTATCGCCTACCTGAACCTTTCGCTTATTGGCTATGTACACCTTGGCCAGTTTAGAAACGCCTGGCTGAAGTTCGTCACCCACTTGAAGCTTATAAATTTTCCTCTCTAAATCTTCTTCGGCCTCTCTCCATTCTCGGTTAAAAGAATTCCAAACCTGCTGAATCTGAACCCAAACACTGTTAGCAGTCACCCAAGGCTGATTTCTAGAAATACGCTCCAAATCGAGTGACTCAAGGCGTTTAGCTGTCAGCTTGGTGGACGCCTTAATCAGTGTCTTTCCAGTAGCAATATCGCGAAGACCATTGCTTGTTTGATCTAGCATTAATTCATTAAGCATTTCATCGCGGAATTTTTTCAACTGCCTCTTAACACGGCGTGTCTCTTCTTGAAAATTTTCTATCTGTTTCTTTTCAACCACACGAGACTGTTTCGTTTTCCTCTCAAAAAGTTGAGTCTTGATTACCACACCGTTAGTTCCTGTGTTAGCTTTCTTAGAAGCATTTTTCACATCGCCCGCTTTTTCACCAAAAATGGCCCTAAGAAGTTTTTCTTCCGGGGTTGGATCAGTCTCTCCTTTAGGGGTGACCTTACCTATTAGAATGTCACCTGACTTAACCCTGGCTCCTTGCCGTACGATTCCGTTCTCATCCAGATCTTTCGTCGCCTCATCACCAACGTTTGGAATTTCACGCGTTAACTCCTCTTCACCACGCTTGGTATCACGCACCTCAAGATCCACTTCAGAAATATGAACAGAAGTAAACGTGTCATTCTTAACAACACTCTCACTGATGACAATTGCGTCCTCAAAGTTGTAACCACGCCAGGGCATAAAAGCCACCAAAATGTTACGGCCAAGAGCTAATACTCCTGAATCGGTGGAAGGGCCATCAGCAAGCAGATCGCCTTTCTTCACTTTCTGTTTTGCCTTCACCACCGGACGCTGGTTCATGCATGTGTCCTGGTTTGTGCGGGAATATTTCATCAGGGGAATCTTCAGCTGGTTCTGTTCGGCTGAAACAGCCAAATCTTCTGGGATTTCTTTTGTGCGAATTACTACTTCTTTACCGTCAACGCTCTCAATTACACCTGAGACCGGAGAAAAAAGTGATGTGCGCGAATCTCTGGCAACAACTGCTTCCATCCCTGTTCCAACAATGGGTGCTTCAGGTCTGAGGAGAGGCACGGACTGCCTCTGCATATTGGATCCCATGAGTGCGCGGTTAGCATCATCATGCTCAAGAAAAGGAATCAAAGTTGCAGCCACACTTAATATCTGATGAGGAGCTACATCCATGTACTGCACTTCCTTCGCCTCTACCACCGGAAAGTCACCGCGTATCCGGACACGAATGCGGTCTTCAGTTATTTCTCCTTTCTCACCCAGATTGTAAAGAGGTTGTGCAATCATTGACCTATCTTCGTCCTCGGCAGAGAGATACTTGATCTTTTGTGTGACAGAAGCTATTCCATTCATCCGCCGCACCAATCTGTACGGCGCTTCAATAAAACCAAGCTCATTCACCTTGGCATATGTAGCTAGAGAAGAGATTAGTCCAATGTTTGGTCCTTCCGGCGTCTCGATAGGACAGAGTCTTCCGTAATGCGTGTAGTGGACGTCACGCACTTCAAAACCGGCACGTTCGCGAGTCAAACCACCAGGACCGAGGGCAGACACACGGCGTTTATGAGTGATTTCCGCTAGCGGATTGGTTTGATCCATGAATTGGCTCAATTGACTCGTTCCAAAAAATGTATTGATAACCGTAGTACAGATACGTGAGTTAATGAGATCTTGAGGGGTTAGACTTTCCGCTTCTCTCAGGTTCATTCGTTCACGAACAGTTCTCGCCATCCTACTAAAAGCGATGGAAAACTGATTCGTCAACTGTTCACCAACGGTTTTCATACGACGGTTGCCCAAATGATCAATGTCATCAGGGCCACGCAACCCCTTGCGCATTTCTATTAGGTAGCGGATTACATGAATGAAATCTTCTGTTGTTAAAACAGTATGATCGAGTTCCACATCCAAGTTAAACTGCTTATTAAGGCGGTAGCGGCCGACCTTTCCGAGGTCATACCGTTTCGGGCTGAAAAACATTCTCTCAATAAACTTTTGAGCTGTTTCAAGGTTGGGCGGCTCTCCGGAACGGAGATGCTGGTACATCAGAATAAGTGCTTCATCAGTGTTATGCGTGGGATCCTTCTGCATGGTGTTAAGAAGCAATTCCCCAGCCAAATCATCAATGGGGGAAGCACTTTCAAGCTCCTTGATTCCGGCATTTTTCAAATCGTTAAGAAGTTCAACGGTGAGTTCAGTTCGGCTTTCAGCCAGAATTTCACCTGTTTCAGTGTCTACGAGATCTTCCACAAGAACTTTGCCGATGAGTTTCTTCAATGTTTTTGCATCAAGTTTTGATTTTTCGGAAAGTCCGAAAACTCTGAAGACATCAGCATCAGTTGAAAAACCTAGCGTCCTGAGGAGCGAGGTAACAGGGAATTTCCTGCGTCTATCTATAATAACGTAGAGACAATCTTGGATATCGGTTGTGAAATCAATCCAGGATCCCCGGAATGGAATCACCCTTCCCTGATAGAGCCGCGTACCATTGGGATGAGTGTATTCGTCAAAAAAGACACCAGGCGAGCGTTGCAACTGACTCACAATCACGCGCTCAGCACCATTGATGACAAACGTACCTCTATTGGTCATGAAGGGGATATTTCCGAAGTAAACTTCCTGCTCAATGGAATGCGCATACTTGGAACGATCAAACTCATCTGTAATATGGAGAATAAGCCGAACCTTCAGAGGAACAGCATAGGAGACGCCCCGTTCCATACACTCTTCCGGACTGTACTTTGATATACCAAAGTAATAGCTCTTATATTCGAGAATATAGTTCTTGTGCGTATCCTCAATGGGAAAGATGTTCCCTAAAACTTCGTGAAGGCCGTGGGGGGCGCGCTGATCTTCCGGTGTATCAAGCTGCAAAAAATTCTTGAATGAATCTACCTGCACACCAAGTAAGTCTGGCATTTGTAAGACAGAGGAGAAATGGGAAAATGAATGTCTGTTCATGGTCTGGTTATGTGCCAAGACTATACTCTCCTTCTCGAATTGTTGTAAAAACCACTAATTCCTGAAAAAACAAGAAATGCTACTTCAGCTCGACAGTAGCCCCAGCTTCTTCCAGCTTAGTCTTCATCTCTTCAGCTTCGGCTTTGGCGACACCTTCTTTAATAGGTTTGGGCGCACCTTCCACGAGATCTTTGGCCTCTTTCAGACCAAGCTCTGTGATGGTGCGAACAACCTTGATCACTTGGATCTTTTTATCGCCCGCTGAAGTTAGAACGACGTTAAAGCTATCTTTCTCTTCTTCAGCGGCAGCTTCCCCGGCAGCCGGAGCAGCGGCAACTGCTACAGGCGCTGCAGCAGCAACACCAAACTTATCTTCGATTTCACTGATGAGCTCTGAGACTTCTAGCATGTTAGCTTTCTCAAGATAATCGAGCACATCAGTACGTGAAACTTTAGCCATGGTTTTATTCCTCTCTATCTGTTAATCGGATTTTAAACCCTTAAGATTGTTCAACACATTAACAAAACTTGTCATTGAGCCTCTGAGCGTAGATGCAAGTTTTGACATTGGCGATGAAAGCCCGCCCACAAGTTTTCCAAGCAAAATTTCCTTGGATGGCAGATTTGCCACCGAATCAAAAGCAGCTTTGTCCATGAGCTTATCCTCAAAAATGAAAGCTTTGAGCTCTGGCAGATCGTGCTCTTTTCTGAATTGTTTAATGATACGTGCCGGAACAGCAGGATCATCATAGCTGAGTGCCACAGCGGTCGGCCCGTCAAAAACATCTTTCAAATCTTCAAGGCCGGCCTTTTCTGCAGACAGCTTCGCAAGGGTATTCTTGATTACACGGAACTCCACATGGTCAGCGGTAAATTTACTCCTCAGTTCAGTAATATCTTTCACGTTCAAACCGAGATAATCAGTGAAATAGATGCCTGCCGCCTCTTGAAACTTTGAGGTTATTAAATCAACAGTTTCGATATTTTTCTGGTTTGGCATCTTTAATTCAGGCCGTGAACGCTCTGTCTACTTTGATTCCGGGTCCCATGGTTGATGAGACAGTTATTTTTTTCAGATAAGTGCCCTTCACTGCTGCCGGCTTAGCTCTCATAATAGTCGAAAGAACTGATCTGAGATTTTGCACAAGTTGATCTTCTTCAAATGATTTTTTACCTATCGGCACGTGAATGATTCCATTCTGGTCTACACGAATTTCAATCCTGCCTGCCTTGATCTCCCTAACAGCTGCGGCCACATCCTTGGTGACTGTACCACTTTTTGGATTTGGCATAAGTCCTTTTGGGCCAAGTATCTTACCCAGTTTACCAAGCTTCGGCATCAAGTCTGGTGTCGCTACGATGACATCCATATCATCCCACCCGGACTCAAGCTTGGCGAGAAATTCATCGCTGCCGGCGTAATCAGCACCGGCTTCCTCGGCAGCCTTGAGTTCTGGACCGGATGCCAAAGCCAAAACGCTTACCTGTTTTCCACTACCATGAGGAAGAGATGTGGTAACACGAATATTCTGGTCGGAATGGCGTGGATCAACACCGAGATTCACCGCTATTTCTATGGTTTCGTCAAACTTAGTATCTGCTGCACTCTTTAAGAGTCCTACAGCATCCTCTACAGAATATTCTTTCATTCGATCCACTAATTCAGCTGTACTTTTATATCTTTTTCCGTGTTGCATCCTTAAACGACCTCTAGACCCATACTACGTGCAGTACCCCGGATCATCTCCATGGCAGTCTCAACCGTATTAGCATTTAAGTCAGCCATTTTTGTTTCAGCTATCTGTCTCAAATCATTCTCAGAGACTTGGCCGACCTTCTCCTTGTTGGGCTCACCTGAACCTTTATCAATCCTTGCTGCCTGTTTGAGCAAAATAGCCGCCGGCGGGGTTTTTGTTATAAATGTGAATGAACGATTTTCAAAAACCGTGATCTCAACCGGAATGATAGTTCCCATCTTTTCCTTGGTCTGTTCGTTGAACGTTTTGCAGAAGTCCATAATATTGATGCCGTGCTGGCCAAGGGCTGGACCTACGGGAGGAGCCGGATTTGCCTGCCCCGCGGGAACCTGAAGCTTGATCATTGTAAGGACGTTTTTAGCCATTCTTATTGTGCATGTTTAGCATGTTCAACCTGTAGATAATCGAGCTCTAATGGAGTGGACCGGCCGAAGATAGACACCATAACTTTAACCTTCTGCTTCTCCTCGTTTGTTTCAGTGACAGATCCTTCAAAATCAACAAAAGGGCCATCAATGATTTTTACTACTTCATCCCTTCGAAAACGAGTGAGCATAACTTCTTGCCCCTCCTTGACTTCCACTTCACCAAGAATCCTGTTTACTTCTTCCGGCTTTAGGGATTCGGGTTCGCCCTTTGGCCCCACAAAACTCATGACGCCAGAAATGTTTTCCACATAATGGCGACTTTCATTATCCATTTCCATTTTGACCAACACATAGCCGGGATAGAACACACGGTCTTTAACAACCTTTTTCCCGCTTCTCATTTCCACCACATTTTCCGAGGGAACTAAGATTTCCTCTATTTTTCCGTTGTCACTACCGGCCGTAATCTCACTCATAATGGCATCGCGGATTTTCTTCTCTTTACCCGACAGAACCCTTACCGAATACCACTCCATTTCATAACACCACATTCACAATTCTGGAGAGAAAAAAATCGATCACAAAAAGAAAAATACCGAGAATCAGCGATAGTCCGAGGACAACCATAGTAGAACCACGAAGCTCATCCCATGTTGGCCAGGACACTTTCTTCATCTCGAACTGAACACCGTTCATAAAATCTTTAATCTTCTTAATCACGCCTCAATACATCATTCTTAGTTGCAGGTGAGGCAGGACTTGAACCCGCAACCGCCGGTTTTGGAGACCGGTGCTCTACCAGTTGAGCTACTCACCTATTATTTTCCATAAATAGAGATGGGAAATCAACGCTCTGAACACCTTCTTTCATCTCAACAGCAATACTTCCTACTTAGTCTCTTTGTGAAGTGTATGCGCCCTGCAGCCGGGACAGTATTTTTTGTAGGTAACACGATCGGGATGTAGACGTTTATTCTTTGACATAGTGTAGTTGCGTCGATGGCACTCCGGACATTCCAGTGTCAGCAAATCTCTTTTGCTGTTCGCGCCCACCTATCTACTCCACAATGTCAGTCACAACACCAGCACCAACCGTACGACCACCTTCACGTATGGCAAAACGTAATTCCTTCTCCATAGCAATTGGTGATATGAGCTCAACATCCAAAGTTACACTATCTCCAGGCATCACCATCTCCGTACCCTCAGGCAATGTCGATACTCCCGTCACATCTGTCGTGCGAAAGTAAAACTGAGGACGATATCCATTGAAAAACGGCGTGTGCCTTCCACCCTCTTCCTTCTTCAATACATACACCTCAGCCTTAAACTTGGTGTGAGGGGTAATGGAACCGGGCTTGGCGCACACCATACCGCGCTTCAACCACTCCTTGTCAACACCCCTTAACAACAGACCAGCATTATCTCCAGCCTGACCTTCATCCAGCTCCTTACGGAACATCTCTACTCCTGTCACTACTGTCTTCTTATCAGCACCCAAACCAACAATGTCAACCTCATCACCAACTTTTATCATACCACGCTCTACACGCCCTGTACCCACTGTACCACGACCCGTAATGCTGAATACATCCTCAACTGGCATCAGAAAAGGCTTATCCACATCACGCTCAGGCTCAGGAATATAGCTGTCAACAGCTTCCACCAGTTCCATAATGCACTTTGTGGCCTCTTCATCATCAGAATTGTTCAGTGCATTTAAGGCACTCCCCTTGATGATGGGTATATCATCACCAGGAAACTCATACTCACTTAACAGCTCACGAAGCTCAAGCTCTACCAACTCAATAAGTTCAGGATCATCCACCTGGTCTGTTTTATTCATGAATACCACAACAGCTGGAACATTCACCTGACGAGCCAGAAGAACATGCTCTCTTGTCTGGGGCATGGGACCGTCAGCAGCACTCACCACCAGAATGGCGCCGTCCATCTGGGCCGCACCTGTAATCATGTTCTTGATATAGTCAGCGTGACCGGGACAGTCTATGTGTGCATAGTGACGGTTCTCACTCTCATACTCAACGTGTGCTGTCTGAATGGTAATACCACGCTCTCGCTCCTCTGGAGCGTTATCAATACTGTCAAAAGAACGGATCTCACTTAAACCACGTTTAGACAATGACATTGTCATGGCCGCGGTGAGGGTCGTCTTACCGTGATCTACGTGACCGATGGTGCCCACGTTAAGGTGGGGCTTAGTCCTGTCAAATTTCTCCTTTGCCATAAGAAAATCTCCTATGTTGACTGACAGATCATTACTGAGCCTACGACCGGGATTGAACCGGTGACCTCGTCCTTACCAAGGACGTGCTCTACCGACTGAGCTACGTAGGCAACTTGTAAGGTGTTTGCCCAAGTGCTACAGCCAGACGAATCTGAGCGGCGGACGGGGATCGAACCCGCGACCCTCAGCTTGGAAGGCTGATGCTCTACCAACTGAGCTACCACCGCATAGTTGTTACCATCATGAATCATCCGGTTGTTCTGGCTGCTTTCGCTAGCTGTGGGGAGAGATGGATTTGAACCACCGAAGGCTTTCGCCGCCAGATTTACAGTCTGGTGCATTAGACCACTCTGCCATCTCCCCAGATATCCATGAGGGTCTCTCATATTACGATTTTGACTATTATTAACAACTTGAACAGATGGTTTTGAACCCACGATCTCGCTCCAGGTGAACCCTATTACTGACTCTCGTGCCGAAGATATCCTACTCGAAACAATACGAGCCACCGGAGGGACTTGAACCCCCGACCGGCTGATTACAAATCAGCTGCTCTACCAACTGAGCTACGGTGGCTAAATCTTGAGGCACACCTGCATAATACAGCTCCGCCACCTGAACCACATCAGATGGGCAGTTGGAGGTAAGTAATCTTCGATGGTTCACATTTCGCACAGCTTCGAAAATTAACTTGAAAATATTTTAAATCAAATATATTTGTAGAAGAGAAAGTGAAAATTTTTACAACTTATCTGATCCCTCTTTTGAACGCTTTAAAATGGTCCCATCAGGCGTATCTTCAAGCTCAAAACCACTGGATCGAAAATAGTCTCTGATCTCATCAGCCCTAGACCAGTTCTTCTCTTGTCGGGCCTTTTCCCTCTCGTCGATCATTGTCGCCTCCTCGTCAGTGATTTCCGGTTTGTCATCACTAACGACAGCGATTACACTATCAATTTTGTCTAACACCTCAATATAACTACCGGCTTCCTCAGTTGTCAGTTCATTTGAATCAATTTTTCTATTTACTTCTCTTATCCAGTCGAAAACTTTTCCCATTGCTTCAGCTATATTCAGATCGTTATTCATCGCTTTCCTAAATTCATCCAACACAGGAAGATCAGCCTCATGTCTAGAAGAACTCGTTGCAAGCTTTTCCAGTCTGCGTCTGAAATCCTGAAATCGGTTAACAGCCTGACTTGCCGCCAGAAGATGCTCTTCTGTGAGATCTACCTTATGTCTGTAGTGTGAAGAAGTAAGCAGGTATCGAATGGCCGAAGCGGTGTATCCCCTGTTTATCAGATCAGTGATAGTATAATAATTCTGAAGCGATTTGCTCATTTTTGCTCCGTTCACTAATAGGTGTTCACAATGCAGCCAAAAGTTGACAAACAATTTGTCAGTAGCACAGACACTTTGGGCAATCTCATTCTCATGGTGAGGAAAAATGAGATCAACACCACCGCAATGAATATCGAATTCCTCACCAAGATATTTCATGGACATGGCTGAACACTCAATGTGCCAACCGGGCCTGCCGCGCCCCCAAGGTGACTCCCATTCGATCTCTCCGTCCTCCTCCTTCCATGCCTTCCAAAGGGCAAAGTCCTGAGGATTTTCCTTGCCGTATTCATCGTCCGTTACCCGCTCAGTGCTGGAGAGTTGCGAGGTATCAACATGGGAAAGCCTACCATAATTCGGGAACGAGCCAATCTTGAAAAAGACAGACCCATCATCTGTAAGGTATGCGTAATCTTTGTCAATAAGCTGCTTGATGAGATCAATCATTTCATCAATGTGATCGGTAGCTGAAGGGAGGGTATCAGGTAACTCTATACGGAGAGATACGGCATCTTTTTCAAAAGTTTCGCGGTACTCATTTGTCAGTTCAGAAAGAGATTTCCCCTCCTCACTGCACCTTGCAATAATCTTGTCATCTATATCCGTAATGTTCATTACATGATTGACTTCGTAACCTAGGAAACGGAGGTAGCGCTTCACGAGATCGAAAAAAAGGAAGGCACGGAAGTTCCCTATATGAGGGACATCATAAACGGTAGGCCCACACGAATAAATCCGAACAGTATTGCCATCCAGTGGTTTGAAAG
>Ga0208524_1000352_pt1 | contig 24695 bp, 29 predicted proteins | sample ETNtaG_28_FD_185779 | JGI IMG/M metagenome (GOLD analysis project Ga0208524, IMG submission 185779) | Marine microbial and viral communities from oxygen minimum zone, Eastern Pacific Ocean - ETNP201406SV61 (SPAdes) (version 2) | ecosystem: Environmental > Aquatic > Marine > Oceanic ... | reverse complement strand
CATAATATTTGAATTCTTTTTTGCTTAATTGATACATGTCAAGCTTCACATACTATTTTATTTATCTTGATTAAAGCATAAATTTAAATAATTCTTTCTCAAAAGCAATTTAAATTAGAATAACAATATTCATGGAAAGAATTCAATCTCAAGCAAAGCTAGTTATAGTAGGTGGCGGCATATTGGGAGTAAGTTTATTATATCATTTAACTAAAGAAGGATGGAAAGATGTAGTTTTAATCGAAAAAGGTGAGCTTACCTCTGGATCTACTTGGCATGCAGCAGGACAATGTCCTCACATGGTTGGAAGTTATAATTTAGCAAAAGTTCATTTACACTCTACAAATCTTTACAAACAATTAGAAGAAGAAACAGGGCAAGCAACTGGTTTCCATGAATGTGGAAGTTTGAGGTTAGCTTACAAAAAAGAAGATATCGATTGGTTCCATTACGTTAAAGGAATTATGGATAATGTGGGATCTCCTGCTGAAATACTTTCTCCAAATGAAATAAAAAAAGTTCATCCTTTTATTAGATTAGACGGATTGCTCGCAGCATTTCACACTCCTGAAGATGGACATACAGATCCTACAAGCACTACAAATGCAATGGCTAAAGGAGCTAGAAATGCTGGAGCTAAAATTTACAGAAAAAATAGAGTTACAGATATAAAACAGCTTCCATCAGGCGAGTGGAAAATATTTACAGAAAATGGAGATATAGTTTGTGAACACGTGGTTAATGCTGCAGGAAGTTTCTGTCCTGAAGTAGGTGCAATGGTAGGTTTAAAAGAAGTACCTAGTATAAATATGATACACCATTATTTAGTTACTGAATCTCATCCTGAAATTGAAAAATTAGAAAAAGAATTGCCTGTAACTAGAGATCCTGAAGCTTCAGCTTATTTAAGACAAGAAGGCAAAGGTTTATTAATTGGTCCTTACGAAAAAGACGCAAAAGCTTGGGCTTTAGAAGGAATGGATTGGAAATTTGATATGGAATTATTAGAGCCAGAACTTGATAGAATTGAAAAACATCTTGAAATAGGAATGAATAGAATTCCTCAGTTTAAAGATGTTGGAATAAAGAAAATTATTTGTGGACCAATTACTCATACACCTGATGATAATTTTTTTGCTGGTCCTGCACCAGGATTAAAAAATTTCTGGATGGCTTGCGCAGCAAGCGTTGGAATTGCTCAAGGTGGAGGGGTTGGAAAATATCTAGCCCAATGGATAGTTCACGGTGACTCAGAAATAAATATGCTTGAGTTTGAACCTCGAAGATACATGAGTTGGGTAAACAAAAAGTATGCAGTTGATAAATCTATAGATCAATACACAAGAATGTATGTCACGCCTGTACCAAATGAAAGTATAGATGTTGGTAGACCAATGAAAACAACGCCAATATACAATAAACTAAAAAATATGGGTGCGGTGTATCTTGACTCTTATGGTTGGGAAAAACCTATATTTTTTGCAGAGCCAGGAATCAAAGAAAAACATAGCTTTAAAAGATCAAATGCATTTCCTTATGTACAGAAAGAATGTGAAAATGTGCAAAATAATGTTGGAATTTTAGATTTAAGTACATTTGCAAAATACGAAATCAAAGGAAATGATAGTGAAAAATATTTAAATCGTCTATGTGCAAATATAATTCCAAAAAAAGATGGAGGTATAATTCTTGGTCATACGCTCAATAATATAGGTAGAATCCAAAGCGAATTAACCATAACTAGATTATCCAAAGATAATTATTATGTTTTGTCCTCAACGGCCTCTGAAATAAGAGATTTAGACTGGTTTAATCATAACTTAAATAAAGATGAAAAAGTTGAAGTTAAAAATGTAACTCAAAACTATGGAGTTCTTGTTTTAGTAGGACCAAATTCTAGAAATGTATTCTCTCAATTAACTTCTGAAAATTTAGATAATAAAAATTTTCCTTGGTTAAAAGGAAAGGAAATAGAAATTAACAAAGTTCCAGTAAAAGCATTAAGAATAAATTATATGGGAGAATTAGGATGGGAATTACATCATCCAATGAATCAAATGGAAAAATTATACGATGCTATATATGAGGTGGGTAAAAAAGAAAAAATACAAAACTTTGGAACGTATGCAGTAAATTCACTGAGAATGGAAAAAGCATATAAAGGTTGGGGAGCTGAACTAACTGGAGAGATTAGTTTGGTTGAAGCTGGCATGGATCGTTTTTTTAATTTAAATAAAAAAAATAAATTTATTGGTTCTGATGCTCTAAAAAATAAATTACAATCAGGAGTTGATATCAAAATAGTTTATCTTGAGGTTGATGTTGATGATGCTGATCCAAGAGGTAATGAGCCAGTATATTTTAATGACAAGATAGTGGGTGTAGTAACCTCAGGAGCTTATGGTTTTAGAATTAAAAAAAGCCTTGCTTTTGCTTACGTTAATTCCGATTTAGCTAAAGAAGGAACTGAATTTTTAATAGCCATACAAGGTCAAAAAAGAAAAGCTAAAGTTGTAGGCTCTCCTCTCTACGACCCTGAAAATAAAAGATTGAAAGCTTAATTTATTTTATTGACAGTCAATTGAAAAAAAAATAATTGTCGAAAAGGATATAAAATTTATGTCTAGTAAAACAAATTCACCCCCGAAACCATACTTAGGATTTGGAACAAGAATCAGAAAATCACCTTTCTTTGAGTCAACTTTGAAATGGGGATGTAAGGAATACACAACATATAATCACATGTATTTCCCAGTATATTATAATACACCAGAAGAAGACTTCTGGAGCCTGGTTAATGACGTGACTTTATGGGACGTGTCAGTTGAAAGACAGGTTGAAATCACAGGTCCAGATGCAACAAAGTTTACTCAATTATTAACACCAAGAAATTTATCAGATTGTCAAGTTGATCAATGTAAATATGTTTTAAATACAAATTATGAAGGCGGAATTCTTAGTGATCCAATCTTATTAAGACTTGCTGAAAATCACTGGTGGTATTCAATATCTGATAGTGATCTTTTGCTTTGGGCTATGGGAGTGGCAGGCAAAGATAAATATGACATAAAACTACAAGAACCAGATGTATCTCCTTTACAAGTGCAAGGTCCAAAATCAAGAGATTTAATGACAGAACTATTTGGTTCGTGGATTAATGATTTAAAATATTACTGGTGCAAACAAACAGAAATTAAAGGAATTCCAGTAGTTGTTTCAAGAACTGGATGGAGTGGAGAAATAGGTTATGAAGTTTATTTACGTGACGGAAAAAAAGGTGCTGAACTTTATGAGATGATAATGGCAGCAGGTAAAAAGCATAAAATTGCTCCAACAGGTCCTTCACAAATAAGAAGAGTAGAAGCAGGAATTTTTTCATATTTCCAAGATATGAGAGTAACTGATAATCCTTTTGAAATAGGAATGGATCGTTTAGTTGATCTTGAAATGGAAGCAGATTTCGTTGGAAAAGAAGCTCTTAAAAAAATAAAAGCAGAAGGAGTTAAAAGAAAATTAGTAGGAATAGAAATACTAGGTGATCCTATAAGCAAAGTTGTTCCACCAGAATATACACCTGGATATTTTGTACCTGATCATTGGCCAATTTTTGATGATAAAGAAGAAATTGGTTATGTAACATCCAAATGCTTTTCTCCAAGACTTGAAAAAAATATAGGTTATGCTTTTATACCAACAGGATATACAAAAGAAGGTACTGAGTTTACAATTAAATCCCCATACGCAAATTTAAAGGCAAAAGTAGTTCCAATGCCTTTCTATGATCCAAAAAAGAAAATTCCAATAAAATAGAATAGCAATGCTATCAACACTTATTGCTGAGGGTAAGTTTTGAATCTTAGAGATACATTTTTAGCTGCACTTGTTCCAATTTTTTTAGGTTTTGGTTTTGTAATTGCTAAGCCAGCAATGGAATACTTCCCTCCTTTTCTTTTGATGGGTTTAAGATTTACTTTTGCAGCATCAATTTTGATTTGGTGGTTTCCAATACCAAGAGGCTTTCTTAAAAAAATATTTATTGCCTCTCTTATAGCCAACACATTGCAGTATAGCGTTACATACACAGGCTTAAGTATGATAGATGCTTCGGCAGCAGTATTACTTGTCCAAATGGAAGTTCCTTTTGGTGTTATTTTTGCTTATTTTATGCTCAAAGAAAAACCAACTGTAAGAAGTTTAATAGGAATAAGTATTGCTTTTATTGGAGTTTATATTTTAACTGGCTCACCTAATTTAGATGGTAAATTTTTTGGTGCATCTTTAACAGTTATAGGATCGGGTATTTGGGCTTTGGGACAAGTTTTGGTAAAGCCATTGAGTAAAAATATAAATCCATTAGCTCTTGTTGCTTGGTTAGCTTTATTTTCTGGTCCAATACTAATAGCTCTTTCCGCTATTTTTGATGGAAATACAATTAACTACTTTAAAACAGCAAGTCTTGATAGCTGGATAATTGCGATTTATTTAGGATTCATTATGCAGCCAATAACATATGGTTGTTTCTATTATGTATTAAAAAATAACCCTTTGTACAAAGTCTTGCCTATAGTTACTATGGGTATACCGCTTACTGGATTATTAGCGGCAATTTTTCTTTTAGGTGAAGAACCAACTAGACAATTATTTATTGGTGGAGCTATTATTCTTCTTGGAGTAGTTATGATAGTATTTAGTAACAAAAAAAATTAGAAATTATTTATTATCTAATAAGATGAGTTTATTTAAATCAGTCAAAATTATAAATTCTGGAAAAGCTATTCTTTTATTGCCTAAATGTGGTACTCCACTACGATATCATTCAGCTTGGTTAAGAGATAATGCTTTAGATAGCAAAACAAGAGATAAAAAAAATGGTCAACGTTTAATTACTGTCTCTGATATACCTGTTAAAACATATATTAAATCTGTTTCACTCGATAAAAAAGGTAAAGAAATAACTATAGATTTCTTACCGCAAAAAAAACAAATCAAATTTTCTGCTAACTGGTTGAAGGCTAATGCTTACGATAAAAAAAAAAATGGTTCAAAAGTTTGGATTAATTCAGATTTGAAAACTTGGTCAAAGAGCAGTTTGAAACGTATTCCAATTATTAATTACAAAACTGCAAAATCTAATAGAAAATTACTTCTTAAGTGGCTTAAATCACTTAATAGACTTGGATTTGCCAAAATAACTAAATGTGAAAAAAAGACTGGAACAGTTATAAAAATAGCAAAACTTTTTGGTTACGTGCGTGAAACTAATTATGGAAAGTATTTCGATGTAAAATCAAAAACGAATGCTGTTAATTTAGCTTATACAAATCTTGGATTACAGGCACATACAGATAACCCTTATAGAAATCCAGTACCAACAATACAAATTCTACATTGTATAAAAAACTCTACTAAAGGGGGTGACACAAAAGTTATAGATGGTTTTAAAGCTGCTCTACGTCTTAAAAAGGAAAACAAAAAATATTTTGATTTACTTTCTAAATACCGACCACAATTTGAGTTTAAAGAAAAAGAAAATGTTCATTTAAAATCTCGTTTTCCAATGATTTCTTTATCGCCTGATGGTGAATTAATTGGCATTTATTTTAATAATCGTTCTATAGGACCAATTACCGACGTTCCATATAGTCGTATGTTGGATTACTATAAAGCTTATAGAAAATTTTCTAATATAATAGATGACCCTAAGATGGCTATTAAATTTAAACTAAAACCAGGAGAATGTTTTATTGTTGACAATACAAGAGTTCTACATGCGCGAACAGCTTATTATGGCCAGGGTAGTAGGTGGTTGCAAGGTTGTTATGCTGATAAAGATGGACTCTTGTCTTCAATTTTAACGCAATAAAAAATAACTAAAATTTTAATAGTTAAAGTAAATTTTCAATTTTTTTTTCAGCTTCTTTAATGGATTTTTCATAATCAATTGACATTTGATCTGCTGAAACAATCTGTATATTGGTTATACCAAAAAAATTTAACACTTTTTTTAACCAAGGGGTTAAATAATCATCTTTGCCCCCTACTCTCGTTCCTCCAGAGGTAATTATCAGGTAGACTTTTTTATTTTCTAAAAGTCCTATTTGTTTTCCATCTTCTGAATATTTAAAAGTTGATTTTACTCTTGCAACAAGATCAGACCAAGCTTTTAAAGTGGCAGGAGGACCAAAGTTATATATTGGTGTTGAAATTATTATTATATCACTATCTTTTAACTCTTTTACTAATTTGTCAGAAAGATCAAACATTTTATTATGCTGTTTTGTTCTCTCGTTCTCTGAAATAGACATTCCGGATTCTGTAAGACCAGATAAAAAAAGCATCTCTTCATCTAAATTTCTATAGACAATATCATCTTGTGATTTTTTAATTTTATTTAAAAGTTTTTTAGCAAGGTCTCTTGAAACGGATCCTTTTTTTTTTGCACTACAATCAATTTGATAAATTTTCATATTTTAGGTTTTATCCAAAATTTTGCAAAAATGGAAAGATATTTATAATATAATATCCCAAAGCTTGTAATTGATTAGTTAATATTAAAATACCTGTAATCAGTAAAATTAATCCGCCAATTTTTGATACTAAATTAATATTCTTTTTAAAATTTTTAGAAAATATTAAAAACTTTTGTATTAAATAACCTGATAAAATAAATGGTAGAGCTAAACCTAATGAGTAAAAAAGTAAAAGTATTATTCCTTTATTAATACTTTCTTCTGTGGCTGCTAGAGCTAAAATTGAACCTAAAATAGGACCTATGCATGGAGTCCATCCAAAACCAAAAGCGGCCCCAATAACTATGGGACTATATATATTTTTATTATTATTTGTTTGAATTCTTTTTTCATAATTCAAAAACTTTAAATTTATTACACCAATTATATGAAGTGAAAAAATAATAATAATCACACCTGCTGCAATTCTTAATTCAAATGAATTTTGAAGTAATAATTGACCTAAAAAAGTTGATGCAGCTCCAAATATTATAAAAACTATAGAAAATCCAACAGTAAATAAAATAATTGGAATTAGATTCGCGTGTTTTTTTTCAATTAATTCATTTAAAGAACTTCCTGAAATGTAAGAAATATATCCGGGTATAAGAGGTAAGACGCATGGTGATAAAAAGCTTATTAATCCCGCTCCGAAAGCTATAAAAATATCAATCATAAATATTTATTATCTGTTTATACCGAAACTACTTTTGCTGATTGTTTTCCAAGATTGTCAATGGACAGTTTCATTCTGTCGCCTGCTTTTAGAAAAACTTGAGGCTTTCTACCCATTCCAACACCTGGTGGGGTACCCGTTGTAATTATATCTCCTGGTTGTAATGACATAAATTTACTTAAATAAGAAACAATAAAATAAACATTAAATATCATTGTTTTTGTATTTCCTGTTTGCATTCTTTTTTCATTTACATCTAAACTTAAATTTAAATTGTTAATATCTTTTATTTCATCTGTGGTTACGATGTATGGTCCAATTGGCCCATATGTATCATGTGATTTTCCTTTTACCCATTGTCCTAGTTTTTCAATTTGCCACTCTCTTTCGCTAATATCGTTAACTAAACAATAGCCTAATATATGATCTGCAGCGTCTTTCTCTTCGGTGTTTTTAACTTCTTTACCAATAATTATTCCTAGTTCAACTTCCCAATCTAATTTTTTTGAATTTTTTTCAATTTCAATATCATCATTAGGACCACAAACGCTACTATTTGCTTTCATAAATACAATTGGTTCTTTTGGAACTTCTGCTCCTACCTCTTTAGCATGATCCGAATAATTTAGACCTATGGCTACAAATTTTCCTGGTTTGCTTACACAGGGTCCTATTCTCTCTTCCTTTGATAATTCTGGTAACCTTTGTAAATCTATAGCTTTTAATTTTTCAATGATTGAAAAATTTAAATTTTCAGGAGTAAAATCATTTAAATAGGAACTTAAATCTCTAATAGATCCATTTGAGTCTAATACTGCTGGTTTTTCTTTTCCTTTTTTTCCAACTCTTAATAACTTCATAAATTCTCCTAATATGTAGCTCTTCCACCACTTAAATCAAATACTGCTGCAGTAGAAAAAGAGTTTTCTTCTGCCGCTAACCATGTGACTAATGATGCTAATTCTTCTACTTTAGCAAATCTTTGTCTGGGAATTTTAGATAACATGTAATCGATATGTTCTTGAGTAATTTGATCAAAAATTCTAGTTTTAGCTGCTGCAGGTGTAACACAATTAACAGCAATATTTTTATCTGCCAATTCCTTGCCTAAAGATTTTGTGAGACCTATAACTCCAGCTTTTGCTGCACTATATGCGCTTGCATTAGGGTTGCCTTCTTTGCCAGCTATTGAAGCAATATTAACTATTCTTCCATAATTATTTTTTATCATATATGGGATAATAGCTTTGCAACAATAAAAAACTGAATTTAAATTTAAATTAATTACTTTCAACCATTCATCATTTGGATAATCCCAAACTTTTGCGTTTTTACCTGCTATACCAGCATTATTCACAAATATATCTATATTCTTCTCTTTAGTTAATTTTTCAATATTATTACTTACATCGTTAAAATTAGTTACATCAACAATTTGATGACTGCATTTATTTGATGAAAGGTTTATTAATGCTTCATCAATCGCTTTTTGGTCTATATCCCAAATTATTACCTCTGCTCCTGAGTCCAAAAATCTTTTTGCAATCGCGTAACCAAAACCTTGTGCTCCTCCAGTTACTATAGCTATTCTGTTTTTTAAGTTATATTGATTCATTACCATTCATTTATATTAAATTAAAAAAACTATAACATTAGCCTTTAATACCAAGATGAGTATATTTTATATTAAGATAATCTTTAATTGCCATTGAACCGCCTTCTCTTCCATATCCGGCTTGTTTGATTCCACCAAAAGGTGCCTCGGCTATAGCAACCACTGGAGTATTTACAGCTACTGTACCTGTTTCCATTAATTCAGATGCTCTATGAGCTTTTTCCATTGAGTTTGTACATATGTAGCTCGCAAGTCCTAATTCATGTTTATTGGCTCTTTCAACTACTTCATCAAAAGTCTTAAATGACAACATTGGAACTAATGGACCAAAAGGTTCTATTTTCATTATAGTAAAATCATCTTTTACATCATCAAATATTGTGGGTTCATAAAAATAACCTTTGTTAAATCCAGAAGGTCTTTTTCCTCCAAGCAAAACTTTTGCCCCTTCTTGTTTAGTTTTTTCAACCAAATCCTCAACCTCATTTAATCGCTTTTTTGTTGTTAAAGGACCTAGTTGAGTATCTGGATCCATTCCATTTCCAATTTTTAGTTTTTTTGTTTTTTCAACGAACAAATTTACAAATTCCTCTTTCTTATTTTCTTGTATGTAAAATCTATTAGGAGAAATACAAACTTGTCCATTATTTCTAAACTTTGAAGCTACTGCCATATCGGCTGCTTTTTTAATATCTGCATCATCAAAAACTATAAATGGCGAATGGCCACTTAATTCCATAGTAACCCTTTGCACTTTATCTGCTGCTTGTTTTAAAATTAGTTTTCCAACTCTTGATGAGCCAGTAACTGAAATCTTTTTTACTATATCTGAAGCAATTAATTGAGAGGCAATACTTGGTGGGTCTCCTGATAATAAATTAACTACGCCAGGTGGTACTCCACATTCTCTACATATATCAACCAACTCCATTACTGTTCCTGGAGTTATTACATCTGGTTTAATTATAACTGAACATCCAGCAGCAAGTGCAGTAGAAATTTTTCTAGAAGATAAAACTAATGGGAAGTTCCAGGGAGATAAAGCTGCAACCACACCCACTGGCTGATAATAAATATGAACTCTTGTATCAGAAAATCTACTTTCTACAGTTTGTCCATAAATTCTTTTTGTTTCTTCTGCATTCCATTCAAAAATATCCGCAGATCCTCCAACTTCTCCTTTGGCTTCTGCAAAAGGCTTTCCAACTTCAAGAGTCATCCATTTAGCTAATACATCTTGCTTTTCTCTCATCTTGTCCGCAATTTTTCTTATAATGTATGATCTTTGCCACGGTGGAGTATTCTTCCAAACTTCTAAACCTTTTTCTGCAGACTTTAATGCTTTTTCAACATCTTTTGGTGTTGCTTTTGATGCGCTTCCAATCACTTCTTCTGTTGCGGGATTAATAACTTCATAAGTTCCTTTGTCTGTTGATTGTTGCCATTTACCTTCAATAAATTGACCAAATTTTTCGTACATAAAACCTTTTCTATTTTAAGTTGTGATTATTTTAACTTATTTAATAAAAATTTAATTTAAGAATGTTATAATATTTTTTAAGAAAGGAGTAAATATGTCAACATTTTATGCATTGGGTAAATATACTGCTCAAGGATTTCAAGGTTTTTGCAAGGATCCAAAGTCAGATAGAGCACAAGCAGCTCGAACTGCAGCAGAAGCTGTTGGAGCCAAATTAGTTTCATATACTGGTTTAAGAGGACCTTATGATTTTTTAGCAGTATTCGAAGGAACTTTTGCACAAGGCGCTGGTATTAAAATGGCAACAGAAGCTAGTGGAGCTCTATGCGATATTGCAGTTTGTGAAGCAATTAACATTAATGAAGTTGCAGAAAACGCTGCAAAAATAGCGGGAGCATATAAAGGTCCAGGAAAATAAATAATTTAACTTATAGTCTTAAAAGTTAAAAGTTATCAAGCTTCGTATAAGGTTGGAAACATTTTCCCACCTAATGGGTTTCCATTTTTATATCCAGCCTCTTGCATAGCTTTTCTGTAATTGTAGCTAGTCCAATCACCAACATAACTAATTTTTGCATCTTCTTTGGCTACTCTTAAAGTATAACGGCTCAATGTTTTATCTGGAATTGTTAAGCTTAGAGTTCCATGAAGTGATCTCATATCAAAGATGATACAATCTCCTAAATCACAATCCCATTGTAAAAACTCATACTTATCTTTGTTTCCTAAAATGTCTGGTGGTATTTCATATTTTTTGCCATTGATAACACATTCATTTCCTTCAATTTTGTGACCATCTTTAAATAAGACTCTTAAAAATAATTTATTCCATAAATGAGAACCTTTTATAAAAGAAATTCCTTCTTCTTTTTTTGTTGGTTCTAGCGGTAACCAAAGAACACACATGGTTCCTTCCATATCAAAATAACTTATGTCATGATGAAATGGTGTTGAAGACTTAGATCCTCCTTCTCTTAAAAACCAATTATCCATTACAAGATTTATTTTTTTAGCTGACATTAATTCTGAAGCCATTTGTGCATAAGGTGAGTTAAATACGAAGTCTTTAAATTCTGGAATTAATTGCCACGTCCAATAATCTTCCAAATAAGCTGGAACTCCCTTTTGAAGTGTATGAGACTTAAATCTTGGGCTTGGATTTTTAATGTCTTTTTTAATTCCATTTTGAAGCTTTTCAATCCAACTAATATCAAATTTACCTTTTAAAAATATTGCACCATCCTTTTTAAATTGACTTATCTCATCATTTGTAAGTATTTTGCCCATGATATAATTTTTTATTTATGATAACTTAAAATAAAAAAAATTAAACAAAATGCTTAGAGATAATTTCGGTAGAACATTTAGATATATTAGATTATCAATAACTGACGTTTGTAACTTTAAATGTGGATATTGTCTCCCTAATGGTTATCAAATCGACAAAAGTGACAACAGAAAGTTTCTTCATATAAATGAAATAAAGCGATTAGCAAAAAGTCTTTCTGATTTAGGAGTTTGTAAAATCAGATTAACTGGTGGTGAACCAACTGTCAGAAAAGATTTTTTTGAAATAATTAAAATTTTAAAAAATGAGTCCGGAATCAGAAAAGTTTTCATAACCACAAATGGTTATCATTTAGATCAAAAAGCAAAAAATATTGTAAATAGCGGACTAAACGGAATTAATATAAGTGTTGATAGTTTAAATCGTGAAACTTTTAAAAATGTAACTGGCCATGATAGGCTTCCAGAAATTTTAAAAGGTATAAATAAATTACAAGATCAGGGTTTTGAAAATATAAAAATTAATGCTGTCCTTTTAAATGGGATTAATTCATCAGAAAAAGATTTTGAAGCATGGTCCAAATTCATTAAGAATAATAAAGTTGATTTTCGATGTATAGAACTAATGCAAACGGGAGATAACCCGGACTACTTCAAAAAATATCATGTATCAGGAAGTATATTTAAAAATTACTTAAATAAAAATAAATGGATACAACAAACTTTAGGAAGAGATGCGGGTCCTTCTCTAAATTACATTAACCCAGAATTTAAAGGTAAATTTGGAATTATAGCCCCTTATTCAAAAGATTTTTGTAAAACTTGCAATCGTTTAAGAATTACATCTAGAGGGGACTTAAGATTGTGCTTGTTTGGAAATACAGGGATAAGTATTAGACACTTGCTTCAAAGAGATGATCAATTAGATGAGTTAAAGGATTTAATTTTAAAACAACTTAATTTTAAAAAAGAATCTCATTATTTAGAACTTGGAGAAACTGGATTAACAAAAAATTTATCAACTACAGGAGGATAATTGAGTAACTTAAAAATAATTAATCAAGAAGAGCTTAAAGATTGGGCGAAAGAAATCTTTAAAAAGAATTCTTTTAATATGGTTGATGTTTCGTCAAAAAAAGAAACTTTTAGAAGAGCTTTAGCTTCTGGTAAAATTTATGTTGAAAAAGAAGTTTTTAATTTAATCAAGAATAAACAAATGCCCAAGGGAGACCCTGTGACTTTAGCTGAAGTTTCTGCTGTTTTGGGAGTAAAAAAAACGAGTGAATTAATTCCTTTATGCCATCCACTTCCAATAGACCACATTGCAACTAAAATTATTATGCACGAAGAAGATTTTTCTCTAGAAGTATTTTGTGTTGTATCGACAGTTGCAAAAACAGGTGTTGAGATGGAAGCAATTATGGGAGTTAATGCTGCACTAATTACTATTTACGACTTAAGTAAAATTGTAAATCCACATCTAAAAATTGATGATGTTAAATTATTAATTAAAGAAGGCGGAAAGAGCGGATTGTGGACAAACCCAGATGGACTTCCTAAATTTTTAGAAAATATTTTTTAATTATGAAAGTTAAACTTGAACTATTTGGTGCAAGTAGAGATCTAAGCGATAAAGACTTTTTAGAATTTAATATTGAAAAAAAAATTTCAATTAAAGATTTAAAGAAAAAAATAATTAATTATGTAGATGAAAAGTTTAAAGGAAATGAAAATTATAAAAAAATAATTGAAACTTCAGCTTTTTGCTCAGAAGATAATAATATTATTTCCGAAAATTATAAAATTACGAAAGATCAAAAAATTGGAATTATTCCCCCTATTGGAGGTGGTTGATGCTTCATAGAAAAATAATAGATCTTAAAAAAGAAAAAATTGAGGTTAAAAAGGCTGAAGATTTTATATCTTCATCTAAATTTGGCGCATCATTGATTTTCAAAGGAACTGTTAGAGAAAATAATAAAAATAAAAAAGTAACTGGAATTACATATGATAGCCACGATGAGTTGGTGATTAAAAGTTTTGAAGAAATTTATGGTGAAGTAGATCAAAAATTAAAAATAAAAGATAAAGCAGTTTATATTGAACATGTGAAAGGATACGTTGGACTAGGTGAAATAAGCATCATCATTGCAATTGCTTGTCCTCATAGAGCAGAAACTTATATTCTTTCTAGATATATAATTGAAGAAATTAAAAAAAGATCTCCTATTTGGAAAAAAGAGCATTATGAAAATGAAGAAAGTGAATGGTTAAAAGGAAATCCAATTCAAGTTAACTAAAATCTTTTTTATAATCAAAATCCTTAAAATTTTTAATAGATAAAACTTTTATATAGTTAGTATTATTTTTTAATCTTTTGACCATAAATTTAGCACCAACATCTCCTTTAATTTTTCTAAATTTGCTTAATACTGAGATATCAAAACCTATTGGATTACCTACTTTATTTTTGAATTTTAATGCGTGAACTAAATGTTTTTTTTTAAGTATAGAGCTATGAATTTTATTTATATCTGAAGTTTTTATAAAAGGCATGTCAGATTGAACAATTATAAATCCTTTGTCATTTTTTGTTATTTTTCTTAATCCAGCTTTGATTGATGAAGACATGCCTAGTTTAAACTTTTTATTTATCACAAATATATTTTTTCTATTTTTCTTAATTACTTTTTTTATTTTTTTATCTTGATAACCAAGAACTATCACAATTTTTTTTATCTTGCTTTTGGCCAATGCTAAAAGTGAATGTTGAATTAAAGGTTTTTTTTTAAATTTTTTAATTAATTTATTTTCGTCTTTTAATCTTTTAGATTGTCCTGCAGCTAAAAGTATTGCTTTAATCATTTTTTAATCTCCAATTAAATGGTGTGATAGTATTCTTGTTTGATTTTCAATTCTATGTTCAAACAAAAAAAGACCTTGCCAAGTTCCAAGAATTAACTTTTTATTTTTCAAACTTAAAGTTAATTGATTATTAGTAAGCGCTGATTTTATATGAGCAGGCATATCATCTTTGCCTTCCGTAGTATGTTTGTACAATTTTGTGTCCATAGGTACTAACTTGTGAAAAAAATTTTTAAGATCATATAATACATCTGGATCTGCATTCTCTTGAATAACTAAAGAGGCGCTAGTATGTAATATATTGATATTTAAGATACCATTTTGAATTTTTTGTTTATCAATCCAATCTAAAGTACTTTCGGTGAAATTGTAAAAACCTTGTCCTTCGGTTTTAATTTTTATTTCTTCAAATACTTGTTGCATTTATTTTTTGTAAGTTTCAGATACTAGCTGGGCAATAATAGATAATGCTATCTCTGGAGCAGATCTTCCGCCTAGTTTAATACCAATTGGACCATGTATTGAATTAATTTGCTCACTGCTAAAACCTGCATCTTTTAATCTTTGGCATCTGTTTTCATGAGTCTTCTTACTACCTAATGCTCCAATGTAATAAAACTTTTTGTTAAGAGCGTGTTGCAATGCTGGATCATCTATTTTGGGATCGTGAGTTAATGCAATTAGGGCAGAATTTTCATTTGTTTCTATTTCTTTAAAAGCTTCGTTTGGCCATTTGTTAATAATTTTCATATCTGGAAATCTTTGTTCGGATGCAAAATAGCCTCGTGGATCTATAACAGAAATTTCAAAGTTCAAACTTTTTGCAAAATCTACTAGATATTGAGCTATATGAACTGCACCTACAATAATAACTTTTATAGGTCTAATATATGTTTCAATAAATATTTCTGTTTTTTCTATTACTCCATTTTTTTTTAATTTAAAAAAATTATCAATTTGCTTTTTATGAATTTCAAATTCTTTGCTTAATGATTTTCCAGGTTCATATATTTCACTTAAACCATTTTCAAGATTAGTCACAATTGCAAATTCTGTCTTTGAAGCTTTCTTTTTAATTATTTCTTTAAGTTGAGAATGTTTCACTTAAACAATAAAAAAATGATAGATTAACAATCCAATAATTAGACCTTTAACAAAACTTATCCAAAGCAATCCATAATCAGAAACATTTAAAAATTTTTTCCACCAATTTATATATTTTTTGTGTATTTCAATCATAAATTTTAATTTATCTGTTCTAGGTATACTTCAATTTCTCCACCACAAGCAAGTCCTACTTCCCAAGCACTTTCGTTAGAAACTTTAAATTCAATTTTTTTACATGGTTTATTGTCTTTAATTAAATCCATGCATTCTCTAACTACAGCAGACTCAACGCAGCCGCCAGAAACTGAGCCTGAAAAATCTCCTTGTTCATTAACAATCATTCTACTTCCAACTTGTCTGGGTGATGATCCCCAAGTTTGAATTACAGTTGCAAGAACAACTTTTTGATTAGTTTTTATCCAGTCGTTTGCTTCTTCCAGAATTTTTTCATCAAATGAGTTTTTCATTTGATAAAATATAAATGTTTACTAGCAAGCCTCAACAGCTTTTTTTGCAAACACTTTTACCATGTTTGCTCTATATTCTGAAGATGCATGTATATCAGAGTTCATTCCTGATGAAGAAATTCTAACTGAATCTACCGCTGAAGATGAAAATTTATTTGTTAATGCTTTTGCCAAATCTTTATCATTATAAACACAAGACTTTGCCCCTGTAACTGCAACATTAATTACTTTTTTATGTTTAGCAACATAAACTCCAACAACAGCATATCTCGATGCTGGATTTGGGTATTTTTGATAATTTGATTTTTCTGGTATTGAAAATTCTATAGCTTCTATAATTTCTCCACTCTTTAAAGCAGTTTCGAACATTCCTTTAAAAAATTTTTCAGCATCAATCTTTCTCTTATTTGTATGAATAACTGCATTCAAAGCTATACATGCAGATGGATAATCTGCTGACGGATCATTGTTAGCAATAGATCCTCCGATTGTTCCTCTATTTCTTACTTGAGGATCTCCAATTCCTTCTGCTAAAGCAGCCAAAGATGGTATTGCTTTTTTTACATCTTTTGAATTAGCAACTTCTACATGCTTTGTTGTTGCTCCAATTTTTACAGACTTGCCGCTGACTTTAATTCCTGACAGACTTTTTATTCCTTTTATATCGATAATATCTTTATAACTTGCTAAACCTAATTTTATTGAAGGAATAGTTGTCATTCCACCTGCTAGGTAAGCTGATTTAGAAGATGACAGCTTTGAAGCTTCTTTTACATCTTTTGCTGAGTGGTAATTAAATGTTTTCATATTTTCTCCTTATGCTGCTTCCAAATTTTTTTTTTTATTTTGATTACAAGCTTTCCAAACTTTTTCCGCTGTTGCAGGCATAGAAATTTCTGTTCCAATAGCATTCATAACAGCATTCATTACCGCTGGCGGGGCAGCGATTGCTCCTGCTTCACCACATCCTTTTGTTCCTAATGGGTTTGTTGTTGCGGGTGTACAAGTAAATCCTAAATTGAATTCTGGAAAATTGTCAGCTCTTGGCATTGTATAATCCATATAAGAAGCTGTAACTAGTTGACCAGAATCGTCATAGTGACAATTTTCATAAAGCGCTTGTCCTATTCCTTGAACTACTCCACCATGAACTTGTCCTTCAACTACTAAAGGATTAATAATTGTTCCAAAATCATCCATAGCAGTATATTTGACTACTTTTGTTTCTCCAGTTTCAGGATCAACTTCTACTTCGCAAATATGTGAACCTGATGGGAAAGAAAAATTAACAGGATCAAAGAAAGAAGTTTCTTTAAGTCCAGGTTCTTCTCCTTCTGGAAGAGGAGATTTTAGCTCTCCGTAAGTTCCAGGTAAATAACAAGCAAAAGCAACTTCACCAATTGTTTTTTTCTTATTAGATTTAGCTACTACAAATTCTCCATTCTTAAAGTCAACTTCGTCTTCGCTAACTTCTAACATTTTAGCAGCAACTCTTTTGCCTTTTGCTACTATTTTATCACAAGCTTTAACTATTGCAGTTCCTCCTACAGTTAATGATCTTGATCCGTATGTTCCGTATCCAAATGGACCTTTATCAGTATCACCATGAGATATTTCAATATTTTCTATTGGTACTCCTAGTTGATCGGCTGCTATTTGCGCAAATGTTGTGTCATGACCTTGTCCGTGGCTATGCGAACCTGTAAATACAGTTACATTTCCAGTTGGGTTAAACCTAACTTCTGCCGATTCCCATAAACCTATACCACATCCTAACATCATAACTACTGGGGATGGTGCTATTCCACAAGCTTCAAAATATGAACATAAGCCTATTCCTCTTAACTTACCTTTAGACTCTGAATCTTTTTTTCTTTTTTCAAAACCTTTGTAATCAGCTGCTTCCATTGCTTTATTTAAACCAGTTACATAATCTCCTGAGTCTACTTGATGAACTAAAGTTTGTTTAAATGGAAATTCAGTAGGAAAGTTTTTCATTCTTATTTCAGCAGGATCCATACCTAATTCTCTTGCTGCTTTTTCGACAAGTGTTTCAATTGTATATGTTGCTTCCGGTCTCCCCGCTCCTCTATAAGCATCAACGGGTGCGGTGTTACTAAAAACTGCTTTTACATTAGTATATGCGGCAGGCATTTTGTATACACCCGTAGCACAAGGACCAAACAAATAAGTTGGTGTTACAGTTGCAAATACGGAAGCATAAGCTCCTATATTTGCTATTGTTTCATTTTTAAATCCTAAAAATGTTCCATCATTTTTTACTGCAAGTTCGGCATGTGTAACATGATCTCTTCCATGACAATCTGATAAAAAAGATTCAGTTCTATCGGCAACCCATTTTACTGGTCTTTCAATTTTTTTTGTAGCCCAACTACAAACAACTTCTTCAGCATACGGGTAAATTTTTGAACCAAATCCACCTCCAACATCGGGAGCTATAACTCTTAATTTGTTTTCAGGTGCAACGCCATTGAATGCAGAAATAATTATTCTCGCTAAATGCGGATTTTGGCTAGTGCTATATAAAGTTATTTCTTCAGTAGATGGATTATAATCAGCGTTTGCTGCTCTTGGTTCCATAGCATTTGGAACAAGTCTATTATTTATTAAATCAATTTTAATAATTTTGTCTGCTTTATCAAAAGCTTCTTTTACTTTAGCTCTATCTCCTAATAACCAATCAAAACATAAATTTTTTGGAATATCTTTGTAGATTTGGTCTGAGTTCATAGCTTCTTTTGTATCCACCACGGCTTTCAAAATTTTATAATCTACCTTAACAAGTTCTGCTGCATTTCTAGCTTCATCAAGCGACTCTGCTATTACAACTGCAACATGGTCTCCTACATAATTAACTGTATCGCTTGCAAGTGGTGGGTGAGCTGGAACTTTCATATCTGAACCATCTTCGCTTTTAATTTTCCATCCAGCTATCAAACCTCCTATTTTATCATTAGCTATGTCTGCTCCTGTAAGCACAGATATTACTCCTGGAGCTTTTAAAGCTTTAGAAGTATCAACTTTTTTAATTTGAGCTCTAGCATGAGGAGAACGTACGAAATATGCAAAAGTTTGATTAACAAAGTTTACGTCTGCAGTATATTTTCCTCTACCTGTTAAAAGTTTCTTGTCTTCTTTTCTTTCAACTCTTGATCCAACTAAGCTTGCCATAATTTTATATCCTCCTACATTTTTGAAGCTGCTTCTTTAACAGCAGCTACTATATTTTGATAACCAGTACATCTACAAATGTTTCCTTCTAACCACTCTCTAATTTCTGTATCGCTTGGTTTTTTATTATTTTTTAATAAATCAATTGCACTCATAACCATCCCTGGAGTACAAAATCCACATTGAAGACCATGAAGTTTTTTGAATGCTTCTTGCATTGGATGCATTTTTCCATTTTGAGCTATACCTTCAATTGTTGTTATTTTAGATCCATCCACATCTGCAGCAAATGCTGTACAGCTTTTTATTGATTTTCCATCTACATGAACTACACACGCTCCACATTGACTCGTATCGCATCCAACATGTGTGCCTGTTAAGTTTAGAATATCTCTTAAAAAAACTGATAAAATAGTATGGTCATTTATCTCTTTTGTAATTTTATTACCATTTACTTCAACGCTCACCTTTTTCATGTTCCACACCTCCCTTGAAAAAGTTAGTAATTTGTTTTGTTTATATAAACACAATAAAAAAAAATGTTCAAATAGTTATGGAATAAAGATTCTAGTATAGCGCGATTTATTTGATTAAGAATATTAATATCCCTAATAAAATTATTGATGAAATATAAATTAAAAATTTATTATTGAATTTTTTTGCAATTTTACTTTTGGGAATTGCTTCTTGATTTTTGCTTTTGGGTTTAGAATCTGTTTCCGTTGAAATTAAATTTGAAAAATTGCCAAAAAAAATATCTGCCATTTTTTTTGCTGTCATGTCAATTAATCTTGAGCCAACCTGTGCAATTTTTCCACCAACATTTGCTTCAACTTCATAAATTAGTTTAGTTCCACCTTCAGAGTCTTCTAATTTAACTTTCGCCTCTCCTGAAGCAAAGCCAACGGGTGAGTTCCCAGATCCTTCAATCACATAACTATTTGGTGCATTAATCTCTTTTAACTCAATATTTCCTGTAAAACTTGCATTAAAAGGACCAATTTTATTTGTTGCTGTGGCTGTAAATTCAGTTTCAGAATCTTTTTTAAAATCTTCACATCCAGGAATTGATTTTTTTAATATTTCTGGGTCATTTAAAGCTTCCCATACCTTTTGTTTTTCTAGATTAATTTGATATGATCCGCTAAGCTTCATAAGTTATTAATATACTAATCAATTATGGATGATAATACAAAAAAAGATTTACAGTCAGCAGTCTTCGAAAGATTAATTGAACATCTCAGAAAAAGAAACGATGTTCAAAACATTGATATAATGAATCTTGCTGGTTTTTGCAGAAATTGTTTGTCTAAATGGTATAGAGAAGAAGCTGAAAAAAAAGGTATAAATATTTCTGATCCAGATGCAAGAGAACATGTTTATGGAATGCCTTATTCAGAATGGAAAGAAAAATATCAAAAATAAAATAAATTTATTTTTCTTTGAGTCTAGGAAATAATTCTACAAAATTACAAGGTTTATGATTTATATCCAATTGATAAACTAAAATTTCATCCCATGCATCAGTAACTCCTCCTGAAGATCCCGGTAGAGCAAATATATATTTACCATTAGCTAATACTGCGCATGCTCTTGATTGCATAGAAGAAGTACCAACAGTTTTTAAACTGATTGTTCTGAAGATCTCACCAAATCCTGGAATATGCTTGTCTGCTATTTCATTTAAGGCTTCAGGTGTAATGTCTCTTCCTGTCAATCCAGTTCCTCCTGTTGTTATAACAATATCAATTTCTTTTTTTTCAATCCATTGATTAAGAATTTTTATTATTTCATCCTTAGTATCCTTGCAAATTTTTCTATCTATTAAATTGTGATTTGCTTTTTTAATTTTTTCTACAAGTATAGCTCCAGATTTATCTGTATCTAAAGTTCTTGTGTCGGTTACTGTCAGAAGTGCTATATTAACGCTCATAAAATTAAAATGATTATACTATCTATATCATTCTTTGTAACTGCCATTTTATATGCCAGTGTTGGATTTGGTGGTGGATCTACTTACCTTGCTCTATTACTTATATTAGACGTTCCTTATTATATTTTTCCAGTAATAGCTTTGATATGTAACATATTTGTAGTTTCAGGAAATAGTTTCAACTACATCAGAGCAGGAAATTTAAATTTAAAATTATTAATTCCATATTTGATTGGATCTATGCCACTTGCATACATTGGGGGATCTTTAGAAATAGATAAAAACTTATTCGAATTTTTTTTATTTTTAGTTTTAACTTTTGCTGGAACAATGCTTTTAATAAATTTTAAATCGTATGATGATGAAAATGCAACATATAAAGATATTCCAATGATTATTTCAATTTTAATAGGTGGAATATTAGGTTTTGTTTCTGGAGTTGTTGGAATCGGGGGTGGTATATTTTTAAGTCCAATTCTTTTTTTAATAAAAGCAGGTAAACCAAAGCATATAGTTACTGCTGCTTCTTTATTCATTCTTATTAACTCAATTTCTGGTGTTATTGGTCAATTAACAAAAAATATTGTTTTAATTGAAGTATCAAATTACTGGTATTTGTTTTTGACTGTAATGATAGGTGGCCATATTGGTAATTTTTTAAATTTAAAAATATTTCCAACTAGAATTTTAGCCTTGGTTACAGCAGCTCTTGTATTGTTTGTTGCTATTAGAATTGGTGTAAAATTATTTGCTTAAAATGGACATAAACTATTTTAAATCAACCAGGATTCTTGACGGAGGTATGGGTCAAGAATTGCTTATTAAAGGATTAAAACCAAAAGGAACATTGTGGTCTGCACATGCTTTAATTGATGAGAGTTGTCATCAAATGGTTATTGATGCTCATTTAGATTTTATAAATGCTGGAGCTGAAGTAATAGTTACATCAACATTTACTGCTCGAAGAAATAGATTAATACAAAATGATTGTGAAAAATATTTTGAACAAATAAATATTAAAGCAGTTGAATTGGCACAAAAAGCAAGAGATATCTCAAAAAAAGATATTTTAATTGCTGGAGGTTTGCCTAATCAAAAACAAACTTATGAATCTAACTTAGGAAAAGATTTAGACTCAATAGAAAAAAATTTTTATGACCAAGCTAAAATACTTAAAAATGGGATTGATTTTTTTTATCTCGATGTGATGAGTAGTGGACTAGAGTGTGAAATTGCACTTAAAACAATTGGATCATTTAATTTACCAGTTTTAGTTGGTGTTCATCTAAGAGACAATGGTCAACTTCCTTCTGGGGAAAAAATTGAAGATATAGTTAAAAATTATAAAAATAAAAACTGGCTTGGTATTATTATGGCTTGTGTTTCTCCAAAAGCCTATGAGGCTGTTACTAATAATTTAAAAAAAATAGATATACCTTATGGATTTAAGTTAAATGCATTTAAAAAAATTCCAGATGGTTATACGGTAGCTTCAAAAGATGCGTGGGGAAATGCTGGAAATCCAAACACTGTCTTAGGAATAAATACTGAATTAAATGAGTCTAAATTCTATGAATATGCAAAAAAATTTATGGAAAACGGTGCTACTATATTAGGTGGATGCTGCGAAATAAGACCTTCTCACATAAAAGAAATTTCTAAGCTGAAGTAATTTTTTTACTATTTGATTTTTTAACAAAATAAATACCAATAATTATAGCAACAACAGCAACTAAAACTTTAGGTGTAATTATTTCTTTCAAAAAAATGTAACTTAATATTATTCCAAATATTGGAATTAGATAAGCTACTTGAGCTTGAAAAACTAAACCATTATTTATTAGTATTCTAAATCTAAGCAACCATGCCAAACCAGTAGCAACTACCCCAAGATAAATAACAGATATTATTGATTCCATACTTGGATTTAAATTCCAAGGCTGTTCAGTAAAAACAGTAATTGGAATTAGAAATAATGTTGCCCAAATTAGTATTGAAGCTGTTACATTTTCATTTTTTTTATTACTTATTTTAAGAGTTAATAAACCTCCTATTACATAAAAAGTTGAAGCAAAAAAAATTATTAAGGCAGAAAAAAAATTATTTTCATTAATTAAAATATTATCTGAAAAAAGAAAAACTATTCCTGAAAATCCAAGCAGGACACCAAATGTTTTTGTAAGATTAATTTTTTCATTACTGGTAAAAAAATGAGCCAGAACCGTAGCACTTAAAGGTGTACTTGCCATTAATATTGCGGCTAAATTACTCTGAACTTTTTGAACTCCATATGCAATTAAAAAAAAAGGAATAACTAAGTTTACCATGCCAATTAAAGCAAACCATTGCCAATCTTTTGAAAATGCTTCAATTTTTATTTTTTTGTATAAACAAAGTGCAACAACGGGTATAGCTCCAAAAAAAATTCTTAAAAATGCAATTGTAACTGGTCCAAAAGAATAGGTTGCAATTTTTATATTAAAAAATGCTGACGACCATATTAAAGCTAAAACAATCAAAAGAATATAATCTGTTAGTTTTGGACTTCTCATTCAGATATATCTTTAACTGACCCATTTGTAATTTTACAAAGATTTTTAAAATTAATTTTGAAAATGCTATTAGGATGACCTGCTGCTGCAAATACATGTTCAAATCTTTCTAGAGATTTATCTATAAAAATATCAATTTTATTTAAATGTCCCACCGGAGAAACTCCTCCAATTGTAAAACCTGTTATTTCTTTTACCTGGTCAGCATTTGCCATACTTACATCTTTTTCATTTAATAATTTTTTAATTTTATTTAGGGAGCATCTCTTATCACCTGCAACTAAACATAACAAGAATGAGCTTTTTGTTCTAAGTAACAAGCTTTTTACGATCGAGCCAACTTCTGTTTTTAAACTTTCCGAAGCATCTTTTGCAGTTCGTGCTGAGCTAATTAAAGTTTCTACTTTTAATGATTTGTCAAAATCATTTAGAATTTTTAAAACTCTTTGGACCGGTTCTTTATTTAACAAATCTTCCATTCAACCAATAATTGTAATAATTTGTGAATTGATAATTTCATATTAATTTTCATTTATCCATGTAAGAAATGCATACGTGATATCTTGTTTAAATATCTTGATATTAATAAAATCTACGTTTATTAAAAGGGAAATTATGAGTTCAAGCAAAGTACTAAAGTTAATAAAAGACAAGGAAATTGAATCTGTCGATTTAAGATTTACTGACCCTAGAGGAAAACTTCAGCATTTAACAATGGATTCAACAATAGTTGACGATGACATGTTAAACGATGGAGTTTTTTTTGATGGTTCGTCAATAGCTGGTTGGAAGGCTATTAATGAGTCAGATATGATTTTAAAACCTGATTTAAGTAGACATGTAATTGATCCTTATACTTCTCATAACACTCTTATTCTTTTCTGCGATATTTTAGATGCTGTTAAAAAAAATTCTTATGAAAGAGATCCAAGAGGAATAGCAAAAAAAGCTGAAGCATATTTAAAAACTACTGGATTAGGAGATAAAGCTTATTTTGGACCAGAGCCTGAAT
>Ga0208524_1000346_pt1 | contig 24749 bp, 32 predicted proteins | sample ETNtaG_28_FD_185779 | JGI IMG/M metagenome (GOLD analysis project Ga0208524, IMG submission 185779) | Marine microbial and viral communities from oxygen minimum zone, Eastern Pacific Ocean - ETNP201406SV61 (SPAdes) (version 2) | ecosystem: Environmental > Aquatic > Marine > Oceanic ... | reverse complement strand
TTTGGTTTGAACTATTCTCTGTAATATTAACTATTGTAGGTTCTTGTATTTTAACATTTACCTCACCACACCCAACAATGTATCTTATATTTCCATTGTACTTGCTTGGATCTAGTACTTTGTGTTATGCTAGTTACAGAAGAAGACAAATTTGGATAATAGTACTATCTGGATGGTTTACAATAATGAACATTATAGGAAATTATATAGTATTTTTACCATGAGTTACATAGACGCTTTATATAAAAAAGACGAAGATAAAATTTATGTTGTAGAAAGAGATCCTAAAAAAGGTCGTGTATTTGTTGAATACGATGCTCGTTATGTATTTTATTATCCTGACGCAAGAGGTAAACACAGAAGCATCACAGGAAAAACACTACAAAAAGTACAATGTAGAACATCAAAAGAATTCATTAAAGAGCAACGGATAAGATCTAATAAAACTCTTTATGAACAAGATATCAATCCAGTGTTTAGATGTTTGGAAGAAAATTATTTAGGTAAAGAAACTCCAAAACTGAATGTACTATTTTTTGATATTGAAGTGGACTTTGACCCTGAAAAAGGTTATGCCACAACTGATGATCCGTTCATGCCTATAACTGCCATAAGTTGTTACATGGAATGGACGGATCAACTAATAACATTTGCAGTACCACCAAAAAATTTAAGTATGCAAGATGCAAAAGTTTTAACTGAACGTTTTCCAAATACATTATTATTTGAAAAGGAAAAAGATTTACTTGATGCATTTTTACAATTAGTTGAAGAAGCAGATATTTTATCAGGATGGAACTCAGAAGGATACGATATTCCATATACAGTAGGAAGAATACAAAAAGTTTTAAGCAATGATGATACAAGACGTTTATGTTTTTGGGGACAAAAGCCTAAAAAAAGAGTATTTGAAAAATACGGTAGAGAACATTTAAGTTATGATTTAATTGGACGAGTACATTTAGATTTATTAGAATTATACAGAAAATATACATATGAAGAACGACACAGTTTTAGATTAGATGCAATTGGTGATCACGAATTAGGAGAAAAGAAAACCGTATATGAAGGATCTTTAGATGCACTTTACAAAAATGACTTTGGTTTGTTTATAGAATATAATAGACAAGATTGTCGCTTACTTGCCAAACTAGAAAAGAAATTAAAATTTATTGATTTAGCAAACGAAATAGCACACCAAAATACTGTGTTACTACAAACAACAATGGGTGCAGTTGCAGTTACTGAACAAGCAATAGTAAATGAAGCACACAGACGTGGCATGATTGTACCAGGTAGAAAATACAGGGCTAAAGATGCTGAACCAGTTACGGCGGCAGGTGCTTATGTGGCAACTCCAAAAAAAGGTATACACGACTGGATAGGATCTATTGATATTAATTCACTGTATCCATCTGTTATTAGAGCATTGAATATGGGTCCAGAAACTATTGTTGGCCAAATAAGACCTATTATAACATCAGCAGAAATTAACAGAGCTAAATCTCAGAAAAAGTCATTTGCGGCGGCTTGGGATAATCAATTTGGTAGTTGGGAGTACCAAGCAATAATGAAACAAGACAAGGGTACTGAAATTTTAGTTGATTGGACTGATGGTACTAGTATTAGAATGAGTGCGGCACAATTATACGATTTAATATTTGAAGGCAACAACAAATGGATGTTAAGTGCTAATGGCACAATATTCACATATGAATTTGAAGCAATTATTCCAGGGTTATTAAAACGTTGGTACGCAGAAAGAAAAGAAATGCAACGTAAAATGCAACAGTCTGGAAATAACGAAATTGAAAGAGCATATTGGGATAAACGACAATTAGTTAAAAAAATTAATTTGAATAGTTTATATGGAGCACTTTTAAATCCTGGTTGTCGATTTTTTGATATTAGAATAGGACAATCAGTAACATTAACAGGTAGATGTATTACAAAACACATGGGAGCAAAAGTAAATGAAATTGTTGCAGGCAAATATGATCACATTGGTGAATCAATAATATATGGAGACACTGATTCTGTTTATTTTACAGCACATAAAACTTTACAAAATGATATTAACGAAGGTAAACTTGCCTGGAATAAAGAATCAGTAATTGCATTATATGATAAAATTGCAGAAGAAATGAATACATCTTTTACAGGATTTATGACTAAGGCATTTCATTGTCCAATTACTAGAGGATCTGTTATTAGAGCAGGTAGAGAACTTGTAGCATTAAAAGGATTGTTTATTACAAAGAAAAGATATGCATTATTGTATTATGACATTGAAGGAACACGTACAGACACAGCAGGCAAAGAAGGAAAAATGAAAGCCATGGGATTAGATTTAAAAAGATCAGATACTCCTGTATTTGTTCAAGATTTTTTAAGTGAAATATTATATATGGTACTAACAGGTAATACAGAAAAACAAGTATTAGACAGAATTAGTGAATTTCGATCAGAATTCAAAGCAAGGCCGGGTTGGGAAAAGGGTTCTCCAAAAAGAGCAAACAATGTTACAGATTATTGGGAAAAAGAAAAGAAACAAGGCAGAGCAAATATGCCAGGACACGTACGAGCAAGTATTAACTGGAATAATTGCAAACAAATGTATGGTGACAAATATTCATTACCAATAACAGATGGTGCAAAAGTTATTGTGTGTAAACTTAAAAACAATCCATTAAACTATACCAGTATTGCATATCCAACAGACGAATTACGTATTCCAGAATGGTTTAAAGAACTGCCATTTGATGCAGAAGCAATGGAACAAACAATATTAGATCAAAAAATAGATAACCTAATTGGTGTATTAAATTGGGACGTACAAAGTACTGAAACCAGTAATACATTCAACAAGTTATTTGAATTCTAAATAATAATATGTTAAGTATTGAAGAAATAAAATTACTAATTGAAAAACTTGAAAAAGTTAAAAAAGAAGACATGCAGAAATTAATAGATTCTAATCTTAAAATTTTAAAGGATCTAGCTTTAGCTATTGACGCTAATAATGAAGAAGAAACAAACAGATTAGATAAAACTGAAGAATGGTATAGACTTGATATTCAAAAGAAACGAGAAAAACCTGTTGTTGACCTGTTGTTATATAAAACAATACAAACAAAAATATTTCAATTTGCTAAAAGCAACATTTACAATAGTTTAGAAATAGGACCTGGTGCTGGAATGTTTTCAAAAGAATTTAGATCATGGCGATTAAATTATTTTTTAGAGGTACTACCAGAGTTAGAACATAAAATTAGAAGAAGATTTAAACCTGCACATAACAAATATCTTAAATTTTATGTAACACGCAAAACAGAATGTTCAAATATTCCACAAGGTTCATGCAACTTTGTGTTTAGTTGGGACACTTTTGTATTTTTCACACAAAATCATATACAACAATACATACACGACATTAAAAGAATATTAATACCGGGTGGTTATGTGTTTATACAATATGCTGATTGCCACTATGATTATGATTTACATCTAGCAAAACGTGGTTATTGGAATTATAATACCAAAACTGCAATGGAAAAAATTATTAAAGAAGAAGGTTATGAAATTATAGAAATGTTACAATTTAAACCGGGTGCCAATTATGCCATATTTAAAAAACCTGGTAAACAAAATCCTGCTGTATATAAAATTTCAGAAATCACACTTGATTAATATATGAATAACCTATATAATAAAACACTATGATAGATATCTTGAAAGACATTGTTAAGCACACACATGACTTGGGATTTTTAGATCTTGTTAAAATTACTGGAGACAGTAACGAAACTGGCATTGATTCAATGGCAGAAGACAGATCAGTTATCTTGCAAGGATCTTTTCACAAACCACAAGCAGAAATGCATGGCACTTTTGGTATGCCTCAATTGGGTAAACTAGATATCCATTTGAAGTGCCCAGAATATAAAGAAAAAGCAAAAATAAATGTACTCAAAGGAACTAGAAACGGCGCTGAAGTACCAACAGGGATTCATTTTGAAAACGAAAAAGGTGACTTTAAAAATGATTACAGATTTATGAATGCTGATATTATCAACGAAAAACTTAAAACAGTTAAATTTAAAGGAGTTAAGTGGGACGTTGAAATTGAACCAAGTGTGGCAAGTGTACAAAGATTTAACTTTCAGTCGGTAGCAAATACAGAACACAATTCTTTTGTTGTTAGAACAGAGAATAGTAACCTGATATTCACATTTGGTGATCAAGCATCACACGGTGGAGAATTTGTTTTTGCAAACGGAATGACTGGAACTCTAAATAAAGGATGGAGTTGGCCTGTAGCACAGGTATTGCAAATACTGAAACTGTCTGATTCAGCAAAAGTTATGTTGCATTTTTCTAACGAAGGTGCAATGATGGTTTCTGTTGATTCGGGTTTAGGCAAGTATCAATATATTATTCCAGCTCAGGCGCAATAATGGCCGAAAATAAAAGGCAAGAACATTTAGGAGATTTTAATAGAAATTTTGCAGTGTTCTTGCCTGCTATTTCAAATTTTTACAACACATTCATTAGTAAGCAAAGAGTAACAGAAGGCAAACACATTTCTGCAGAACGTATTCCAAAAGGTTTTGATAGTGGTGTTGAAGGTTTAAACTTTATTAATCCGGACAAAGGTTATTTTACATACCCAACTGCATTATACTCAGCAGGACACGCCTGTTTAGATATGGATAAAGTTGCAGACAGAGATTCTATGTGTGTAAACAGAGATAGAAAGTTTAGCACAATAGTTGGTGACTCTGGAGGATATCAATTAGGCAAAGGTATTATTAAATTTGATTGGAAAGATTTTGAGGGTAATAAAGCAAACGCAGTAAGAAGTAATATATTAAACTGGTTAGAATTAACATCTGATTGGTCTATGACTTTAGACGTACCAACTTGGGCGGCAGATGAATTGAATGGCCCTAAAACAGGATTAACTTCATTTAAAGATTGTTTAGATAGTACTGTATATAATAATCAATTCTTTCAAAAAAACAGACTAGGACAAACAAAATTCTTAAACGTATTACAAGGTGACGATTGGGAATCTGCTTGTACTTGGTATGATGCAGTAAAGGATTTTGAATTCGAAGGTTGGGGAATGGGTGGTATTAATATGTGTGATATGGAAGTACTACTTAAAAGACTAATCATTATGCGAGATGAAAAGAAGCTTGATGGTAAAGATTGGATTCACGTATTAGGCACATCACAATTAGATTGGGCTTGTTTCTTAACACAAATACAAAGACAGTTAAGAAAACATATTAATCCAAATGTTACAATAAGTTTTGATTCGGCATCAGCATTTTTATCAACTGCAAATGGATTAGTATACACTCAAAACGTGTTTACTCCAAAAAGATTTTCATATATTATGGACGAAGGGTTTGATGATAAAAGACTTAAAGGATCCAATATTCCATTTCCATTTCCAAGTGCAATTGGCGATAGATTAACAATGGGAGATATTTGTTGGTATGGCAAAGGAGACCTAAATAAAAATAACAAAGAAGGTAAAACTGCTTGGGACAGTTTTAGTTATTGTTTAATGATGGCTCATAATGTTTATAATCATATTAAAGCAGTACAAATTGCAAACGACATGAATGATGCTGAAAGTGTAATATACAAACCACAAGTTAAACATTGGAGAAAAGTATCTGGCTCAGATACAACAGACGAATTCAGTAAATTTGTACCAAGAAACATATTATATTTTAACACATTTGTTGAGGAAGTATTCACTTCTGAGAACCCAATGGAAGTAATATCTAATGCTTCTAGTTTCCTTGCAGATATAAGAGGAACAAGATGGCAGAGAGCAACAGGGGGAGGAAAAGGTAAAAATAACTTTAGTTCATTATTCGAATAGGAGGATAATATGCCAAAAATAAAAGACAAAAAATTAAAAAAATTACAAGATCATCATGATTACCTAAATCGAAAGGTAGATGAACTTACCAAAGACAGAAAAAAAGATAGAAGTGATGAAAGCAAACAACTTTTAATGCGTTTGAAAAAAACCAAACTTGCGATGAAAGATGCTCTTACACAAGCCAAAACTGCGTTGACAAAAAAATAATTTAGTAGTATAATAATATTATGCTTAGATCCTACAAAACAGGTGTCAAAAAAGATGTTACCATATTTTCTGGTATCGAAATAGAACATACACCCGCATATGGTAAACAAACATTATTTCTTGCTCGTAATGATTTAACATTTGATCAAATACAAGAATGTGCTGTTATAACAAATGCTGAAGCAATTTACTATGGTGCAAATAGAAGCTATATTCATAGTCATTATATGCAAGTACCACAAATTATGAAATTTTTAGAACACGGTTATTATGTAACTGTGGACTATCCTTTTGAATTACACCGGATGGTTAATCAAAAATTTGCATTAGTTTGGAAACATCCAAAATTTATTCCATTCTGTTCAATTGTAATGCCAGACTCAGAAGAAGATTCATCACTATGCTTTAAAATAGATGATATTAATTTTAATAAAACCAATCCCGGTGTATGGACAATGAGTATGAAAGACTTTAAAGATAAAGCAGGATTTACTAAATGGGATGATTATAAAAAAGATGAACCTCTGGAGGAGAAAAAGATATGGTCGATGAATTAGAACAAAGAAGAGAACAAGCATTAACAGAAACAGCAGGAAAGGCCGCAAAAATGATTTGGGTTACTTTTCGTAAGGAAGGTATTCACAAATATCCAGCGGCATTAGACGATCCTAAATTAGCAACTGGTGATGAGTATGACGTATCATTTTTAGGACATCCACATAGACACATATTCCATTTTAAAGTAGCAATTGAAATATTTCATGATGATAGAGATATAGAATTTATTCAATTTAAAAGATGGATGGAAAATATGTATGCAGATGGTACAATGAAACTTGATTTTAAATCTTGTGAAATGATATCAGATGATTTATATGTCGCAATAACAAAAAAATATCCAGGCAGAAAAATAGAGATAGATGTTTCTGAGGATGGGGAGAATGGGAGTCATGCAGTTTATGAAAGAGATAACATTTAAAGAATCAAGAGCAACAACAAGAATGGGTTATCTACCAATTAGTGGGGGTGGACTAAATGCTTCATATACATTTGTAGATGCCGTTGCAAATATTTGTACTACTGCTGGAAACTTAGGTATGAAATACGGAAAAGATTTCATTTGGGCGTATCACGGATATGACAAACACGACGACGACTGTGTTACGTTAATGGTTAAAGAAGAAAAGTATGAAACTTTTTTGCATTTAGCATTACAAAACAAACACAGAATTAAACACACTAATAGTGGTGATGTTAAATTAACAAAGGAGGCAATATAATATGAAAGTACCATATACTAACTTTAAAACCAGAATTGGTGATGCTGATGTAGTTGGCGGTGGTTGTGCAATTGGTGGGGACTGGAAAGAAGTTGATACAGTAGAAATTTTTTCAGGAAAACGAGTTGTAGTATTTGCATTACCAGGAGCATATACACCCACTTGTTCATCACAACAAGTACCAGGTTATGAAAAACTTTATGATGATATTAAAGCACAAGGCATTGATGATGTTTATTGTTTATCTGTAAACGATTCGTTTGTAATGAATGCTTGGTTTAAAGATCAAAACATTACAAAAGTAAAACCAATTGGTGATGGTGAAGGTATATTTACACAAGGTATGAATATGCTTGTTAACAAACCTGGTCAAGGGTTTGGCATGAGATCTTGGAGATATTCAATGCTTGTTGACAACGGGGAAGTTGTTAAACAATTTATTGAAGAAGGCAAGAACGATGCTAGTGATGATAATGATCCGTTTGAAGTATCCGATGCTGACACAATGTTAAATTATTTGAAGGGTGCATAAATCATCTAAATAACATGAATGTCACGCAAACTACTAGAAAAAAATTTCTGTGTATTACCATGGACAGGTTTTGAATTAGAACCTAACGGTGTAGTAAGAAACTGCGTTATCTCAAAAGAAAATATTGGCAATATACATCAAAATAGCATAGAAGATATTCTTCAATCAAAAAAGAATCTTGAGATTAAAACTCAAATGCTAAACAAAGAATTTCCAAATAATTGTAAAGGTTGCTATTTTCAAGAAAAAGATCGTGCGACAAGTTTTGAAAGTATTAGCAGTAGATTGTATTATGCAAAAGAAATTGGTCCTTTTATTGATAATAGTTTATTAGATAATAAAAATAATTTTAATTTAAAACACGTAGACCTTAGATGGAACAATAAATGCAATCAAGCCTGTGTTTATTGTGGCCCTGCAAACAGTAGTAAATGGGCGACTGAATTAAGTAAAACAGTTAAATCAGATAAGGAAAATGTAGAAAAAGTAAGACAATTTGTTTTTAAAAATATTAAAACATTAAAAAATGTTTATCTTGCTGGTGGCGAACCTTTATTAATAAACGAAAATAAAGAATTTTTAAAATTACTATTAGAACAAAATCCAAATATACATATAAGAGTAAACACAAATTTAAGCTCAACTAAAACAGGTGTATTTCAATTACTATGTAAATTTAAAAATGTTCATTGGACTGTAAGTGTTGAAACAATCAAAGAAGAATATGAATATGTTAGATATCACGGTTCATGGGAAGATTTTAAAAACAATTTAAAACATATACAAACACTTAACCATAAAATTAGTTTTAATATGTTATATTTTATTTTAAACTATAAAAGTGTATTTGATTGTATTGATTACTTTAAATCCATAGGATTTCATAACAATAGTTTTATACTAGGTCCATTAAGTACTCCACTGTTTTTAAATATTAGACATTTACCAAAACATATAAAAGACGAAGTTATTACAATATTTAAAAATAAAATTGCTGAACAACCAGGGTTTTACCTACAAAACAGTTTGGAAAACTGTTTAAAGTATTTGACTGAAAATGATTTTAATGCTACAATAGATAAAGTGCTTAAAGGAATAAAACAAATGGATAAAAGACGAAATTTAGATAGTAGGAAAGTATTTCCTAAATTATATGAAGAGGTATTAAATTGAAAATATTTTATATGGGACTAGAGCCTTATGAAGGACGGTACACTTTACAATTAACAGAATGGACTGAACGAGCATATAAAAAACATGGTATAGACTATAAAATTGTACCAGGTACTACTATTGATGATTCTAAAGCAATTGTAACAGGACAAGTTTTAGATGCACACGGCAGAAGTTATTTTGGTATGAGTCAAATGATGAATCTTGTACAAATGATGAAGTCTGGTGAAGTTACTTCCGAGGATATAATATTTTTTGAAGATATGTTCCAACCAGGGATGGAATCTCTTCCATATATTTTACACCAAGTTGACAAAGAACATATGCCAACAATATATTTAAGATGTTTAGCACAAGCAATTGATCCAGATGATTTTGTACACGTATGGGGTATGAGCAAATGGATGAGTTTATACGAACAAATGTGTAATGAGATTCCTAATGTTAATATACTTGCCAGCAACGAAGAAATGGTTGCAAATATGCGTATAGCAAACTGGAAAGCACCTATATATAATATATCAGGTTTAAGTTTTGGCAAAGAAGAAGTACAAGAAAGAGTTCCAAATCGTAAACCATTTGAAGAAAGAACACTGCGAGTTATTTTTGGTGCAAGATGGGATCAAGAAAAACAACCAGGATTTTTTATGGATATGATTGATCATTGGAAACAAAATAAACAACTACCTCCAGCAGAATTTGCAATATGTGTTGGTGGTCCATTAAGAAGTAATAATACTTCATATGTAAACAGAGCAAGACTAATGGAAAAAGAAGGTACACTAAAAATATATGAAAATTTAAAGAAAAATGAATATTATAATATACTTGCAGATTCAAGAGTATTGTTTAATTGTGCATTACAAGATTGGACATCTAATACTGTATCTGAAGCAGATGCATTAGGTACAAACGTATTATTTCCGGCATATAGAACATTTCCAGAAGTTTTTGCAAATGACGAAACAAGATTATATGTTCCATGGTCAGGTAGAGATGCAATGGAAAAATTAAAAGTATTATTAATGAAACCATCCCCTAGTATAGGTCAAATATCAGATTGGACTAACGGTACAATTGATAGAATGATTGACATTATGACAGGCAAGGGCGAACAATGGAGAAGAGATGGAAAACACTACAGAACACCAGTTTCCGAATCCAAATATTAAAAGTATATCAAGATCTGTATTAGTTACAGGTGGTGCAGGTTATGTGGGTTCTCACTGTTGTAAATTTTTAGCAAAAAATGGTTATATTCCAGTTGTAATAGATCGAAATCTTAAAAACAAACCGATTGAATTTGGTCCAAGTTTTGAAATAAATTTACCAACAAACATCGAAGCATTAGACGACATTATTAAAAGATATAATATTGACAGTTGTATACACTTTGCGGGCAGTGCCAGTGTAGCAGAATCAGTAGCAGATCCATCACAATATTATAAAAACAATGTAATAATGACCATTGCGTTATTAGACAAACTTATAGCAAACAATATAAAAACTTTTGTGTACAGTTCAAGTGCGGCCACATATGGTGATCCGGGTTTAACAATGTGTCAAGAAAACGATTTTGTTAATCCTATTAATTCTTATGGTGCAACAAAATTAATGATGGAAAGAATATGTAAAGATTATAATATAGCATATGGATTATCCTCGATTGGTTTAAGATATTTTAATGCCGCAGGTGCTGATCCAGATGCTGATGTTGGTGAATTAAGAGAACAAGAAACACATATTATTCCTTTAGCAATAGAGGCTGGAAGACAAAATAAAACATTTAAATTATTTGGTAACGAATACGGCACTGATGATGGAACGTGTGTTAGAGATTATGTTCATGTAATGGATCTTGCAAATGCTCATGTAAAGGCTCTGAATTATGCTTCAAATAATAACTGTTCAGAAATTATCAATTTGGGATCTGGCGAGCCTGTTTCTAATAAACAACTTTTAGATACTATACAAAAACACATAGGTAAAATGGATATTAAAATAGAACCAAATAGGCCTGGTGATCCAGCATATTTGGTGGCCGATATTAGTAAAGCAAAAAGAGATTTAAAGTGGGAACCAACACAAAGTTCTATTGACAATGTAGTGGCAACTGCGTTAAAATGGTATAACAAAGTACATAAAAAGGAGATACAATGACAGACTCAGACGAAAAACAAAGAGCATTAGATGCCACATTGGAAACAGAAGGAAATAAAGACCTTTCTCCCATGGTACAAATCTCAATTAAAGAGTATGACAAGTTAAAAGAAAAATCAAATTATATTACTAATAAAGACATGATTGCTTGTATTGATAAAATTGAAGAACTTGTAAGAGCATTAAGAAAACATATAGTAAGAACAGACATAAAATAGTATATGGATGATACTTTAAAAGACAGTTGGGTTGTTAAAGGTCCAATATCAAAAACAATTAAAGACAGAATTCAAAAAGCAGGAAAAAGATTTTACTGTAATGACAATATTTCTGAATACATTGAAGACGGAGAACTAGAAAAATTACAAGCAGAAGTACAAGAAAAAATACAAGGAGTTTTAGAAAGTCTTGTAATTGATACAGAAAACGATCATAACACAAAAGAAACTGCAAAACGTGTCGCAAAAATGTATATACAAGAAACATTTGGTGGTAGATATAACCCAATGCCAAGGATTACACATTTTCCTAATCTAGGATATAAGAGTATGTACACTAGTGGTCCAATTAGTATTAAATCAACGTGTGCTCACCATTTACAAAACATTGTAGGTAATGCTTGGGTAGGTATTATTCCAAATGGCAAAGTTATCGGATTGAGTAAGTTTAACAGAATTATTCATCACATTGTAGAAAGACCACAAATACAAGAAGAGATGACAACACAAATTGCTGATGCATTAAAAGAATATGCACATACAAGTCATATTGCAGTAGTAGTTAAAGCAGAACACCATTGTATGACACACAGAGGCGTAAGAGAACACGAATCTGATATGACAACTGCAATTATGTTAGGTGCATTTAAAGAAGATCCAGCAACTAGAGATGAATTTTATAAAATTTGTATGAGTATGAAAGGACATGGGTAATGCCACCAAAAGATAAAAAAGAAAAACTTACTTCAGACGGTGTATATGACATTGACGATTGGACAATGGGTACTGGAGATACAAATGTAGGCACAGTAAGTTTTACCGGTGGTACATTAGATAATAGCATGGACATCACATACGGGCAAATGGATTTTGGGTTTGATGAGAACAATCTTAGAAAAAAATATCCTGCACTAAAAGATGCTTGGGAGCATTATCAAAATATAAAACAAATGTGCGAAACAAGGGAGAAAGAAGAAGATGCGAATTAACCAAGATCCAAAACTAAATTACGAAGACGTTTTATTACAACCAAAACGTTCCACGTTATCATCAAGAAAAGATGTAGACATGACTCGTAAGTTTACATTTCGGAACTCAGACAAAGTAATGAACTTTACACCAATCTTTGCAAGTAATATGGATGGCGTAGGTACTTTTAGCATGGCAAAAGTATTACAAGAATATAAAATGATGACTGTTATTACTAAAACAACAACTCCAGAACAATGGAGAACAGCAGTAGGCAATGGTGTAAGACTACAAAGTGTTTCTGTATGTACAGGTACAAATAAAATGTTTGATGATGACGCACAAGATTATACTAATATGCAAGAAATATTAAAAAGTTTTCCAGATATTAAAATGATTACAATAGATGTTGCTAATGCATATCATCAAAACATGGTTGGCTTTGTTCAAAAGGTTAGAGAAGAATATCCAGACAAAGTTATTGTAGCAGGTAACGTAGTAACACCTGAGATGACAGAAGAATTAATTATTAACGGTGCTGACGTAGTTAAAATAGGAATAGGACCAGGTAGTGTTTGTACAACAAGAACAATGGCTGGGGTAGGTGTTCCACAATTTTCAGCAATACTAGAATGTGCAGATGCGGCTAATGGTGTTGATGGACACATAATGGCGGATGGTGGTTGTACGCAACCAGGTGATATTGCAAAAGCATTAGGTGGCGGTGCACATATGGTTATGATTGGTGGTATGTTAGCAGGGCATAACGAGTCTGAAGTAGAAGTAAAAGACGGACTTAGAGAATTTTATGGCATGAGTTCTGATCGTGCAAGAGAAGTACACGGCAAAAGAAAAGACGGATATAGAGGCAACGAAGGTAGGGTAGTAAATTTACCTGATAGAGGGCCTGTTGAAGAAACTGTAGAAGATATATTAGGTGGAGTTAGAAGTGCTTGTACATATATTGGTGCAAGAAGATTAAAAGATATGCCTAAATGTGCAACTTTTGTAACAACCTATAATGTAATTAATAAAGTTTATGATCAGTTTACCAAAAAGTGATATAAAGAAAAATTATTTTACAACAGGACAGATGCGTAATGCATTAATTCAAATAGAAGACCAAATGGTTCATTCCAATTGGATGCCATCTGTAATATTAGGTATTAATAGAGGTGGATGTATTCCTGGCGTATATCTTTCACACAGACTTAATATACCACACGAAGTACTTGATATAAGATTAAGAGATCATATTGCAAAACCAAATTTAACTGTTTTAGAAAAAGTGTTTGCATTTCAAAAGAAAATACTAATTATGGATGATATTAATGATACCGGAGACACGTTCAATTATATTGTTGAAAACTTTGGTAAGGGTGATGGACGAATTAAATTTGCCGCACTTATGCATAATAAACCAAGTAAAGCAAAAGTTGATTACCAAGGATATGAAATAGACAAATCAAAAAACCCTGCATGGATTGTTTTTCCATGGGAGGAGTGGGACAAGTAACGTAAAACTTGTGGGGGAGATTATTTCTCCCCATTGACAATGAATCTAAATAACACTATAATAATATTATGTCAAATATAGCAGGAAAAATTTGGGGATCTACAGAACTTATTCTCGCAAACAGTTCATTAGAATTTCATAGAATAGATTATAAAAAAGGTGGTGTTTGCTCTAAACACAAACACGAATACAAATGGAATGGCTTCTATTGTACGACAGGAAAACTAAAAATTAAAGTATGGCAAAAAGATTACAATTTAGTAGATGAAACTATTTTAAACCCTGGCGATTTTACTGCTGTCAAACCACAATTATTCCATTCATTTGAAGGCTTAGAAGACGGTGTTGCATTTGAATTATATTGGGCAGAATTCAGACACAACGATATACAAAGAGAATCTGTAGGACACTTAACAGAAGGCAACGTAGTTAGACTGGATAAGAAAAAAGGAAAGTAACATGATTCCTATAAAAGGATATGCTACTTTTCATCCATTAAAACATTGTTGGATAGGCTCGGGTTTTAAAACTGAATGGTTCCATGATCTGCCTATCTACAATAACAATAAAATTATGGATCCTTTGAAGCGTATAGCAGATGAGACAGAAGAGGACTATCAAGCACTTGAAAAAATACTCAAAGATGTTGGAGTACAAACGTACAGATCATTCCTAGACATAGACAAGTTTAAATCACTTAAAAACATTTGGAGACCCCCAGTAAATCCAAGAGACCACTTTGCTGTAATAGGAGAGAAGTTGTACGCCATAGGTTCACAGAGCGAAGGATACGCCAATGTTTTAAAACAGATTGATAAGAAAGACATTGTGTTAGAATGGGGTACACCTGGTTGTATTTCAACGGCAACCATTGCTAGACTAGGAAAAGACTTGTATTGGGATATACTGGCAGGAACTCCTGCTGACACTATTGAAAAGTACAAGCAAAGATGGACACAAGAAGGTTTTAGAGTACATACGTCAAACAGGGGATACCACAGCGACAGTGCATTCTGTATTGTGCGTCCTGGTTGCATAGTATCATTGCACGAGATACAGAACTACGAAGAATTGTTTCCAGGATGGGACGTTTGTTATCTGCCCAATCAATCCTGGAAGAAAGTATCACCATTCCTAGAAATGAAACACAAAGTTGGTGGACAGTGGTGGTTAAAAGGTGAAGAACACAATGACCAATTAATTGAATTCGTAAACACCTGGTTAAATGATTGGGTTGGTTATGTTGAAGAAACTGTATTTGATGTTAATATGTTATCACTTGACCAAAATACAATAATATGTAACAATTACAACAAGGAAGTATTTGATCACTTTAAAAAGCATAAAGTTGAACCAATAGTGTTTAATTTTAGACATAGATATTTTTGGGACGGCGGCGTACATTGTATAACTCAAGACCTATATAGAGAAGGCACACAAGAGGATTATTTTGGCTGACATATATCATATTTGGGCAGATCATAATAAAGACGTAGACGCATACGATTTTGCAAATAAAATGCGAAAATTTTTAGATGGTTTAGTAAAAATGGGTAAAATGGAAAGTTATAGATTAACCAGATCAAAATTAGGTTTTAGATCTATGGATTTACCAGAATTTCATATCATGATGGAATTTAAAAATATGCAACAACTAGATAATGCTATGACATCTGTATTACGTAATGAAAAGAATATTGACGAATCGCACGTATCATTTAACCAGCTGGTAGATAAAGAAACTATACAACACTTTTTATATAGAGATTTTCCAGATGATCTAAATACTAAAAACGTTGACAAAACTAAAAAAGAGTTTACAATAAAAGAAGTTGTAGATGCAACAAAAAATATAGATCTAAATATATGGAAAAAATAAGATACTCAGAAATATTTTATAGTGTACAAGGCGAAGGACGTTGGGTCGGAGTACCAAGTGTATTCTTTAGAGTATTTGGTTGTAACTTTAACTGCCATGGATTCGGGCAAGGTAGAGACAGTAGTAAATGGTTAAAGCCTACAGAAATGCCATATATGACACAAGACTTATCACATATAAAACACGTAAAAGATTTACCAGTTGTGGAAATTGGTTGTGATGCTAGTGCCAGTTGGGCATCAAGATATAAACATCTAGTTTCTTGGCATGGTGTTGAAGATATAGCAAAAAATATTATAGAATATACTCCAGAAAATAAATGGATTTGTAAAAACGGAAAAGACGTACATTTTATTATAACAGGCGGAGAACCAATGTTATGGCAAAGAGAAACACAACAGTTGCTAAGACAACCGCAGTTTAATGATTTAAAAAATTTAACAATTGAAACAAATTGTACACAACCATTTAAAGAAGGGTTTGATAAATTTATGCACGGATTAGTTGCAGGAGATTACACAAAACATCCAGTTCATGTTACTTGGTCAACATCACCAAAATTATCAATTTCCGGAGAGAGATGGGATAAAGCAATTAAACCAGAAGTTGCTTACGAATATATACAAATACCAAACACGCATTTATATTTCAAATTTGTTGTAGAAAGTGAAAAAGATTTGGTAGAAGTAGACCGTGCAAGAGAAGAATATAAAAAAGCGGGTATTGATGCAGACATTTACCTGATGGCTGTAGGTGCAACTGTAGAAGGACAAAAAAAAACTAGTAGACAAGTGGCAGATATTTGTTTACAATATGGATACAAATATTCTCCAAGACTGCACGTAGATTTATTTGGTAATAAATGGGGAACATAATGATTGCAAAAAAAGAAAAAACAAACTACAATAAAACAATGAAAGTTAAAAAAACAACAAAACCAAGAGCAAAAAAGAAAACTGCCAAAAGCGAAGAACCTTGGGTTAAAGTTCTAGATATGAATGTTAGTCCAGACAATCCACGTAATGGATTTTTTGAACTAGATTGGAATGACGAATTTGTTAACAATTTAAAACAACATGGCTATCTTGGAAAAACTGATGAAGAAATAGTCGACCGGTGGTTTCAAACTTTATGTAAGACAATTGGCAACGAACAAGGCATTGACGTCACTGGATCTGGCTACGTACAGATTAACAGGAGAGACGATGGTAAGACTGAAGTCTCTTAATGTTGAGATTTGTTTTGATACAACTTTCTTATCTGCACCATTAAACATTAAATTTAATTCCGAAATAATATACCTTAAAAAAGGCAAAACATTCTTGCCTTTAACAGTATCTTCGATTAATCAACGTGTAGATATCGAATTCTGTGGCTATGTGCCTGAGGATAAGAAACAGAAGATTATTGTTGATATCTATTATGCAGATACAAAATTAGATACAACGCCTCTATGTACGTTTCAAATGAAACAAAATCAATATGTTGATAATATCTTATTAAAAGACTATAACGAAATATGTTTCAATGGTCTTTTAACACTACAATTCTTCAAATCATGGTTCGAGTGTAACTTACTTGCCGGGTTTCGCATAAATTATAAGAAAACAGGTTATATAAATTGGAGGACATCATATCAAGATAATAGCATTGACAGAAATCGAGTAAACACTCTAAAAAAATATAATACAATATGTATAGGTGCAAGTATGACTCACGGCACCAATCAACTGGCTCCAATCAACGCATGGCCGGGGCAATTACAAAAAATCTTAAATATCGACGTCGGTAACTTTGGTGTACTTGGTGCTGATCATTTTACGATAATGCATAATATTGAATATACTATAAACAACTTTGATGTTAAAAGAATAATTGCATTATTACCAAACTCTTTCATATTACCTACGAGAGTTAGTTTTCTAGGCAATTATGTATTTTTATTCCAGGGTACTAATATTGAAAAAGTATACCTACCTTTTAAATTGCTGGCTAAGACGTGGAAGAAAAAAAACATATTAAAAGAAAACTCCATTAAAAAGTTTTTATTAAATAAATTAAAAAAGATTGAAAACATATGTGCTGACAGAAATATAGAGCTCTGCTTAATATACCAAAACGCAGAAGCTAGAGATGAGTTTAATTACAGTTCAATAAGATTTAAAAATTTTATATTTCCTAAATGGACTACATTTCAGAGTTTAGAGGATGGCCATCCAGATGAAACAGTACATTTAAAGTTTACAAAACAAGTTATAGAAAATTTATGAAAATTCTAATACTGGGAGATAGTTTTTGTGTTACTAATAACAACGAACACCATTGGGTCAATCTTTTAAAACAACATTTTACTATCGAGAACTGTGCTAGTCCCGGAATAGGTGAATATAAAATTTTTAAGCAATACATAGGACAGGAGTACGACCTAGCACTTATACATCATACTAGTCCTTACAGAGTACATACAAGATATAATCCGTTGCATACAGATGTTAGGAAAAATTCTGATTTTATGTTAAATGATGTAGAGTATCATCACAATAACAAAGTAAAATATGCAGACGTAATTTACAAATACATTTCCAACTATGTTGATTTTGATTATCAACAGGAAGTTTGGCAAGTATATGTTGAAAAATTAAAAGAGCTAGATAACAGTTTGCATTTTACTTTTTTCCCTAACATACCTACCAGCCTAATTGCTAATAACTTTAATCATATTTTTGAGAAACATAAAAAACTAGACGCACATAGCCATTTAAACAAAAAAGGGCATGATCTAACATATAAAACTATTAAAAATCTAATAGACAACATACAAAGTTAATGTTATAATATAGCATGATTTATATTATAATAGGAATATTAATTGGTTGGATGGTTCCAAGACCTAAGTTTATTGGTGACATAGAAATAAAAATATGGAAACCAATCAAATCAAAACTTCCAAAACCATTTGATAAAGACTTCTGGGGTTAACAAATGACCCATATATTAGTAGACACAGCGAATACATTTTTTCGTGCTAGACACGTCATTAGAGGCGATACTAGCGAAAAAATAGGTATGGCTATTCATATCACTATGAACTCTATTAAAAAAGCATGGCAAGACTTTGAAGGTACACACATGGTTTTCTGTTTAGAAGGACGTAGTTGGCGTAAAGACCACTATGCTCCATATAAACGAAACAGAAAAGAAGTATTTGAGGCAATGAGCGATAAAGAAAAAGAAGAAAATGAAGTTTTTTGGGAGTGTTATGAAGATTTTACTGATTTTTTAAAAACAAAAACAAATGTTACTGTACTACAAAACCCACGTGCCGAAGCGGATGATTTAATTGCACGTTGGATTGATAAACACCCAAATGAAAAACACGTAATTTTAAGTACGGATAAAGATTTAAATCAACTTGTAAATGAAAATGTTAAACAATACAATGGTGTTACAGAACAAACTATTACACACGAAGGTTGGTTTGATGCAAAAAATAACCCTGTAATAGACAAAAAAACAAAAGCACCAAAAGGTGCACCTGACATAGAATGGATTATATTTGAAAAAAGTATGAGGGGTGATCCAAGCGACAATATTTTTAGTGCATATCCAGGTGTAAGAACAAAAGGTACTAAAAATAAAATAGGATTAAGAGACGCATTCGGGGATAGACAAACAAAAGGTTATACTTGGAATAATTTAATGCTAACAAAATGGGTAGATCATGACGGAAAAGAACATAGAGTAATAGATGATTACGAAAGAAATAAATTATTAGTTGATTTACACCAACAACCAGAAGCTATTGTAGAAGAACTAGATCAAACGATTGCACAGGCTAAAGCAGAAAATAAAAGTATAGATCAAGTTGGAGTCAGATTCATAAGGTTCTGTTCCAAGTATGATTTAAATAAAATTAGTGAGCAGGCTCAACTATACGTAGAGCCCTTTAATGCGAGATTAAGTGTATGACAGTAAAAGCAAAAACACTTGTAAAAGACAAGTTCTGGATTGTAGAAGAACACGGTCAAAAGTTAGGTACCCTTCAAAAAAAAGACGATAATGGCTGGATCTTTTTAAGTAAAAAAGATCATAGACAAGTGTTTCACACACAGGAGAGCCTGTTCACACGTTTTGGATTTAACATATTTGAAGAAAAACAAAAAGAACCTATTATAGAACAAACTAATAACTTTGAAGTTCACGGATATCCTTGTTCACAACATCCTTACAATCCAATGTTTGATGTTCAGAAACAATTACCTGTTTACACAAAGACACCAAAATCAAAAAGTCAATTTTGTGCAGGATTTTATATAATTTGTTTTGAAAAAGGATGGCGTAAAGCATACTGTCCTAAAATGATTACACTTTCACGTTATCCTTATAAAGGACCAATGAAAACTAAAATAGAAATGCAACAGGTATTAAACAATGCAGTCAAAGAGTTCCAAAATACAAACACGTCCAATTGAAGATTTGCTAGGTAGGATAAGAACCTTACGTCAACAAGGTCAAAAAGAAATCCGTATTCCTGCCAACGAAGCAGACAAATTGGCAGATTCTTTATCACAAGTTATGACAAGAATGGTCACTATTCAAGAAGAAATAATTGAAGCACTCAAGACTGCCAAAGAGGCACAGACAATAAACATCGAAATGGACGGCGGAAACTTCAATAAAAAATAGTAATACAATTATTGGTAAATATATATTGTATTATGAGCAGGCCAAAACCCACAGTGTTATTACAACACAGTAATAAAACGACATTTAAAATGAACGAAGTCCTTGCGGCTGAAGGCATATGGGCAGTTTTTTATGATGGGAAACCTATAAACCTTAAATCATCTAGTTTGGTAGCAAATTACCCAGGTCCTAAGTACAAAAAAGTATCATTTAGCAACCCTGGCCACGCAGAAAACTTGGTTAAAAAATTAAATGCTCAACACCAAACAGACAAGTTTGCAGTATACCTTTTAAAATCAGGCACTAAATTCACTAGATAATTAAGTGTATGGACACAAAGACGGCCTACACTCGAACCTTCCTTGCACTCAAAGAACAACCATTACACGATGAAAGTATCAAAGCGGCTTATTTTAGTTGGTGGCAAAATGTACGAGAATCTTACCAAGCACGTTCATTAAGACTTACAAAAATAGGCTATGAATGGATACAATCCTTAGATATTAAAACCTATAATATCAAATTCCCTGCTAAAATTATATTCACTCCACAAACTTTCCTATGGTTAGACGAATTTGTTGATTGCCCATATTACATAGATAAGAAGCAAATTATTGTAACTATGGAAAAAATGGCTCTACAATTAATGTTATTTGCTGGAGATGTGACAAAATACGGTCTAGCACGGGCTATGAGCAAGGCGGACGACTCCAAAAATGAATAACACATATTGTAACCAAATAAAAAAAGGAATGTTTGTTTCTCATCAAGGGATTAGTTTATGTTGTGTAAACTCTGACAAACACCACGAAATAAAACCATCGGACTTTTGGCATGGCTATACAAGAACAAATGCTTTACAACAAATAAGTGAATCAGCAAGAGTAAAAGGGTGCGATGTTTGTTACAAAACCGAACAATTGAACCTTCCTAGTGCAAGGACTTTTGCCAACTCATACGATTATCTTCCTGAAAAGAATCTACCTACAATGTTAGATCTAGATTTTTCAAATTTCTGTAATCTCAAATGTATTATGTGTAATTCTGCTAGGAGTTCTGAATGGGCTAAAAACGAAGGTAAAAACAAAGAGAATAATGGAATTTCTAGTATATCAATAGAACTAATTAATGACCTATCTACAATCTCTGATGCTGTCGAACATATCACTATCCAAGGTGGTGAGGCCACAATAATGAAGGAATACGAACACTATTTTGAACTTCTAGACAAAAAAGGCATTATAGGAAATATTAATCTACAAATAATAACGAATGCTACTAATATTAACAAGAAATTTTACTCATTACTTGAAAATTTTAAGAATATACGACTGAGTGTCAGTATAGATGCATACGGATTAGCAAACGATTATATTAGATGGCCTAGTAAATTTGATCAACTAGAGAAAAATTTAATTAAAATGAGTGATTTTAAAAACAATGTAGCAGTAGAGATACTCAACACAGTAAATATTCTTTCAATGTTTAACTACAAAGATTTTTTATTCTGGTGTAAAAAAATTGAAAATGTGTACGATAATAAAGGAAAAACTTTCAAAATAGTACCGATGAAAATACAAGAGCCAAAACAATACAGTCCTTTTATAGCACCAAACTCGTTAAAGGAAAAATTCGACATGGATATTAAAGAATTTTTGAATAATAATAATTTAAAATATAATAGTTCGTGGAAAACTGAGATATCTTTACTTTTAAAAAAAATAAAAGAAAGTAATGTTGACGAAAAAGCATTGAAAAAATTGAGAACGTCCATAGAACTACTAAACAAGCAAAGAAACAATATAAAAATTACCAGTTATATCCCAAACTTTCACAAATACATCTAAAAAAGTCAATGTTTATGCGACTTTTTAGTCATAATTACCAGGTTGACGTCTTGCAATACTATGTTATTATAGTATTATAAACATTTTAAACAGGAGTGTACAAAATGGCAAGAAGTAAAAACAAAGAACAAACAATAGGCAGTCAAAATAGAACTGTCACACCAAACGAGGCAAAATCAGCATTAACACATTGTCTTAAATTACAAAGACCAATAATGATGTGGGGAGCACCAGGTATTGGTAAATCCGACATTGTTAAACAAATTGCAGATTCTCAAAAAAGAGAAGTTATTGATATTAGACTTCCTTTATGGGAACCTACAGATATTAAAGGTATTCCTTATTACAATGCAAAAGAAAACAATATGGTTTGGGCAAGTCCGGCCGAACTTCCAACAGATGAGAAATCAACCGATATTGTTTTTTTAGATGAATTAAATTCAGCGGCTCCGGCAGTACAAGCGGCGGCTTATCAACTTATTTTAAACAGAAGGGTAGGACAATATAAACTACCAGAAGGTGTCTCAATTGTAGCGGCTGGTAACAGGGAGGCAGATAAAGGTGTTACTTACAGAATGCCGGCTCCATTAGCCAACAGATTTGTTCACATAGAATTAAGAGTAGACTACGATGACTGGATGGAATGGGCAACTACAAATCACATTCATGCAGATGTAGTGGGTTATTGTACATTCGCAAAACAAGATTTATATGATTTCGATCCTAGAGGATCAAGTAGATCATTCGCAACTCCAAGATCATGGAGTTTCGTTTCTCAACTTCTATCAGATGACCTGCCAGAAAGTACGCTCACTGACCTCGTTGCAGGTTGTGTAGGAGAGGGACTGGCCGTTAAGTTTATGAATCACCGTAAGGTAAGCGGTCAGTTACCAAACCCATCTGATATATTGAGCGGTAAGGTTAAAGACCTTAAAACTAAAGAAATATCAGCGATGTATTCACTTACAGTTTCATTGTGTTATGAATTACAACAAGCATTTGAAAAGAAAGTGAAAAATTGGAACGAACAAGCAGACAGATTCTTTCACTACATGATGGATAACTTTGAAACAGAGTTAGTTGTTATGGGTGCCAAGATTGCATTAACAAACTATAAACTTCCGTTCGATCCTAGCAAACTAAAATCTTTTGATAGGTTCCATAAGAAGTTTGGCAAGTATGTCATAACTGCTATGGAGTCTAAATGATCTCAACAGACCAAGCAATTATAGACAAATTGGTTACGGCAAGGATTGCATTATTACTAAAGCATCCTTTCTTTGGCAACCTTGCTACTAGATTAAAACTTGTTAATGCAGATGACTGGTGTCCTACTGCCGGTACTGATGGACGACATTTCTTTTATAATAGAAAATTTATAGATTCACTTACACCACGAGAAGCAGAATTCTTATTTGGTCACGAAGTTCTACATAATGTATTTGAACATATGTTAGTTAGAATAGGTAATAGAGAACCAACACTTTGGAATATTGCGGCGGACTATGCTGTTAATCAAATTCTTGTTGAAGGTAGAATTGGAGAAATGCCTAAAGGTAAAAAAGGTGAAAATAAAGGTTTCCAAGATGACAAATATAAAGATTGGCCAGCAGAAAAAATATATGATGAGATCTATAAGACTGCAAAAAAGAACGGTAAGAAAGCATTAGAAAAATTAGGCAAGTTAATAGACGAACACGTTGACTGGGGCAAAGAACCCGGACAAGGTAGTGGCAAAGGAAAAGATAAAAAAGATGGTAAAGGAAAACAACCAGTATACACTAAAGAAGAATTAAAAAAAATTAGAGATGAAGTTAAAGAAGCAATGGTAAGTGCCGCACAATCAACAGGTGCAGGAAACTTGCCAGGTGCTTTACAAAGACTAGTAAAAGACTTAACAGAACCAAAAATGGATTGGAGAGAAATACTTCAACAACAAATTATGAGTACTATTAAATCAGATTATACTTGGATGAGACCTAGTAGAAAATCATGGCACACGACAGCAATACTTCCGGGTCAAAACAATGATGAAATGATTGATATTTGTCTGGCTTTAGATGCAAGTGGATCTATTAGCAATGAACAATGTAAAGAATTTTTAACAGAAGTAAAAAACATAATGGATCAATATAAAGACTTTAAAATACATTTATGGACTTTTGATACTGAAGTTTTTAATCCGAAAGTGTTTACACCAGACAATGCAGATGAATTACTTGACTATAAATTAGGTTCAGGTGGTGGTACAGAATTTGAATGTAATTGGAAATACATGAAAGACAATGGCATTGAACCTAAGAAATTTGTAATGTTTACAGATGGTTGGCCATTTGATAGTTGGGGTGATCCAGATTACTGCGATACTATATTTTTA
>Ga0208524_1000342_pt1 | contig 25096 bp, 18 predicted proteins | sample ETNtaG_28_FD_185779 | JGI IMG/M metagenome (GOLD analysis project Ga0208524, IMG submission 185779) | Marine microbial and viral communities from oxygen minimum zone, Eastern Pacific Ocean - ETNP201406SV61 (SPAdes) (version 2) | ecosystem: Environmental > Aquatic > Marine > Oceanic ... | reverse complement strand
CGGGTTCAGGACAGATAATCACATCGATGCTGTCGTAGCAAACTTCCTGGTTTGTATCTACTATTTTATACGACTGGGCATTTACTGTTAATGTTGTAAGAATAATTGAGCTTACAATCACCAAAGTGTGTTTGTTATAACTCATTGTTATCCTCCTAAATCAATATCGGGAAGCATCTATTTTAACAGCAGCAATCTCGCCAGAGAGAGTGAGTATAACAAATTTCTTCACAAATGAATCCTCCATTAAATAAATTTGATGGTTTGGGCAGGTAAAAGTTAAATAATAACTGGCCAGTCAAACAATATTCAACGCAGTTTACTAGTGGGTTTCATATCTCTTCTTATACTAGGATTAAATCTGATGTAAAAAATTATCGGAATTAACGCAATGCACTTCATACACAAATTGGAAAACAAAGAAGCCCGACTTTAGCCGGGCTTCTTTGATCATTATGTTTAGCAGCTCTCTATTTCAAAAAGAGCATCTTCTTCGTTATCTGTTCCCCACCGGAAGTGAGACTGAAGAAGTAAATACCGCTGGGATGGGATACAGCATTCCACTCCACATTATACTCGCCAGCTTCCATTCTACTACTCACTAAAGTCTCTACCAATCTGCCAGAAACATCATAAATCTGTAGAGACACATCGCCATGCGCTTCTAACGAAAACCGGATGGTAGTGGTAGGATTGAACGGATTGGGATAGTTCTGCTCTAGCGCAACTGCCTCAGGTAGATTCACCGGATCACTGACCGAGGCTCCACCATTGGTAGCACCCGGTGTGGGCGAAGTAAAGAACTCCCATGTTTCGCCGCCGTCGGGATTACGTCCTTTAGATACATCTGTGGTTTGTTCTCCAAACGTCAGTGTATCAATTGGCGTAACACCATCGGAAGCAAACAGGCCGATCTGTTCACCCCCGCCGCCCAGTTTGATCTCAACATGTAGAATTCCCTGTTCAGACTCTTTATCTGCCCACAACAGTAGAAATCCACCCGACTCGATGGTTGTCGAATCAGGTGCTGTGTCCGGAATTTGATATTCCGTTGGTGCTGCTAAGTCATCGGTGATGTACATTCCTCCAATATCCACAGCTTCTGTTCCTCCGTTGTAGATCTCGATGAAATCGTCAAATTCCCCGTTCTCATCGGCACAGCAGGCATCGTTGCTGGCTAGAAACTCGTTAATGAAAAGATCCTGTCCGAATCCAGGTACAAAGAACAGGATCAGCGCTGTTGCCAATAGCATCTTTTTCATGACCTTCCTCCTTTTGTTGTTATTCGATGAACTCATAGACAAAAAGTTTTTCCTCTGAATCACTTACGATGTAAAGCCGATTTGATCCTTCATCATAGTCCAAGCCCTCAGCCTGATCTATATCCAGACTGGCGCTTTTTGATACCGCTTGCAAACTGTCCAAGACAAACAATTCTTGAGATTTATGACTCACAACCATAAGCTCTCCCGTACTATCATTCAGACAAATCCCTGAGTAGTCCATTGCAAAACTCAGGGTTTCTGTATCTACAATCTGGAATAGAGAATCAATTTCCAGGAGAGTTCCCGGTTGAGCTTCATTGAGTACGAAAAACCGTCCATCCATTAGAGTAATCCCCTCAAATCCGTTTCCCGATACACCGGTAAAATCAATGACATAACGATCCAGTTCTACGCCGTTAGTATCTAAGTGAACAATTTCATAAAGCGATTCTTCTACTACCCACAAAGTCCCATCTCTGCCGTCAAAACTGATTCCCTCCAGATCAGTACCCACATAATTCAAAGTCTTAATCACATTGCCTTCAAGGTCCAGTTTGTACACTCGATTATCTGGTGGATCACTCACAGTGTAAAGAGCCGTTTTATCTTCGTTAAGGGTAAGACCTGAAGGTTCGGATACCTCCAGATCTATACTTTGAATTAGGTTGAGTTTTAGAGAGAACTCATTATCTGGAAGCTCTTCCTCTAGACTGCAAGCAGATAGATTCACCATGAATATCACGCCAACAGATATATGCAGGATTCTACTGATTAGAAGCTCCGGGAGTCGGTGTACTGAAATATTCCCATGTGTCGCTTCCGTCTGGATTGCGACCGTAAGATGTATCCGCAGTCTGAGCAACGTAGGTTAAGGTATCAATTGGGACATTGTTAGTAGCGTCAGAAGTGAATAACCCTATCTGTTCGCCTCCGCCGCTCAATTTAATCTCAACATGTAGAATCCCCTGTTCCGACTGCTTGTCCGCCCACAGCAGTAGGAATCCGCCCGGCTCGACAGTTGTCGAATCAGGTGCTGTCACCGGAATCTGCCACTCTGTTGGTGCTGCCAGATCATCAGTGATATACATTCCACCAATATCCACTGCTTCATCATCAGCGTTGTAAATCTCAATGAAATCATCATACTCACCATTTTCATCCGTACAGCAGCTATCGTTGCTTGCCAGGAATTCGTTGATCAGCAGCGACGGTGGAACATAGGCAGCTAATGAAACAGTGTAAGACAGAGTAGTCGTTGAAGCATCTGATGGCTCGAGTGAAACCAGTCCGGAATTGTCCACTGCTTCGATGTAATAGCTGACTGTTGTACTGTCACTTTGGGCTCCGATGGTTGCGGAAAACGTATCAACCGCAGCAGAGTCCATTGCAAGCTGTACAAAACTGCTGTCCTCGTGAATCTTATAGTAAACAGAAACTGAATCGAGTCCGTAATCATCCGTAACTACTGCAGTGATGGTAACATCGTCCACAGGAGAAGGTGATTGTGGTGACCGGGAAACGGACATAATCATTGGTGCTACGTTTGGTTGAGCGCTTTCGTTTGTTGCTCCGGGTGTTGCTGTGCTGAAATATTCCCAGGTATCGCTACCGTCTGGATTGCGGCCGTAAGAAATATCAGTGGTTTGAGCTTCATATGTAAGCTGATCTACAATCGTTAGACCGTCAGACTCAGTTAGAACAATATCCTCACCACCACTACCCAATGCAAAATCCACATGTAAAACACCTTGAAGTAGTTCCTTATCACACCAAACAATCAAAAAACCTCCAGGTTGAATAGTTGTTAGAGACGGTTCAGTTGACGGAATTTGATACATGGTAATGTCGTCCCCATCATCTGAAACGTACATTCCACCGATATCAATAGCATCGCCACCGCTATTGTAGATTTCAAACCAGTCTTCGTATGGATCACCGTCATTGCTGTCTTCATCCGGATCAACAGTGGCCGCATCATTGCTGGCCAAAAACTCATTAATGTAAAGTTCAAGAAGGCTGGTATTTGACCCACCACCGCCATCACCTTCTTCATCAAGACTGCAGCCCGTCACCAACAACAGACCTGCTGCAGGAACTAACAACCATTTTGTTAGCTTCATTTTATTTCTCCTTTTTCTTAGAAGTAGATCAGTGCTCTCAAGTGCATTGCGTGAAAATCATAATCTCCCGGGGCACCGTCACCAGTGGCATTAGTTGAATTATCCACCATTATGTAGTTGAACATAAACTTAATGTTTGGATTTGCATACCAGGTTAGACCTAATGTGATATTATTAGCTTTTCCTCCCAAAATTCCATTCGGATTTCTTGGATCGATTGCATTGGAATCAGAAAGGTTTAAGTTACTGAATCTTGCCAACAGTTCCCATGCCCCAATCTTATTGCTTTTGGGAATTATTTGACTGAATTCACCTTGAGTGTTATCCCAGGGTCGTTTCTCACCTGTTAAAATCCAACTCAGGTAAACATACCCGCCACTAAATGAAACATCATTGTATTCACCATAATAACTGCTTGTTGTATCCGTATCGTCGAATCTTGTTAAGCCTGCCTGCATATATTCTCCCTGCAAGCTGATATTCTTGAATCCTAATGCTCCTTCCAAGCCAACTCTCTTAATCTTCTCTACATTGAAAATATTGTCTGTATCCAGCATTTCAATATCACCCAATTTTGTTTCCGGTTCACTGGTAAAATCAACTACACTTCCGTTATCATTGGGTGCATGTTCTACATAGGAAGCCCCAGTATGAATCAGAAAATTGCTTGTTAGAATAGGTGCAATGGCGAATCGAGTGCCAAATCCGCCACCCGTTTCATCCTGAGTTTTGTTCTTGTCATCCACTAGAAGTTCCTGTCCGAAAAGAGACGCACTAAAATTCCAGTTTCTGCCCCATTTTGTATAGCCGATGGAAGATCGCCGTCCGACCTTGAAAGCAAGATTGGGCATGGCTCTCTCCACAAATGACTGATAACGGGAAGTAATCAGAATCTCGTGACCAAAAGGCACTTTGAAGTGGCCGATTTTGATGAAAGAGTTACGAAAACCAGTGTAAGCCACCCACATATCTTTTATTTCAACGGTCTCATCTGCAATGTCAATATCCCACTCTGCCCGCCAGTTTTCCCACAGCTTTACCTTGATTGCAAACCGCCCTTTCCGGAGATGTGTACCGTTGCTGAGTAATTCAAGAGTATCGTTAGGGAAATAAGCTGCGTCTAAGAATAGTCTTATATCAAATCGTGTTTGAAACTGACCATCTTCCGATTTGAACTTAATTATCCCTTCATCCCATTCCGTTCTTCCCGGGGAGTTGCTCTCTTGGGGATAAATCATTGTTCCTAATATCAAAAGTATAATTGCAATATTTACTGTTTTCATGGTCTTCTCCTTTTCAAGATTATACATTTTCACCACTCTCTATCTCCATAATAGTCTTAGCGATATTTGCCAAATGAACACCAACCTGCTTAAGCAAATCCATGAACTCCACATGGACTTCATGAGTCTCCAGTGACGCCTCTTTTTCTTGACGCAGACGCATCACATGCTGCTTACGAAAATCTGATTCCATTATTCCATACTTTTCCTCTTTCTGGAGAATCTTTTTCGCCATTGCCGGATCCATTTCGCCTAAAGCCTCTCGAAGACGGCTCATCTGCTTACTCACTTTCACGTGGTAAGAGATCAATTCTTCTTTCCCTTCTTCGGAAAAATCACTACCCAATTGAAGTCTCTTTGTAGCCAACGGTATCATATTCCGATGTATGATGTCACCTATGTTTTCCAAATCATTGGCAATGGATATCATGGCGTACACTTCGCTCATCTGCTGGTTACTTAATTCCTGTCGGCCTATTTGAACCAGATAATTCACTACTTTTTCATCAAGGAAGTCAATCTTCTCTTCCCTCATGTCTATCCCTTCAAGTATTGTCAGATTAGGATATATTTCGTCCTCTCCTGGATCATCAGTCGAAAAAGGGTGAATGATAGATCGAAACATACGTGCTATAATTTTACTCATTCGGGAAATTTCGGTCTGAGCAAGTTCGATGGCAAAAGCTGGGTGTGAAATTTGACTGTCATCCAGATGCCAAGTAGCAGGAATAACCCCTGTTTCAATTTCTTTATCAGGAAGCATTTTATAAACCAACTTTGCCAGAATAGTGGTAAACGGAAGGAAAACGATCCCGACAGTAATATTGAAAATAGTATGAGCATTGGCAATCTGTCGGGGAGTATCCGAAGAAAGTGTGCGGACAAAATCAGTCAAATATGGGATAAACCAGATGAAAATTAAAACACCTCCGATATTAAAAAGCACGTGAGCAATTGCCACTCGTTTAGCATCGCGTATAGTTCCTATGCTCGCCAGCCCGGCAGTAATACAGGTGCCGACATTGGCTCCAAAAATCAAAGGTATTCCCGCTTCCAGTGTGATTAAGCCATTCATGGCCAGGGTGATAACGATACCGGTGAAAGCAGAACTGCTTTGGATGAGTCCGGTAAAAAGAGCGCCGATGATAAGACCATACAGTGGATTTTCAAGCCCTATCATAAAATCCTGAAACGGTTGATAGGCGCGTAGCGGTTTCATGGCATCCGACATAAGATACATACCAAAAAACAGAATGCCGAAACCTAGCAACGCCTCTCCAAAATGCTTAAAGGTCTCCCTTTTGGAAAACATCGTCATAATGAATCCTACGGCGATCATCCCAAGAGCATAATCCGTCAATTTAAAAGCTACTAATTGAGCTGTGATGGTTGTACCGATATTTGCACCCATGATTACGCTAAGGGCTTGAGCATAAGACATCAATTCTGCCTGAACAAAACTGACCAGCATAACCGTAGTAGCGCTGCTACTTTGAATAATCATTGTTACAAATGCGCCTACAATAAGTCCGATGACTCTGTTTCTTGTTAAAGCTGAAAGTATGTTCCGCATACGGTCGCCAGCGGCTTTTTTCATGCCGTCGCTCATTTTTGACATGCCGTAGAGGAAGAGTGCCAAACCTCCCAAGAGATTCATGATAAGTAATCCCCAGTTAATAGTAGACGAAGTCACTTCATTTCCTCCTGCCATTAAGGGTGACATGAGCAAAAATGTTAAAAGTAACACGACTCTTGCAGTACTCATTGAACTCATCTAATAAATCTAATGTTAATCATTTTTATTCTTAGCACTATTTTTTATGCGCGCTTTTAAGCATTTACTTTTTCGTTTTATGAGCTTGTATTAATGGAATTGCGAAGCTACTTACCGCAACGATAAGCATAATCAAACTGGTTGGTCGAGTAAAGAAAACAGACCAACCACCCATCATAACCGCTCGAATAAAGTTTGTTTCAGCTATATTGCCCAAAACCATTCCAAGAACGATAGGAGCGACCGGATAATTGTAGCGTCTTAATATCCAACCAAAAACCCCAAAAGCCAGGCAGGCCGCCACATCGAAGAAAGAGCTTCTGACAGCAAAACTGCCAATAATTGATACGGCAAAAATCACCGGAAATAAAATCGTTTTAGGAATTATTGTTACTTTTATCCAGAGACGACTGCCAAAAAAGCCGAGAACTAACAAAACGACATTCGCCAGAAGGAGGCTGGCCAACAATCCATAGATAATTTCAGGGTTGGATTTAAAAAGTAGCGGGCCCGGTGTAAGATTATGAATCATCAAGGCGCCAATCAGAACAGCTGTTGAGGCGCTTCCGGGAATACCCAGTGTGAGCAATGGAATTAGAGCACCACCTACCGAACTGCTGTTGGCACCCTCAGCGGCCGCAACTCCCTCAAGGCTGCCTTTCCCGAATTCATCAGGCTTTTTACTAAAACGTTTACTTACATCATAAGAAATAAATGCGGCAATCGTAGCACCTGCTCCGGGAAAAATCCCGATAATTGTACCCATCAGCGAGGATCGTAAGATTGTGATCTTGAGTCGCCAATATGTTCCAATTGTAGGCCATTCTTGGGTGCTGTCGGTAGCTCCCCGGCTGGATAGATTCCCATGCTCCAGTTGTTTAAATATTTCGCTTAAAGCAAATAAGCCGATGAGTGCCGGTATCAGCGCGAATCCATCATATAGAAATGATAAACCAAATGTAAATCGGCTTACACCAGAAATTGGATCAATACCGATTGTGTTCAATAGTAAACCAAACATGGCTGCAATAAACGCCTTGATCCAATTTTTTCCACCAAGGGATGCAACAGTTGATAATCCAAAGATAGCCAAAGCGAAATATTCTGCAGGATGGAAACCGAGTGCAACCTTGGCAAGGGGTCCCGAGAATAAGATCAAAATCAGTGTACCGATAATACCACCCACTGTTGACGCGACTAACGAAACACCCAGTGCCATACCCGGCTTGCCTTTTTTTGTTAAAGGATATCCATCAAAGGACGTTACTACGGACGATGGGGTCCCTGGTGCGTTAATGGTTACCGCAGTAATTGAGCCTCCGTAATTGGCGGCAATATAAATCGAAACCAAAAGAATCAGCGCTAATGTTGGAGACATGGTGTAAGTAAATGGTACCAAAAGCGCTACACCCATAGATGGCGATAATCCCGGTGTGGCTCCGGCTATAATGCCCATACTCACACCTAAAATAATGGTTAAAATTGGAACGACACCTAATACATAGGTTAACCCGCCTTGTAGATTTGTTAGTAATTCCATCCAGAATTTCCTTTAAAACAACCCTTTAAAAAATGCTCCCATTGGCAGGGGTACAAATAAAATTTTATAAAAAACGATATAGGAAAACAAAACCCATACCGTTGCAACAATAATCGAAATTTTTAATTTATCATAACCAAGATATATTGTACTACCCACAACAAATATAAATGTGCTGATAAAATAGCCGATATATAACATTGCAATGAGGTACACGACCAGAAATCCGATGAATGTCAGCACAAGGTTAACTTTTGAACCGCTGGCTCCTATTTCCTCCCGCCTTTTTATTGTGCGCACCAAGAGTAATAAATTCAGGGGAATCAGGACAGTTATCCATAAGCGCGGAACAGCCGCCGCCCCGATAACGCTATTTATCGGAAAGATTAAAGATTGTAGATAAAACACAGTGGAAACGATTAAGAAAAAACCGATAACCATTACTCTTCCAAGAATATGAGTTAAATTTGACCGGTAAATCCTTATACCAAACAGGATCAATATAACGATTAATCCAATAATTAAACCCATTAGTGGATATCCTTGGGCAAATCTGGCCAGTCCGTTGATATCAGGATCAGATATGATGGCGGATTTTTTTAGATAGTATTCAAATGTGGCAACATCCTCATGAACCATTTCAGCGAATTCATCCCCACCGATAAATTCCACATCGATCCCCCCACGACTCCAAAATTCACGCCAGTCGGGATCAGCAGTCACTTTTTTGAAAAGAGTGGTATACCAGTCAATGATTTCAGGCGAAGTTCCTGCTTTCAAGGCGAATCCGCGCCACATGAATTCATTTTCCAAATCTGGCATCCCGAGTTCTGTAAAGGTAGGTGTATCAGGAAATACATTTAAACGTTGACTACTGGAAACTGCAGCAATATACAGATCGGGATTTCCAAGAGCATCACGAGGATTTCCTACATAGGCAATTCCTCTTTTGCCGAGCAATTCGGCAATCGCTTTTCCACCACTTTTTGATGGAATCCATTTTGCATCTATGTTGTACTTATCCCATATCTTCATTGCCGTAATATGATCTAGTCCGCCGGTAGCCGGACCAACCCAATTCTGTTCGCCGGGATTGTTTTTAGCATGATTAACGATCGCTTGCCATTCATAAATGGAGTTTTTCTTGTTTGTAATAACACATTCCGGATCAGCCATCAGCATGGCGGTCCAATGCAAATCGTCTACATAATTTCCAGCTCCAGCTAAAACAAATTTGGCTATATTTGATTTTGTACATGCATACAAGTTGTAGCCATCTTCAGGTGCTTGGAGTACTTTTTTTAAAGCCACAATCCCGCCTGCGCCCGGTTTGTTCTCAACAACAAAAGTGGCATCTACATATTTATATGCTACGGCAGTGAATTTCCGCGCTGTTATATCGATAAGACCTCCGGGACCGGTATATACTACAATCTTAATGGGCTTGTCTGGGAAATCAGCTAAAGCAACACCAAAAGCTAGAAAAGTAAAAACAAAAGCTTGGAATAACGATTTCATCATGATATTTCGGATAAATGTTTTATAAAACTCAATCCAATAATCCATTTTTACCAAGTCGTATATGGATTTTTCAGGAGCATCATGTTGTAATACTTAACCTGACCTGTCACTTCCTCACCAACAAAATCCGGCTTGTTGAATTGCTGGTCTTCGCTCTCCAATTCCACTTCAGCCACGACGAGACCTTCGTTGACACCGTGAAACTCATCAACCTCCCACGTGAGATCTTCGAAGTCATACTTGTAGCGCGTCTTCTCAATGAGAGGTTGGTCGCAAAGAGAAAGTAAATGATCGGCATCCGAAACGGGGATTTCAGTCTCGAATTCGTACCGGCTCATACCGCTGGCATCTCCCATCCCTTTGATAGTGAGGACACCTTTTTTCGAACCATCCTTCTCTACCGTACGAATCCGAACTGCCCGTTCCTTTTCCGGCTGGAGATAACCTTGTCGCATGGTAGTACCGCTCAATCCTTCCGGTAAAAAATTAACTAAGAATTTGCATTCAATCTCTTTTTCCATCGTTTTACCTCTCAACTTGCCAACGGTTTATCAATCCATCCAATTACACGCTTAATCGCCTGAAGATAACTGATGTTTTCATAATCTTCTAACTGGCAATCCTTTAGTGTTTTTAAAACATCTGGAATCTCGGTTGATTCTGAATTAATCGTGACAACTTCAGCACCATTAATGAGAACAAATGCCACTTCGCAAATTGTGTCATTAACCATGTATCCATAACGCTCCTTAAAAACAGATACAGCCTGTAGATCAGGATGATCTTTCACCATAGTCAGAAATTCATCCATGGAATACTCATCCTTATCTACTTCAGGCAAACTCACCTGAAAAGCAGGAAAAATATCACTTTTCAGAAAATCAGCTGATACAGGAAAATCTGTCTTAGTAAGCGGATTCCACTGTTCAAGTCCATCTTTTGTCTGAACATAGGTTTTGATATCCATTTTCCCGTTGCGAATCTTAGTGTTATTTATATCATTTGCTCGAGACATAATGTAAATCTCGTCCGATTCTCGCACCCACAGTTTCTCCGGAATTGGAACCGAAAGTCGTGCCATCCGATCTTCAGCTCCTTCAAAACCTTGTCCAAAAGAACGAAACTCAAAACGAGGCTTTGAGATTTCGCCTACTTTCATTTTTTCTTTTGTCATATTTATAACCTCACTTGTTTTCTTACACTTGAGACTTTAAGACTTTAATCAGAAATTTAAACTACATCTAACTTAAGTCTCTACAAAAAATTTTTAAACTCGTCCATTTGTGTAGCTAATTAAACAGTTTCCCTTGCCTTTACCGTTGCATGATATTAACGTGGCGTCCGCTACTAACCTTTTACAGGACAAAATATGACTGACAATAATTACAAGAGAGGGAAATTCTACGAAGATCTTAACTTCTTGAAAAGTTCTGAAGGACGATCCTCTCGGCTTATGTCAGAATACTTCGGACCACTTAGGCTTTTTAAAAAATACAAAATTAAAGATACTATAGTATTTTTTGGGTCCGCTCGAATTCCGTCGCCTGAAGAAGCTAAAGATATTCTAGATTCTGAAAACTCAGACAATAATGGACTTCTTAAACTCACCAACTATTATCAACAAGCGAGAGAGCTTGCAAGCCGTTTAACTACATGGTCCAAAGGATTGAAAGGAACAAGTCATAGATTCATCGTCACATCCGGAGGCGGAGGCGGTATAATGGAAGCTGCATCTCGAGGTGCCAGTGAAGCTGAAGGATATGCTATTGGACTAAATATTTCATTACCCTTTGAACCACATGGGAACCGATATGTTACCAAAGACTTAGATATGGAATTCCATTATTTTTTCATGAGAAAATTCTGGTTTCTTTACCTGGCCAAAGCACTCGTAATTTTCCCTGGCGGTTACGGCACTTTAGATGAATTGATGGAGCTCCTGACCCTTGTTCAGACTGGAAAAATACACAAAAAATTACCCATCGTTATATTCGATAGGTCCTATTGGGAGGAAATCGTCAACTTCAAAGCTCTGGCAGAACACGGTACAATCTCACCAAAAGATCTTGAGCTTTTTCATTTTTCTGATACAGTAGATGATGCCTTTGATTTTCTCACGAACGAACTGACCAAAGAACATCTGAGCGGAAAAAACTTTTGATTTATTATTAACTTTTGACAATTTTCTATTCAATTAGTTATTAAGTCATTTAAATACTTTACAAATGGTAAGAGAGACTAATATAATAATCCAACACACTTCCATAGTGCACAGCTCCTTGTGGGTAAAACTTCTATTTTTATTCCTCTTCTCCAGCAACAGCTTCAGTCAAACCGCTCCCACTGAAGGACTGCACGAGCACACACCCCGAGTCTTTTACCTGAAGCACGCCACACTTATCCCCGAACCGGGGAAGATAGTTGAAGATGGCGAGATAGTTATCCGCGACGGTCTTATCGAATCGGTAGGTCGTGTTGCAAACGTTCCCGCTGACGCTTTCGAAATTGACATGACCGGCAAAACAATTTATGCTGGATTTGTAGAGCCATTCCTCGAAGCAGAAACCGATGAATTTGATGGTAACCTAAATATTCTTCGGAATTGGAATGAAAAGGTTCATCCTGAGCTAAGTTCTCTCGACGACTATTCACCTGATGAGAAAGATCTTAAAGAACTTCGCGCCTTGGGATTCACAACAGCTCATATTGTTCCACCATCCGGTATTTTCCAGGGCCAATCAGGACTGATTCATTTGGGAGAGTGGTCGGTTTCCTCTGTAATCGAACGGAACGGGCCGGCACAGATTATGTCATTTAAACATGGTGGCTGGGGAGACAGCAGTTACCCCAATTCACTTCTAGGAGCAATAGCCCTAATCCGGCAGACATTCATTGACGCTTCGTGGTATAAAAAATCTTGGGAGACCTATCGCCGTTTTCCTAATGAGAACGAACAGCCGAATCTGGATGAATCACTGGCGAAGCTAGGGAAATTCCTTGATAGCGATAGACCTTTTTGTTTCCGTACCAACAATGAGCTGACAGCATTAAGAGCAGGCAAGATTTCAGATGAATTCAGCTTGCCACTCTGGCTGAAAGGGAGCGGGTACGAGTACCGGCGTTTAGATGCCATCAAAAAGGTCAATCCGTTCATTATCTTGCCTGTCAACTATCCCGAGACACCGGATGTAAGCAGTTGGGAATCAGCTCTACAGTACACCAATGCCCAACTCCGCCACTGGGATCAGGCTCCGGACAACGCTCAACGTCTCCTGAAATCAGGAATCCCTCTTGCATTTACATCTGCCGACTTGAACGAACACAAACAGTTTCGTCAAAACTTACGCAGAAGTGTGGATCGTGGTCTTTCCATTAATGACGCCCTGGCTGCACTCACAACCGTCCCGGCTGAATACCTGGGAATAGCTGATAGACTGGGAACGCTCGCACCGGGGAAAATTGCTAATCTTACTATCACTAATGGCGATTACTTTGAAAGCAATACCAAAGTAATGGAAGTGTGGATTCAGGGTGAACAGTTTCGACTTCAGCCGAAACCGGAAGAAGATATTCGCGGAAAGTGGCTGATTCACTGGGAAGTGGACAACGAAATTCACATAGATTCCCTCCATTTTTCCGGTAAAACTCCTAATAAGGCAGATGAAGGACAGTTTGTTTCTGACACTACCAAAATTTCCTTTGACTCTCTCGTTCTAGAGCATGGATTTGTCAACTTCCGCTTCGAGGGTAAGGTTATTGACTTCCCCGGTCAAATCCGTTTTTCAGGAACTGTGAAAGAAGGTTACATGGAAGGTCAAGCTGTGTCGGCAGACGGTACAGTTATAACGTGGTATTCCCGGTTGAAGCATGCCCCGAAAGATCCACCAGAAGAAGAGAATGGAATCTCTCTTGAAACAGCATCGAAACTCACACCGCTCTCTCCCGAAGGAGCCTTCGGACTCGATGTATCACCCGAGCAGCCGCGTCTGGTTCTGGTGAAAAATGCCACTTTGTGGACCTGCGGACCCGACGGCATTATGGAAGAGAGCGATATTCTCGTACGCGATGGGAAGATTTGGAAAATCGGCAGAAACCTGAAGATCACTGGCAGCACAAAGAATGCTGTAATTATAGACGCCCGGGGGAAGCATGTAACGCCTGGAATCATAGATTGTCATAGCCACAGCGCCGCCAATTCCATCAACGAAGGTACACAAGCGGTAACATCAGAGGTACGAATTCAGGATGTCCTCAATCCTAACGATATCAATATTTATCGAGAACTGGCTGGCGGCCTCACTATTGCCAATATACTTCACGGTTCCGCCAATCCTATCGGTGGGCAGAATGCCGTTATCAAATTGCGCTGGGGTTCAGAATCTGAAGAACTTCTTTTCGAAAACGCACCACCCGGCATCAAGTTCGCTCTAGGTGAAAATGTTAAACAGTCCAACTGGGGCGATAACCACACCACCCGCTATCCGCAAACTCGTATGGGGGTAGATCAGATTATCCGGGACTCGTTCACCGCCGCTCAAAAATACAAGCGAGAGTGGGATGAGTATAAGAGCGGGAAAAGCGGCGCACTCAAAAATATTCCTCCTCGGCGTGACCTAGAGCTGGAAGCGCTGGTTGAAATTCTCGAAGGAAAGCGACTTTTACATTGTCACTCCTACCGCCAGGATGAAATCCTTATGATGATGCGTATCGCTGAAGATTTTGGCTTTCGGATTGCGACATTCCAACACGTCTTGGAGGGCTATAAGGTGGCGGAGATTCTTGCCGAGCACGGCGCCGGAGCATCCACCTTCACCGATTGGTGGGCATACAAGTATGAAGTGATGGAAGCGATCCCATACAACGGTGCTCTCATGCAGAAAGTTGGTGTGGTAACATCTTATAACTCAGACAGCAGTGAGATGGCGAGACGAATGAACAGTGAAGCGGCCAAGGCCGTAAAGTATGGCGGACTTTCCCAGGAAGATGCGCTGAAGATGGTGACCATAAATCCAGCCATTCAACTCGGAATTGACAAATGGGTGGGGTCGCTGGAAAAGGGTAAGGATGCCGACTTCGTCATCTGGAGTGGAAATCCTCTTTCAACCTACACAGTCTGCGAGCATACCTGGATTGACGGCAAGGAGTACTTCAATATAGTGAAAGACAGGCAGCGGCGGAAAGAGATGGAGCGGGAGCGCAACCTGATGATCCAACAAATTCTGAACAGTAGTGAGGCAGACAAATGAATCACCAACATAAAGTTCTGTCTGCATTCATGGTGATATTTTCGATAATGCTGAGCGGTTCCGATCAGGTTCATGCTCCAGCTCAGTCCCACCCTATTCTAATTACTGATGTAACCATTCACCCCGTCTCTTCCGAAGTCATCACCAACGGGCAGATTCTTTTCGATAACGGCATCATCACAGCTCTTGGCAAGGACGTTGGACTCCTCCCTGACAACACGGAGACCATCAGTCTGCCTGGGAAGCATGTCTATCCGGGATTCGTGGCAGCTAACACTACTATGGGGCTCGTGGAAGTTGGAGCCGTCCGGGCTACACTTGACGTGAATGAGACCGGCAACTTTAATCCCAATGTTCGGGCGGAAGTAAGTTATAATCCAGACTCCGAACTCATACCCGTAGCGCGATCCAACGGCATCACTGTAGCACATACGATACCCAAAGGCGGACTCATTTCCGGCACCTCAGCGGCCATGCTGATGGACGGCTGGACTTCAGAGGACGTCACATTGAAGGCACCGGTGGGAATGCATCTCAACTGGCCGGGGATGGATGTAGGCTCCGGAGATAATCGAGAAGAACGGGAGAAAGAACGCGATAAGAAACTGGATGAGATTGACCGTATCTTTCAGGAAGCACGGGCATATCTCCAAGTCAAGGAAACGGCTGATGAGGCGAACCATCCCATGAATATTGACCTCCGCTGGGAAGCGATGATTCCGGTGCTGAAGGGTGAACTACCCATGATTATCCACGCCAATCGGGTACGACAGATTGAGGCTGCAGTACAATGGACGCGTAAGCAAGATATCAGGATGATCCTCGCAGACGGAAGGGATTCGTGGCGCGTGGCTGACCTGCTGAAGAAATACGAAATCCCCGTCATTATCGGGAGTGTCCATTCCCTCCCCTCCCGTCGTTGGGAAAACTACGATACGCCATACACTACTCCGCTGAAACTCCACCAAGCCGGTGTTAAATACTGTATTTCCATGTCGCGCGGATTCTTTGTAGCGGCGCACATACGCAACCTCCCCTACCACGCCGCCACAGCCGCTGCTTACGGACTTCCGAAAGACGAAGCGCTGAAGTCCATTACTCTTTACCCAGCTCAAATTCTCGGCATTGCCGATCGTGTAGGCTCACTGGAACCGGGAAAGGACGCTACCTTGATAATTACTGACGGTGATCCGCTAGAAATAATGACGCAGGTTGAGATGGAATTCATCCAGGGGAGGATGATTGATCTATCTGACCGGCATAAAATGCTTTATGCTAAATATCAGGAGAAGTACAGGCAGTTAAGGTTGATTAAATAAGCTACTAGAAAAATAGGCTATTCTTGAAAAAACGTTAGTTCCTTTAAACTTTTTATTTCAGTATAATCGCTCTTCTGGTTATCATTGAGTACACTCATAATTCTCCTCTCTTTTAGGTGTCAGAATTGTCAAAACAGTAACCCCAACAAAAGCTCCAAAGATCAACATCATCTCCAAAGCGTATTGTTGGGGTGCTATCCATATTTCTTTAAAGAAATTCCATCTGCCTAATATTTCAACACAATTCCAAAAAACAATAACTGTTGGAATGGCATAACGAACTGCCGGTGCCATACGCTGAAATTTGAGCAGACGTACGAAGAGATACAAAAACCACATGAGCATTCCGAAGAATATTATATATGTGACTGGATGGCGGTCTCCCAAAATCTGATTATCGTAGATCAACAGTAGAATGATATAAAACAGCCAGATGATGTATATTGTCTCTATTGCTGTTATGAGAGAATAATTCCGTTCTTTTCGACTGATTCGATTCTTAAGCTTCATATTCATATTTCGATGGAACCAGCGAAAGAAATGACACCGGGTATCAGCATTGAAGAAAAAATAGATTCCCGTTGCCAGCAGAAGACCAATGGAGGACGGCATTAACAAATATTCAGGTTTGGTGATGACTTCTCCATTATCTATCAGCGGAGCGATGTTAACATGATGAGCAAAGTAAATAAAACTGAACTCCACCCAGCCAGTCCAAATAAAGACTCCTGCAAAAAAGCCGAGCCAAGTAGTTGATGTCTCACTCTCACGATAAGTTCCAATCCAGAGAAATACCAGACCGATCAAACCTAGAATAGTAGCCGCAAGATACTGAAACTCACTACCGAAAATCTTCTCCATAAGGATCATAGCTGTATGTCCAAGTGGCATAGTGAAAAGGACCACCAAGAATGCAAGAAGACCAACAAATGGTTTCTTATTTATTACATTCATTTCACCCTTATTCTGATTTACTAAATAATATAATAATTACTTTAATGAGACTCATTCTCAAATATAATTTATCTCATTTATAATTATTTCTCAACTTTTTTGTCAACTATTTAACAAAACACCCATTAGCCCTTGCATAGGTGAGAATTAATATCGTATAATACAATAGACTGACCGGTCGGTTTAGAGCTATTATGACACAAATATCAAAAGAAGAATCCCGAAAAAACCAGATTCTTGACGCTGCACTGGAAGTAGTTGTCGAGAAAGGTTATGCTGATTGCAGGATGGACGACATTGTGGAAACTTCCGGGTTGAGTAAAGGTACTATCTACTGGTATTACAAGTCCAAAAAGGAAGTCTTCCTCTCCCTCATTAATCATTGGGTAAATAAATTTGGTGTTACTCTTAACCACATTGTGGAGGAAGACCTTTCTGCTTCTGACCAGCTACACGAACTGTTTGCCTTTTTCCTCGATATCTATGAGAATAAACCTGACGTACTGAAAGCAGAATTGGAGTTTTGGGCATTGGCTAGTCGGGATTCTGATTTTCGCAAAAAAACTCAAGCAGTTTATCGCGAACTTCTGGAACTAATTGAAGCAATAGTTTCAAAAGGAGTTGAATCTGGAGAATTCAAAAACGTGGAGATAAAAGTAGCAGCACTTTCAATAATGGTAAATATCGAGGGCATCATCTGGTTCGCACTTTTCGATGCTAACGGCATAAAAGCTCGCCACTATATTGAAACAATTTCAGACTTTATTCTTGCCGGCTTGACAAAAAATACTAAAGGAGAAAACAATGAGTGATGTAATAGCAGATATCCGCACTGGTGGAACTTTTCTGCTGAACCCTGTGGGGACATTTCCCATTTTCACTCGGGAGCAATTTACAGAAGAACAACGAGAAATCGAGAATCTGGCCAGAGAGTTTTGTATCAACGAAATATTTCCAAGAGTTTCGGATATTGAAAAATATGACCAGGAACTGTCGCACAACCTTATCAAACAGATGGGTGAGCTAGGACTGCTCTCTATCGACATCCCGGAAAAATATGACGGGCTGGAACTGGATAAAATCACAGCTATCATTGTGGCGGAATCGATGCGGTATGGCGGGTCAAGCTCATTCACTACCACTTATTCCGTCCAATCCGGTATAGGAATGCTCCCTATTGTCTGGTTTGGTACAGATAAGCAAAAGCAAAAATACCTACCTAAGCTTTCCAGCGGAGAATGGATTGGTGCTTACGCCCTCACAGAACCAGAAGCAGGATCTGACGCAATGTCCGGCAGGATGACAGCTTGTTTGAGTGAAGATGGTAAACACTACATCTTAAATGGCGAAAAACAGTTCATTTCCAATGGTGGCTGGGCTCAAGTCTTCACGGTTTTTGCTCAAGTGGACGGCACTAAGTTCACCGCCTTTATCGTAGAACCGGGCACACCCGGTTTTGAGATAGGGGCTGAAGAGCACAAGCTGGGCGTGAAAGGAAGCTCAACGGTCGCATTCAAATTCACCGATGTAAAAGTTCCTGTGGATAATCTTCTTGGCAAGATAGGCGGTGGTGCAGCCATCGCCTTTAATGCGTTAAACGTTGGGCGGTTGAAACTGGGAGCATCTGTCCTAGGAGGCAACAAAGAGATAATCGAATATGCAGCGGAATATGCCCTGCAGAGGAGGCAGTTCGGACAACCCATCGCCCATTTCGATATCATCCGCAAGTACATCGCTGATATGACAGTACGGACTTACGCACTGGACAGCATAGTTTACCGCACCGTTGGCGATATTGATCGTGCCATAGCTGATCTGGACCAGAGTGCAGATGACTTTTATATAAAGATGGGGGAAGAGATGGAGCGATTTGCCATTGAATCTTCTATGGTAAAGGTGTACGGCAGTGATACAGCAGGATTTTGCGCAGATATGGGCATCCAAATCCTGGGTGGATACGGTTACATTGAAGAATATCCCATGGCACGTATTTACAGAGATTCACGCATACAACCTATCTGGGAAGGCAGCAACGAGATAAACCGGCAGATTATCACTGGCTATTTTATGAAAAAAGCACTACTGGAAGAGATCCCAATGAGGGAGAAAATTAAATGCGTGGGTGAGTTTCTGGCAACCGATCCTGTCACTACTGGAGAAAGTCCATTGTGGCACCAGATGGCGATAATCGAAGCCGGAAAGTACCTGACACTTTACGTCTTTGATGAAGCGCTGAAGGAATTCGGTCAAGACCTGAAGCACGAACAACAGTTGGGCGAGTTGCTGGCCAACGCCTTTATGGACCTCTATCTTGCTGACAGTACTGTGGCACGAATCTCCCAATTAGATGAAGGGAACGGTCACGAGCACATCTTGGAAGCTATCGCAAAGACATTCACTGCGGAGATGGCGTTGAGATTGCTGAACAGTGCCCTCACTGGGTTGAACGATATTTATCACGGTCACCTACCGGAAGCGGTTATGGAGACACTTCGAAAGTTTCAGATACGACTGCTGCCCATTACAGACGTAGCTGCCATGAAGCGACAGATAGCTGACTACATTTATCAGCGTAAAACTTATCCATTTTAGGAGGATAAAATGAGCGATCGAAAAGCTGTAATTATTGATGCTGTCCGCTCCCCCATCGGGGTTAAGCGGGGACAGATGCCAAATAATATCCGGAGTGATGATCTCACTGCTCTAGTGATTAAAGGACTTCTGGAGAGAAACCCAGACTTTTCTCCATCAGCTATCGAAGATGTGGTTCTGGGCTGCGCCTTTCCTGAAGGATCTCAAGGGATGCTCATGGCCCGATCTGTGGCTATCCTAGCTGGAATTCCCAAAGAAGCCGGCGCTAAAGTAGTGAATCGATTTTGCGGTTCATCCATGGATGCACTACATCAGATCAGTCAAGCTATCATGGCAGGTGATATTGAAGTAGGTATCGCCGCTGGAGCTGAGGATATGTTCGCTGTCCCCATGGGTGGTTTTGTTCCTGACTTCCATCCGGGACTGGCAGAGAGGGAATTCTATATCGGTATGGGTGAAACAGCGGAAAACCTGGCTAAAGCCGGTAACATCTCCCGAGAAGATCAAGATACTTTTGCTATCGCTTCTCACAAAAAAGCGCTGAAGGCAATTAATTCCGGAAAATTCGACAACGAGGTTGTATCTATCACACTTGACGAAGGTACAGTTTTATCCAAAGACGAAGGTCCCATGGAGCCAAACGAAGAGAAGATCCGCTCGCTCGGTCCCGCTTTTATAGAGGACGGCACGGTGACTGCCGCTTCCAGCTCACCCATCTCAATTGGAGCAGCAGCTGCTATCATCTGCAGTGAGCAGTTTGCCAAAGATAATAACCTCACCATCCGGGCGGAGATCATCTCCCGATCCATAGCCGGCGTGGAGTGGGAAGAGATGGGCAAGGGACCCATCCCTGCCAGCAATAAAGCACTGGAGAAGGCCGGTCTCACCTTTGATGACATTGACGCCATTGAGTTGAATGAGGCTTTCGCGGCCCAGTCTCTCTACGTGATCCGCGAGGGTAAATTTCCTAAAGAAAAAGTTAACCTAAACGGAGGAGCAGTAGCATTAGGACATCCCCTGGGCTGTTCCGGTCTGCGGATTATCACTACACTCATGAACGTTCTGGAACAAAATGATGGCGAATTAGGACTCGCCACGATGTGCATCGGGACTGGACAAGGCATTGCCACAATCATAAAAAGAAGAAAGTAGAAAAATGAAAATAGAAAAAGTTGCCATACTAGGAGCCGGAACAATGGGTGCCCAGATTGCGGGGCATTGCGCCAACGCCGGCATCCCCGCTCTCATGTTTGACCTGAACGATGAACTTGTTCAAAACGGACTGAACGTCATTACATCTCTCAAACCGGCGCCACTTTATGACAAGAATAATGCAATGCTCATCGAAGGATGTACTTATGAAAACGACCTTGAAAAGCTGGGCAGTGTGGACTGGATCGTAGAAGTGGTGGCTGAGAATATGGAGATCAAACATAAGGTTTTTCAAAACATCGTACCGCATGTAAAGGATGAAGTCATATTGAGTACTAACACGTCCGGCCTATCCGTTCACGGAATCGCCGAAGCTTTGCCGGAAAATCTCCGGAAACGCTTCATGCTGACCCACTTCTTCAACCCTCCACGCTACCTGCGATTGGTGGAGATCATTACCGATCTGGCAAATGATGAAGTAGTCCAGACCATGGTCACCTTTCTGGAGGACGTCCTGGGCAAAGGATTGGTTTACGCTAAGGACACTCCCAACTTCATTGCTAACCGTATCGGTACCTACGGTATGATGCTGGCACTTAAGCTCACAGAAGAGATGGGATTGACCGTGGAAGAGGTGGACAAGCTAACCGGCACTATCGTAGGTCGTCCAAAGAGCGCCACGTACCGGACAGCGGATGTAGTCGGTCTCGATATTCTCAGTCATGTAGCCAACACATCCTACGAAAAATGCGAAGAAGATAAAGATCGGGAGATGTTCAATATCCCTGAAGTACTCTCTAAGTTAATAAAAGATGGAAGACTGGGTCAAAAAACAAAAGCAGGCTTCTACAAAAAGTCAGACGACGGAATCATGTCACTTGATTTCAAAACCATGGAATACACACCTCAAAAACGTGTTCGTTTCGATGGCATTCGGGTTGCAAAGGATCAGACACATCTCTCTGGAAAGCTAAAATCGTTGGCATGGAGTGATGATAAAGCCGGCAAGTTCTTCTGGGAACTTCTGTCGAAGACACTCATCTATTCCGCCAATCGGATTCCCGAAATCTCAGATGACATCATCAACGTGGACAACGCTATGAAGTGGGGCTTCGGCTGGGAAAGCGGCCCGTTCGAAACATGGGATGCTATCGGTATCGAGAAATCTATCTCTAGGATGAAGGAAGAAGGAAAACAAGTACCTGCATGGGTAGAAGAAATGGTCGCTTCGGGCCGAAAAAGTTTCTACGATATTGACCATGGTGCAAAGACCTTCTACAGTATCCCGGACAAAGTTTCTGCTGAGGTACCGCTGAGCGATAAGGTTATTAATCTTGCCATTGAAAAATCGAAGGGTAACCTGGTGAAGAAAGACTGGAGTGCTTCCCTGGTGGACTTGGGTGACGGGGTACTTAACGTGGAGTTCCACTCTATCCTCCAACCGGTGATGAACCCCATTGACACTTCGGTAGCAGAGACAATCAACGACGGTCTCAATCTGATTGAAGCTGGTAAGTACAAGGCGCTGATTTTGAATCATAACGGTGCTAACTTTTGTGCTGGTGCCAACCTGAAGTTGATCCTCCAATTTTGTGAGGAAGCCAACTGGGGTAAACTAGAAGCAATTATCAAACTGCTGCAGGATATGACACAGCGGATGCGCTTCATCAATTCTCCTGTAATTGCTGCACCATTCGGTCTGGCTCTGGGAGGCGGCTACGAGCTGATGGGACCTGCCGACAAACGGGTCGCCTCAGCTGAACTTTATTGCGGACTGGTGGAAGTTGGTGTCGGACTCATTCCGGGAGCTGCCGGTAACCTCCGCGTTATCCTTCACTTGACAGATGACAGTCTCAAGAAACTGTCTCCATTTCAGATTTCCCAGAAAGCGCTGGAGACTATCGGGTTTGCCAAGGTAGCCATGTCAGCCTCTCACGCCAAAAAGCTCCACTATCTCCGACCCGATGATGAAATCATACTTAACCGGGAGCATCTGCTCCACCGGGCTAAAGAAGCCGCATTGGAAATGGTGGAAGATTATCAGCCACCGATCCTTCGAGAAGACATCAAACTAGCTGGAAAGGGTGGCAGAACCGCTATGAAGGTGACACTAAAGGGTTATAAAGTTCAGGGGAAAATATCCGCTCACGATGAATTCATAGCTAAGAAACTTGCCTACGTAGTAACTGGCGGTGACAAAGGAGGTCCCACCAAACCGGTAGATGAGCAATATCTTCTCGATATCGAGCGGGAGGTATTCCTTTCACTCTGCGGAGAAGAGAAGACCCACGATCGAATCCGGTATATGCTGAAAAAGGGAAAGCCGCTTAGGAATTAAATAGATTAATTAGTAAATAACTTTTTAATTTTCAAACAATCTCGGCGGATACACACCTTGATCTATCAGTTTTTTTATCTCATCCACGACATAAGCTTTATCTTCTTTATATGTCACTCCAAACCAACTTGAACTACTGTGTAATACTTGCACTTGTTCCCGACCGTTTTGAATGAGATCATTAATCACGGTTGGAATTAAAAATTCACTTTTCAATTCTGTGCCTCTCTCCTTCAAGAAATCCACAAACATATGTCTTAAATAATCAAACAGGATTGGTGTAAAGCCCCACATATTCATGGAGACTAGCTCGGATCCATCTAATGGAATATCTCTATCAGATGAAATACCTTCATCCGTTTGTTGAAGATTATCCGTTTCAACCACTATCTCCAGTTTTCCATCATTTACAGTGCAAAGTCCTCGTGTGACCCCTCCAAAAATGGATAAAGTATTATTGAGCCTAAACGCCACCATACTGAACTCATTTCCACCGTTTTTGTAATAATCTGCCACAACCTTGAATGACTCTCGGCTATAGAAATCATCACCATTGATCGCCGCAAAAGGCCCTTGAATCAGAGTGGCCGCGGATAAAATAGCGTGTCCAGTTCCCCAAGGTTTTTCCCTTCCTTCCGGGCATTTAAATCCATCTGGGAGATCGTGTATTTCCTGAAAAGCGAATTGAACCTGGATCTTGCCGGCATATTTATCAGTAATCTTTGCTTTGAACTCGTTTACAAATTCCCTGCGAATGATGAACACAACCTTGTTGAAACCAGCTTCAATTGCGTCAAATACGGAATAATCAATAATTGTCTCGCCGTTGGGTCCTACGGGATCAAGTTGCTTCAATCCACCGTAACGCGAGCCCATACCTGCCGCCATAACCAGAAGTGTCATGTTATTCATAAAAATCCAGTTTAAACTTTTGAATTAATCAATTATCGTCCCATCATCTATATGCACAACATAAGCTTTACCACCAACTTTTACTATAGCTTCAGCTACTTTTTCAGGGTGATCCGGTGCATAAGAAAACATACACCCGCCACCACCAGAGCCATTAATCTTTCCGCCTAAAGCTCCGGCCTGCAACGACGCATTCAGCATGGATTCGATCTTGGGTGTACTCACACCCAGAACATCACGCAGTACTAAATGATGCTCAGTTAAAAGATTACCTATTAATTCATGATTCGGTTCATCTTTTTCTAATTCAGATAAGGATTGTTTCAAAAGATTGCGGTTTTGGACTGTTCCCTTCATCAAATTTAACTCTTCATCATTTAAACTGGAAGAAATGGAATCCAAGTCACAAGAATGAAGATCAAAGCTTGAATTACGTGACTTCATATTATTTATAATGTTTAACCGCAAATCCCTACATCGTTGCAACATTCCCATAGTATCTTTTGTTTCACAGGAATCGCCCAAAACGAAGGTCCCTAATTTAGGATTCAATAAATTGATTGATATTTCCGGTTCCGATTCCAGATAAATAAGATTGCCTATAGCAGAAGAATATTGATCCATCATACCGCCGGGTTCGTTGAATTCTTTTACTTCAGCTTTAAAAGCCAGTTCGCCGAGTTTTTGCCTGTTCCAATCTACCGGCTCATCAGCCATTTTGGATAAATAGTGAATCCAGCTCACCATGATCGCTGACGAACTGCTGGTACCTGATTGAAAAGGAATCTCACTGGTTACTTCACATTCAAATCCATTGGAAAAAATAAGTCCTTCCCCTCGACACACATTAATCCCGCTTTTGAAATAATCCCTCGGTTTGGAGTAGGACAAATCATCCAAAAAAAATGATTCAGTTTCATTGATATCTGGTTTGTGAATAATTACTTCTCGGATCAAACGCTTTGCACCATGAATTCGAGCACGAAGGGATATGGCCATGGAAATTACCGGGAGCCCCAGGTAATCCTGGTGCTCACCAAATAGACAGAGGCGTCCTGGACTTGAAACGGTAAAGGTCTG
>Ga0208524_1000326_pt1 | contig 25829 bp, 24 predicted proteins | sample ETNtaG_28_FD_185779 | JGI IMG/M metagenome (GOLD analysis project Ga0208524, IMG submission 185779) | Marine microbial and viral communities from oxygen minimum zone, Eastern Pacific Ocean - ETNP201406SV61 (SPAdes) (version 2) | ecosystem: Environmental > Aquatic > Marine > Oceanic ... | reverse complement strand
ACAGTCTTATAACCTTTTAATAATAGTATGATATGAATAAGGATGAATTACTTGACGAACTTTATAATCATATACTAGAAGGAAACAAATTGCCTGTGATTGATTTAACGAATAAAGGATTAGATTTGGGTTTGACCCCATCTGAATTATTGTGGGATTCAATGATACCAGGTCTAGAAGAAGTTGGAAGACTATTTGAGACTGGTGAATATTTTGTTCCGGAAATGCTTGTTTCAGCAAGGGCTATGCAGAGTGCTATGGATATATTGACACCATTAATGGAAAAAGAAGGCACAAAGAAACTAGGAAAATTCCTAATGGCAACTGTTAAAGGTGATATGCATGATATTGGCAAGAATTTATGTAATACTATGCTAAGTGGTGCCGGCTTTGAAATAATCGATTTAGGAATAAATGTTTCTCCTGAAGTAATTGCAGATTCAGTTAAAGACAAAAAACCAGATTGTATTGGATTTTCTGCTTTTTTAACAACAACTATGCCAATGTTTAAAAAGAATATAGAAATTCTTGATAATGCTAATTTAAGAAAGGATGTAAAGATTATTGTAGGAGGAGCACCTGTAACTAAGGAATATGCAGATATGTGTACTGCAGATGGCTATGCAAAAAATGCAACTGAATGTGTTCGTGTAGTTAAAAATTTATTAAATATTGAACAAAAAAATTTTGAACGTAATACAGATGTTAATATTGTTGTAGATAAATTTGAAAATATCGTAAAACCGTCTCATAAATCAAAATGAATTCAAAAGAAAGAATAAAGGCTGCTATTCGTCATGAGGAAACAGATCGAGTTCCAATTGATGTTGGTAGTACGGGTGTTACTGGCATAAATCTTATTGCATATTCAAATTTGTTGAAATATTTAAATCTTACAGATATTAAACCTAAAATATTTCATACGTGGTCACAAATACCCGAAATATCAGATACTATTTTGGATTTATTTCATTCAGATACAGTTACCTTGCCAAGGCATAAAATGTCTTTGGGAATTGCCAATGAGAGATTTAAAGAGTGGAAATACCCTGATGGCACCTTATGCCTAGTGCCAGAGGATTATAATCCAAATGTAAATGATTCTGGAGATTTTGAATGGTTTGAAAATGGGATCAGGATTGCAGAAGCACCAGCAGAGGGAACACATGGATTCACATTGTTTCATCATCCATTAAAAAATGCATCAACAACGAAAGAAATTGATGAGTGGTTTGATCATTATGAAGGAAATTTTCTTGCTCGAATACATGTAAGTGATGAAGAAATTAAATGGGCTGATGGTTATGCAAAAAAACTGATTGGAAAAACAAATAGAGCTGTAGTGTCAGATTATTTTGCTACAGTACTAGAAAATGCTCAAGGAATATTGGGCTGGGATACTACATATATGCACATGATTGCTGAGCCTAAAATAGCATCATATTTCTTTGATAGATTGACGAATGAAATAATTGTCGGCTTAAAAAAGTATTTGAAAAATATTGGAAAATATATAGATGTGTTTTTAGTTGCAGATGACCTTGGCCATCAAAGGGGGCCAATGATGAAAATGGAAGATTATAAAAAATTTATATATCCCTGTCATAAACAAATATTTCAAACTATTCATGATTATTCAGAGGCATCCATCCTCTTTCATACTTGTGGTTCAATTAAAGAATACATACCTACCTTAATAGATATGGGAGTTGACTGCTTGAATACCATTCAAACTGATGCAGAGAATATGAATCCAAATGAGCTTAAATCAGAATTCGGAAAGGATATTACTTTTTGGGGAGGGGGTGTTGACAGTCATCGCGTTTTACCATTTGGTACATCAAAACAAATTTATGAAGATGTAAAATACAGACTGCAAATACTCTCTAAAGACAGTGGATATATTTTTTCATCTATACATAATATACTTGGAGATGTTCCCCCAGGAAATATTGTTGCTGCTTTTTCAGCAGCTTTCGAACTTGGGAACAACAAAGATTTATTAAATTCAAATTCAAGTCAAATGATTAAATTGTTAAATGAAAGTGATTATTGGAAACACCCATTAGAGTATTTAAATAAAATAAGTACGGATTAATTACTCTTTTAAATTGAGCAAATTATTCTTTCTATCCAAAAGATTTTTAAAAAATTAATAGCCATCTTTATTTGCTTTATTTCGTAATTTTATGGGATCTGATATAAGATCATTTGAATCTTCATAATTAGAAATGTTTTTCATTATTTTTTGTGTCATAAAATCCTTTATGATTTGTTCTCAACTTATTTAAATTACTATTACTGGTATTTTAGTAATTCTACTTGGACTGAATTTGCAAATATAATGGACAATATTAATTTGCTTATTTTGATATATATCAATTTGCAACAATAGATTTTTTTGTTTTCAATATCTAATTAGCTCCAGTCAATCTGTAACGTGATAATTATAAAATATTTATTTATATCATATGTTCATTAACAAAAATGGAATCTCCATTTCTATATCAGAATTACCTCCATGATGGCCATATTCATTTACTATCATATGATCGGGATTATTCCACCAAACAATATTACCGGGATTTGGAATGATAGCAATGTCGGCAATTCTAGAATTAAATTCAGAAGTTACTTTTTCCCCAAACCACCCATCATCGATCAAATCCTTTACAAGTACAATATTTGCAATTCCAAGGAATTTGGCTTCCAAAATAGATTTTGCTTCATGTAAATATTCTTTTTTGATGTATAAAAATACATCTCTAGTACTGCCAGCTGGTAATATCGGCATACCATTGACACTATTCAGTAAATAATTATGTATTTCAGGTATAATTTCATTAATATAATAGACCTCATTAGGATTGATATGACACATACCATGATCAGTACTTACAGCTAAAAGTGAGTTATATTGGTTAAAACGGATTAGATTATCTAATAAGTCATTTAAAATATATTGCAAGCTATTTAATTCTGATAAATACGCATTAGATTCAGGGCCATTCCTATGGCCAACTTCATCCAATGTCCCAACATAAAAATAATAGTATGAAGTTTTTTTGTTACTTTTAAATTCTTCCAACAATAAAGTGCAACCCTCAGCAAATGTGCCATAGGGTATTATTTTTGATGTACCACTATACAGCGTATTATTTATTATCGATTTGTTTAATTCATAATTTATAAAAATATAACTATTAATTCCATCTCCTCTAAGTTTATTATAAAATGAATTGTTTGGTATAATATCTTCTGGTTTAATGCCATATTTTAAAAGTCCATCACGAGAAGTATCGTCAACCGTTGAAAAAAATAATGGAGAAATCAATTTATCTACGCTTGGTTCATATTGAATGTATTCATAAATTCCGCTTTCACTTGAGGTAAGTCCAGTGTGGCACGAAATAATATGAGGAGCTGTATTGGATGGGAACATACTTGTAATTTTAGAAATCACACCCTTTTGATGGAATTTTTTAAAAAAATCAAAGTGATGAATATATTTTTCAAAAATATTCCAGCCTAATCCGTCAATATAAAAAAATATAATATTATCATATTTATTATGCAAATCCCCTAAAACATCGTGGGGCATCTTAGTTAAAACATTATTATTAAATAAATTATGGAAGAAAGTGGTGATATTTGAAAAGCAATAACTTCCATATAATGGCTTTATTAATGTAGCATCTTGTTTTATTTTATTTATTGCATTTATTGAATATTGGTTAATCATACCAGGATTAAATTTGTTATGATGGATAAAATATACAGTTTTTTTGAAAATATTTTTTTGAATCAGTTCATATCCAAATTCAGTTTGTTTAACTCAGGAAAATCTAATAATTTCATAAATGTATCTGAAAATTCAGTACTTCCAGACAATTCAAGGTAATCAACGATATTTTCATACTTATTTACTTTTTGCCGTTCCCTAAATGAAGTCAAAGCTATTTTTGCTCCCTCCCCCGATGAATTTCCTATGGATTTAATACAATCAATTGGGATGGGAGGAACTAATCCAACAACAATAGCGCTTACAGGATTTATATAATTCCCAAACGACCCAGCTAAATATATATTCTTTAATTCATTCGTATTAACGTTAAGTTTCTTCATCAAAATTTCAATTCCACCAGCAATAGCACTTTTTGCGAATTGTAATTCTCGTATATCACGTTGTGTCAGCACAATTTGTTTATTATTTCCAGTTTCATTTGGCCATGCTAATACAAATGATTGTACACCATCATTATCAGTGCACATTCTTTGTTGGAAAAGTGTACTGGATTTAGTGTTGATATTATTGGATTTAACGAATTTTCCAGAAGTTTCTAAAAAGCCAATCATCCTTAGTTGTGCTACAACGTCTAATAACCCTGACCCACATAAACCAACAGGAGGTACATCCCCAATAACTTGTAGTTCAATTTTATCTTCAAATATTCGTACAGATTCAATGGCGCCTTCGCTGGCACGCATACCATCTTTAATTTGTGCACCTTCAAATGCAGGACCAGCAGGTGCTGCCGTTGCAACTGCACCATTTTTCGAGCCCAGTATGATTTCACCGTTTGTCCCTACATCAACCAACAAGCGTAAAGCATCTTCTTGTACTATACCTGAAGCAAGTAATCCTCCGACAATATCAGCACCAACATATGCTCCGAGGTGTGGCAAAAAATATATATGAGCGTGTGGAAGAACTTTTAAATTTAATTCATCTGCATGTAATTTGTATGAATCTGTTAATACAGGAATGAAAGGCGTTACACCAATGGCTTCAGGGTCTAGTCCAAGTAGAAGGTGAACCATTGTGGCATTTGCTGTAATTACAATTTCGTAGATTTCATGATTTGATATATTTGACTTATTTAATAATTCTTTAATCAGTGTATTCAGTGTTTTTATGATTTTCTTTTGTAATTCTCCTATCCCATTTTTATGGGTCATCGTGTAACTGATTCTAGTGATAACGTCCGCACCAAAAACCGCCTGGTCATTTAAGGTTGAACTTATTGCAACTGATGAACCAGTATTAAGATCCATTAAAGTTCCAACAACACTTGTAGTTCCAATATCGAATGCAATCCCATAACACCGGTTTGAAGTATCCCCTGTTTCTATTTTAACTAATTCTTGACCCACTACTACAGCAGTTATTTTCCATTTAGATTGTCTCAGAATACTTGGTAGCAGTTTTAGAACATCCAGTGGTAATTGCACATCAAATCCATTTTCAATAAGGGCATCATGAATTCTGTTGTGATCACTGCATTGATCTTCCATCGTGGGTGGTTTTAAATCCAAATAAACTTTATGAACATTAGGATTTAAAATTACATGCCTGCCAAAACCCATGATAGAAGCTTTGGGTATTCCTAATAATTGCGGAATTTCACAAACCATGTCCTGTGAAATAATCGCTTTACAGGACAACCTCCATCCTTCTTTTAATTCTTTTTCCGTAAAGAATTTTACATCAAATTCGTTAATACCACTTTGACCTTCAAGTACACGGATCTTACATTTGCCGCAAGTTCCTAATGCTCCACAGGTGCTTTCGATTGGAAGTCCAATCCAATTAGCAGAATCAAAGATAGACATTCCTGCTGGAACTCGAGTTTTTTTCTTATGTGAAATGAATTCAACTGTAATTTTTGAAGTTTTCTCAAAGTAATATTTCGTCATATTAAATAAAACAGTAATAAAACTATAGTGGACCCCATAAATGAGACAATGTGCTAAGGTGTATTTTCAATTAAAAATGGAGATACAGAATGGGCAGAAAAAAGTACAGCAAGGAACTGAAGGTTCGAATAGCACATTGTCTCATTTATGGGGTCCACTATACATTTCTAATAAGGATTTCGCTCAGCCGGGGACCATCCAGTTTGACTTCCTGGACTTCAAGCGATTTCCCTGGTTTCCAGGCAACGGCGGCTCATGTTTTCATAGGTTTCCTTTAAAACAGATTTTGAAATATTGTTCCAGGTTTTTCTGAGCCACTTGGCACAGGCTAAAGAATTTTTAAAAATAGAGTATTTTGCACCTCCCCCGTAGTCTGGATGGGGAATAAATTCGGTAGAAATAGTTCTGAGGGTGCTTTCGGAATGTGAGGCATGGTGGAGCATCAGCTGTCGCAGTACTTCTTTCCAGGGCTCAAGCTTGGATTCATCCCAGTCGCTGTGCCACTGTCCCGTTTTCGGTTTTATGAAGGGGTACTGGATTCCTCGGCCTACGGTATCCTTAGGATGCTGTGAAGGCAGTTCTTCCAGGCTGGGATGATGCTTCCAGACGTTCCTCGGGTTATTGGGAACTGCGGTTCGGGCATGACAGTGCCTGACAAAACCTCTATGGATCCATTTACCACATATGTGATCCTTCTTGAACGGATCAAGCACAAGATCCCCTTTTTCTATAGATTCGTGGATGCCGAATACTTCCTGCTCACGTGGATTGTCGATTTTGAAAATTACATGAGAATGATCCAGGGTCATGTTGAATGGAATGCCGCGCCGCTCCACGAGGTCTGCCACCTTTTCAACACGACGAAAATCCTCAGACCACATGTTGACGTGTACCTCGAAGGTAGGCCGACATCCTGTTTCCTCACCGGTTTCGAAGGCTTTCATGTAGATTTCCGCAACCTGTTCATCTGTGACCAGTGGTCCTTCCGCATGGTCCATCTGTATCTGGGTGTTGTGGACGAGACTTCCGAGGCGTGCACCAATACGTAGGTTGTCCATAAGCAGTTCGTCGTCACGTCCGAGTACGTAAAACCATCCACCTGCAAGGATTGGCAGATCATGCTTTTCGCTGCAGCGAAGGTATTCGTGCACGAGGTCTTTCGCAGGAGTCTTATCAAAATAGTCGTAGACACCAGATTCCTTCACCATCTTGAATTTGGTTTCCAGCGGAATCGGTGGGTCTGAATCAGTATCCATCACCCCGCTTTCGGCGATTCCGAAGAGAAGTTCATTAGGCATTATTAATTTCTACTTGGTTTGTTAATCAAAGTATATTTTCGATCTAATTCGCTACAAATCTCCTACAATAGGATTAATTAATGAATTGTTTAAGAAATCTCCAATTTTAAGTTTTGAAACATAACTTTCTGATAAAATATTTTGTTGACCATTATAGGTTGAACCATCGGGCATAAACGCGCATGTCATTGCAGCTCTATTTGCATTTGTCATGTTCGCTCCAGCTGCATGGGCTATTAAACCATTATGGAAACTTGCATCACCAGCTTTCACTTCAGCTGCCACAGGATTAATGCTTCTAAATTCAGGATAAACTTCAAATAATGCATCAATCCTCCTCCCTATGCGTACATCATTGTCATATTTTGCCAATTTATGAGATTTAGGCAAAAAATAAAGACAACCATTTTTAACTGTAGCATCATCCAATGCTATCCAAATAGATATAGATTGTTTTGAATAAAAAGACCACTTTGGGTTATCCAAATGCCATGACGTAGGATTGCTCCAAGGATTTTTTTGGAGTGTTTGATCATGCCATATTCTCATTTTTTTCACTTTAGCTAATTTACATAGCATTTCTCCAAGAGATTTGTCTGTAAAAATTTTTTTTATATATTTATTGATTTTCCATAAATTTATTCTTTGTAGATAAACTGTTTTATTATAATTTTCCCCTTCCTTGTCTTCAAATTGTTGAGATTTATCTCTACCGACTATTTTATTTTCACCCATTTCATTAATTGAATTATTGATTGCTTTTTTCAGATCAATGATTTCATTTTTATTTATAAATCCATTATATATCAAAAATCCATTCTCTTGATAATCAGCAATCTGTTTATCATTAATCTCTGTAATCATTATGCGTCGCCATTATTTTCATGAAGATTCAATAACCCTGTCCAAGTTTCAGAATCAATTCCATTCTTAACATAATTTGCAACAAAACTCTCAAGATATATCTGGTCCCAATTCGGAGTTGTTAATAATTCATCCGGAAGTTCATCAAGGATTTCTTTGTATGCATGCTCTAACAGTCTATAACCTGAAGTATCAGATTTATTGAATTTTAGATGAGGTTTAATAATTTTGTCCTCAACCAAAGTACGATCAATAATATCAGCCATTTCATCCAGAAGTTCTAATTTACGATCCCAATCAGCATCCATTTGTACGGACTCCTCAATTAAATCTGAAAGTCTATCTCCCATTCGTGGTAGTTTTTTAAAAAAATGCCAAATCCATTTGTCATATGGAAAATACTCCCTGTCTAACAAAAAAGCCAATTGTACATACCATCTAATTGTTTTTCCAAAAGCAACTGTTGCAAAAACATTATTGTTTCTCAATATTGCACGTTTTAAAGCATACGATCCCATTCCAGAACAGTATCTGCACCAGTGGGCTATTCTTCTCTTCCAAACTTTTTCAGGATAATAATTCTTGAATTTTTTTCTCATATTTGTAAAAGCCTCCGAAGGGTCGTGCCATAATTCACCATTGATTATATGAATAATGTCTTCTTCAGGAATTGATAGCCATTCCAGTTCAGATTTTGGAAAATGGTCAATTCCTATCATTCTATTAAGGTAGGCTTCAAAACTATCTAATGCCAATGCAGTACCTGCATTGGATATTGTAGCTGCTAAAGATTCCCCCTTATAAGTATCAGGTAGATTGCTAGCTACTGTTTCAGAAATTATTATTGATTTTTTTTGGAAAATATCATCTGGAATTAACGCATTAATTCTCAATCCAAAATGGTGATCACGTGAGTAATTATCATCCATTCCGTATACTTCAGATCCTAACCCAAATGCACCAAATGCTGTAGAAGAAGTTTCCATAGGGAATTTATCCTGCAAAATAGGGAGAACAATATCTAGGAAAAATTCTCTGCTGGTATCTATAATTGTATTGCTCATTTCATTCTCCTAATCATTTAATGATTTTAATTAATTCTTCTATCTTCTTCTATTTCATTGATTATTTTTAAATCAAATTTTTCCCAATAATATTTTAGATCATCATTATCATCCCATTCTTCATATACTTCATCCCAAGAGATTAACTGTAAATGAGGAGTTAGAGATCTAATGTATATTGGTTCAGTCACCGGCTGATACCTAAAATCACAAGATAGTCGTATTTTATTTGTTTGATTATCAGTTGCCTGATGTAAACTTAAACAATTAAATACTAATACATCTCCTGCCTCCATGTCTCCATTAACCCACTCCACATCGTCGTCAACATCACATGAGTAGTTTCCTGCACCATCTGAACGGTATCTATTTTGTATAATACCGTTCATGTGTGTACTTTTACCAACAGCCAATGTGCCCATTTTTTTAGGTGTATCGCCAAGTGGGATCCATGTGGTCCATGTGTTTTTGTTTCCTCCAATATACCAATAGTCCTGATGTGGAGGTGTTGTAAACTTTTTACTATCTGGAAAGACGGTTCTAACAATATTTTGACTGTGATTCAAAACTTTTCCTTCAAATAATAATTCAAAAAGATTCAGTATTTCTTTTGATTGAGCATATGAATGCATAGATCTTAATTTCAAAACATCTTTATAATAATCTTTATCTTCTTTACTGCCCGGTTCAAAATTTAATCCTGCTTTGACTTTACTGTTATTTTGGTCAAAATCATTGTCCAAGAAATCATGCCGGGAGCAAACGTCAATTATATCTCTCATGAGAGATATGTTGGTTTTTTTGTCCAACAATCCCTTAAAAAATAAATATCCTTCATTCTTAGCTTTATCTTTTAGTTCTGCAGGGCGATTCAATAAAATTTTTGAATCTTCATAATCACTGACTCTTTTCATAAAATTTTGCGACATAATTATTTTAATTAAGGGCTCAGGGTTACACTGTATGCTGACATGGCATTAACTGAAAATAATTTTTTCATGTCTTCTTTGTCATAAATCTTAGAGATATTTTCATAAGCACCAAGAAGACGATTAACATCCCAACCGATATTATTTTCTACAGGAAAATTTGATGCAAAAAAACAATGATTAATTCCAAAAATATCTATGATCCGATGTACAGCATCATTTATAAAATTGGAATCATCCCAATCATTAATAATATAACTCAACATCGAAATTTTCATATAAATATTTTTAAATTGTGAAAAAGCTTCCATACTTTCCCAAAACCAATTATTTTTATTTTGTATATCATCTAATTTTGGTGTTCCAAGATGGTTTATAATAACATTCGTATCAGGAAAATCTTTAATTATGTTTAACGCTTTATGATATTGATTTGGGTTGAGTTGTAATTCAAATGAAAAATTATAATTCACCAACTCACTGAATCCATTTATCCAATTGTCATTATCAAGTAAATCACCAAGAACTACATTTCTTGGCCAAGATGGATTATGGTTAACAATTTGTCTAATACCGCAAACATGAGGGTAATTTGCCAATTTAGAAAGAATATTCTTGATGTTAGGACTTTCCAATGGTGCTGAAGCAATTACAACATACTGTTTATGAGAATTATTTAATTCATTTGATGCCCAAGATGTCTCATTTATACAATAATCTTCATAGTGCTTGTCATAACTTTTTATATGGCAAACACTCATTGCTTCGATGAATGCCCCGCCAACATGCTTGAAACTAAGATCTTTGTACTGCACATCCTTTTCATAATCGTGCCAAGTATAAATTTGCTTTTTTCCTGGTGCGAAAAGCTGTTTAGAATCATGACCACTTTTGGTATCTTCAGAGATGTCCCATATGTGAAAATGGGGATCCCAAAATTCAATGTTCATATTTCTGTATTAAATGGTCTAAATAGATTTAAGTGATCTCTGTTCAGTTTTAATCCCCATCCAGGTTCATCTGAAGGGAAAATTGTTCCGTTCTCCGGAACTTGTTCATTAATGAACATATTTCCAAAAACAGGAGGGAAGCTCTTGCAATCCGGACTTGTATTTAGGTATTCACAGAAAGGGCAGTGTGGTTGAGTAACGACAAAGTGATAACTGTAAGCCCCGCTACCATGAGGAACAACAGGAATATCATAGGCTGCAGCCATAGATGATATCCGAAGGAGTTCAGTCAAACCACCGCACCACATCACATCAGGCTGGAGGATGTCAACGGATCGGCTTTCGATAAGTTTCCTGAAACCGTAGCGGGTATATTCATGTTCACCAGTGGTCCAACGCATCCAGGGGACACGATCCTTAAGTAGTTTGTGACCATCAAAGTCATCTGGGAGTAAAACTTCTTCCAGCCAGTAGAGATCTAAATCACGTAAGGCATACGCAAGTTCTACAGCATAGGATAAGTCAAGTGCCATCCAACAGTCTGCCATTAGAAGAAAATCCGGGCCAACCCTTTCGCGCATTTCCTGAAATTGTTTAACATTCGCTTTCAATCCTTCCCGGCGGTCCGAAGGTCCATGAGCTAGAGGCATCTTGCCTCCTATGAAACCTGCTTGTTGTGCTATATCCGGACGAATCCCGGTGCAATAGAGTTCAATTTGGTCTCGTGTCGCTCCACCAATCATTTGATACACAGGTTCCTGACGAAGTAATCCCAGGAGGTCCCACAGGGCTATGTCAACAGCGCTGATGGCCCATAAAGGAATCCCTTTCCCTCCATAGTAACGGCTGGCGCGATACATCTGATCCCAGAACTTATTTAGTTTGTGGACATCCTGACCAATGAGGAAACGTTTGAAATGTTTTTCAATCATGTAACATGCTGGTACACCTCCCTGTCCGGCGCTGATGCCGACGGTTCCATCCGAAGCCTCAACTTCTACGACTATACTTTTCATCACATTGATCCCGAAACTGGTTCGAGATTGCTTGTATTCCGGGTAAGAAGACATTGGATTGGCGATCAGGGTATCAACTAGCCAGTGTCCCTTTTCCCGGTCATGATAGTCACCTCCTGATCCTGTCTGTTCCAGTACAAAAGCACGGACGTCTGTAATTGTTACTTGTTTCATTAGATCTCTTTCAGTAAGTGGAGCGACCCCCACTTAGGTCAAAGACCCCTCCAGTGGTGAAGGAGTTTTCAGCGGAACAGAGCCAAGCCACCATAGACGCAGCTTCCTCAACTTTCAAAAAACGGTTGCGCGGAATTTTGCTCAACATGTATTGAATGTGTTCTTCACTCATCTGGTCGAAAATTTGTGTTTTGGCTGCAGCCGGAGTGATGCAGTTGACTGCGATGTCAAATTCTGCGAGTTCTTTTCCCAGAGATTTGGTCAGGGTAATTACTCCGGCCTTTGCGGCACTGTAGGGAGCTGCATTAGGATTCCCGTCTTTTCCTGCAACGGAAGCGACATTTACGATGCGACCATAGTTCTGTTCAATCATAATCGGAGTGACAACGTGGAGGCAATTGAATACCCCTGTCAGGTCAATATCAATTACATGTTGCCATTCTTCAGGTGGATACTCCCAGACCTTCATATTCGGACCAGATATGCCTGCATTGCATACAAGAATATCGATGCTATCGAAAGCATCTTTTGTCTGACTGACAGCGCTCTTAACGGATTCAAGATCTGTAACATCCATAACAGCAGTCTCAACCCTGCCTTTTGAGGCTAGACTTGCAGCTGTTTTGTTAACCAATTTTTCGTCACGATCCCAGAGACAGACCGAGGCTCCGGAGACTAAGAAACGTTTAGCGATTGCCAGTCCTATGCCTTGAGCCGCTCCGGTTACCACAGCAGATTTATTTTTTAGATCAATTTGATTCATTTTTATGCTCCTTTAGTCAGTCGAGAGTGGCGCCACCATCAATGACGAGATGTTCTCCAGTAATAAATGATGCTTCTTCCGAAGCAAGAAATAATACTCCGTTTGCTATTTCATCAGGACGTCCCATTCGTTTCATGAGAGCGTCCTGCCCAAAAAGTTCACGTCCCTTTTCATGGTCAAGCCCCATAAAATCCATGTGTTGTTCACTTGCTCTAGTGTAGATTGCCCCAGGACATACTGCGTTCACCCTTATGTTGTATTTGGCGAGATCCATGGCAAGGCATCGTGTCATTTGAGAAATTGCCCCCTTAGATGTGTTGTATGGCAGGAATTCAGGTTGGGCTATGAAAGAACTTACTGAGGCTATATTAACAATAGCAGCATTTTTAGATTTTTTGAGAAAAGTAAGTGCTGATTTGATGGTATTTGCATAGCCAATAACATTAACGCTGAAAACTTTGGCCCATTCCTCTGGACCAGTTTCTTCGATGGATCCAAATACAAAAGCTGCGGCATTGTTGACAACAATGTCGATGCCACCAAATTCTGAAACCATGCATTCCACCATGCATTGAATCGAATCCTCCTTAGATGTATCTGTCTGTTGAAAAATGGCAGTACCTCCTGATTTTAAGATTCGTTTTACAGTCTCTTCTCCTCCTTGAGTTTCAATTTCAGCCACCATCACATTTGCTCCCTCAACACAGAATCGTTCAGCAATCGCCCGACCGATTCCTGAGCCAGCTCCGGTAATGATAGCTCTTTTCTTTTCCAAACGCATTTTTCCTTTATAATCAATTTATATAGAAAACCTACTCAGTGGGCGAGTCCACGTGAAAACATCTGTATTGTTTTTAATGATATCACTTAAGTAATCCAATCCGAGTTGTATTAGTTACTTATCAGGAGGTTGATCCATTGTGCGGTTTGTATTTCTTCAAAGTACAGTGAATTTTTTTTTTTGTAATTTTTCATAATATTGATTTATAAAATAAATAGGATGTGCTGAAAAAGAGTGACACTGACTTCCATCAGGAAAATCAACATTCCAATTTTCCCACGTTGTAGGATATTTATTTTTAGCCCAGTATCCCCATTTTATTTTAATTATTCTAATGATATCTTGAAATTTGTCATGTTTTTCAAGTGCCAATAATACGTAAAAATGCATAAATGGGCTTGAAAGTATCATCTTGTTTTTTTTACCTTCATTTAAGGAACATTCAGTAATATCAGATAATATACTATTTACATTTTTTGCTTCATTTATTTCAGTTAATATCGAAAAAGAAGCAGATTGTTGTGAAAATGTACTTTTCCCATAATCATCATACCAAATATTATTATAAAAAAATTTTTCTATTAAATTTAATTTTAATGTTTTAATTAATTTTGAAAGATCACAATCATATTTGATATCATTAAATATTTTTTGTGATTTTTGCAAAAAATATAGGTAATGCAAATTATAAATAGCATTTGGCTCATTGCGGGATACCGACGACCAATCTAGAAATAATCTTTTCCCTGGCTTGCTAATTAATAAACCATCTTTATCTGTATATTTTTTGAAATTTTCAATTAATCCTTTAATTATATTCGTTTTACCATAAATAAAATCCTTATCCTTTGTTTGAAAAAAATAAAAATCTAATAGTTCTATCCAAATAAAATTGTAATCTAGTACTGAATACGAATGTGCTTCACTTGGAACTACACTGGGAAGTAAATTATCAGGATAAATTCCCTCTTCAGCTAAATCTATAATTCTTTTTAACGGTCTAAAATCATTACTGATAGAAGACATTATGTAACTTTGTGGTAATGCATCCCCTAACCATTGTGCTTTTTCTCTCCAAGGATTGTCGATAAAACCATCTTGTAAGCATCCTAGAAAAGTATTTCGACATATATTCCTAATATTGCTTAGATTTTTATCTTTAACGATTGGTTGGATCTTTTTTTTATTTAGTGGATAGAAAGAAATATTTACTTTGATTTTAAAATTGATTTTATTGGCATTCTTGATTTCCAAAATTAAGAATCTTCCCCCTCTAATATTGTAGGGTACAATTTTTTGTGATCCTTCCCCTAAAGTGTACTGATCATACATCCTAACTTTGCAATAATTATTATGATCAGAAATATAGGGTTGGTCCTTATATAATTTTTCTATATAGAAAATATTTATTAGCTCTCCTCCATCAGCATTCTTAAAATTTATTATCGCCTGAAAGGAACATCCTCGGTTCAAATCAAAAAGCCAGTAAGTTGCATTATTATTTAAATTATTGACACTATACCAACCATTATAAATTTTATAATTTTTTAAATAATTTAAATTATTCCATTTATGCTGATTTAAGGTATCGCCACCTACTTCTGATTTGTTTTCCTTCACATTTATTAATTCTATATCTGCAATCTTTTCCTTTAATAATGGTAAAGATCTTAGAGACATATTTGTCCAAGGATAGTCGAATGGTTCTGCGACTATTCTTGCCTGTTCCCAATTTGAACTATCATAATCATTATTCAACCATTTATCATCTAACCTCAGATCTCTTTTTTCTACCCCACTTTGATAAATTGATTGTCTTGGAACTTTAGAATCAAATGATTCATCCTTAGATGCTTTCCAGGATTTATCTGTAGTTATAAATTTATTATCTAAAATGAAATAAGCCAATAATCCTGTAGTCGCACGGTGAATATAAGAAAAATGAGAATATCCTGGTTGATATACTAATACACAAATAATATTTTCACCTATAGTAAAATATTTTGTGATATCAATTACATCGATTATTTGATTACTAGGATTACTTCTTGATGGCCCTCTACAAATTAAAGTAGAATTTATCCACAAAACATATCTACTATCAGCTGTTATAAATAGGTTTATTTTTTTTGAGATATTGTTAACCACTAACGATTTTCTAAATCTAATATATATTTCATGCAAATCAAAAGCGTGTTGAAGGCTTATCCAAAATAAATCCTTAGGCAAATATAAATTATCCATTATAGTTCACATTATATATAACTATTTTGTTATTTTTATTAATTGAAAAACGTGAAGAAATTCACAAGATTCTTAACTTAACCCTTCAAAGCTCCAGCTGCAATACCACGAATGAAATATTTTTGTGCAAATAAAAATACTAAAAATATAGGTATTGTAAACAACATTGTTACTGCCCCCATTTCATTGAAGAAAACATTAAACTCCCTAATAAGTCTTGCCATTGCTAATGGCATTGTTTGCTGTTCATCAGTCTGTATTAAAACAAGAGCAAAGGGAAACTCACTCCAGCTCATCAGAAAAGCAAAGATGGCTGTAGTAATTAATCCGATTCTTGACAATGGTAAAACAACTTTTATAAAAGCAGTAAATTGGTTACATCCATCAACTAATGCCGATTCTTCTATTTCGCGAGGTATAGCCTCAAAATTTCCTATAGCTAACCATGTTGTAAAGGGAACAGCAAAAGCAGTATATAGAAGAATTAGACCGGTATGTGTATTAGTAAGTCCAATGTTTTCTATTAAAACTGCTATAGGCACTAGTAGTGCTGGTCCTGGCAACATTTGCCCTACTAAAATTATTAGAAGTAGAATAAACTTATACGGGAATCTATATCTTGCAAACCCATAACCTGCTAAAGCAGACAATATTGTAGTTAATACTGTTGTAACTAAAGCAATTTTAAGGCTGTTAAAAAAATTTAGAATCCATGGTGCCGGTTTTGCTGTACCTCCCTCCAATATTCTTTGATATATATCAAATGTAAATTCATGTGGCAAAAAACTTGGTGGGACCATAAATGTCTCTTTGTCTGGCTTGAATGAAGCTGCAAAAAGCCAAACAACTGGAAAAAGAACTATGAATGCAATGACAATTGTTATCAACCAAAATGCAAAAGTTCTATATATATTTTTATTTTTTTTAATATTTTCCAATTTTTTATATCTATAGAAGTTCCTTCCAAACCTTTCGGAAACTAAAGAGATAAAGAAGTGCAAAAGTTAAAATAAAGAAAAAATAGATCATTGAACTTGCTGCTGCCGGACCTGTTTCGAAGTACATAAAACCTTGTCTATAAATAAATGTTGGTAGAATTTCACTGTAGTTGACCGGTCCACCCTGTGTGGTTACCCATACAACAGCAAATTCTCTTAGTACAAACAAACTTGTTAGGAGTGTTCCAATGACTAAAGGATAACGTATTGTAGGTATAGTAATATAAATAAAACGTTGCCATGCTGTTGCCCCATCCACTTCAGCCGCCTCATAATATTCTGGAGGGACACTTTCAAGAGACGCCCTTACTAAAATAGACATAAGCGGAGTTATTCGCCATATAACTAGCAAAATTAATGTTGGAAGTACGTAAGTTGATGAAGCTAATAAAGAAGGTTCAGGGAAGCCTATTTTTTCCAAATAAAAACTAACAATTCCAAACTCTCCCACTGTAAGCCATTTCCATGCGGTTGCGGCTACAAAATCAGGAATGACCCATGGAAGTAAAACAAGTGCAGTAAGAAGCCGTGAACCTATGAAATCAAGATGAAGGAAAAATCCTATCAGAAAACCACAAACAAAGACCCCAAGTGTTCCAAAAATTAACCATATTACTGAATTTTTAAATGCAACCTGAAATTCTTCACTGGTTAACATATCCTTATATGTTTCCAGCCCCACATATTTCGTTTCCATGGCCAGTAATGACTGGTCAGTCAAACTCAGACGTGCGCTCTCAAAAACTGGATAAAAAATGAAAAAAATCACACACAATACAGCGGGCAACGTCCACGCATACCCGTAGAGGGCTCTTCGACTGGAAAATCCTCTACGGTGAATGGCGCTAACCGCCATGTTTGATGATTTTGACATGGCTGGAGTTATCTTCAACTTTAATGAAGACTGCTAATTAGAAACTTTGTCTAAAACCCTTTGAGACTTGGCTGCCACCCTGTCCAGAGCTGATTGGACATCTTGTTGCCCCATTACAACACTCTGCAGTGCTTCTCCCATATAAGTTTCCATTTGGACCAGGCCAGGAAAGGCCGGCATAGGTAAAGCCCCCTTAAATAGGGTGCCTTTATTGTAGAGTTTCACCAAATCAGGGTAGACCTTTACAACGTCTGGTGAAGCCCAATTAGCTTTTGTTGCAGGTACTCGTCCGGGGATCGGGTCTCCATCCCAACCTGCTTGAAAATTTTGACTGGCGAAAAAATTAAGAAACTTCATTGCAGCTTTAACATTTTTGCTCTGAGATGTAAGCATACCTGCTGAAGTAGGGGCCATTATTACATTAGCTGAAGGATAACTTCCTGTTGGATTTGAATTTTTTGGGAATACAGTAAGACTGTAGTCAGGGTTCTTAGATCCTTTTACTTCTGAATCAATTGCTTTCAGCCAGGACATACTTTGTGACATAATCGCGGATTCTTCGAGTAAGAGAACTATGGCCTTATAGTAATCTATTTCTTGTGGGTTATCTTCCGTTAACCCTCCAGTAACCAAATCCTTATAAAGTTGTAGGGCGTCTACACAACCTCGATCATTAATAACAACTTTATCCCCCTTCTCATTTAGCCACCTACAACCATTGCCATAGGCTATTCCCTCCCATAGATTTACATCATTTGTCCCCTTAGTAGCGGCAATAACTACAGGGATCTTATTTGATTTTCCTTTAAGATCTTTTGCCATATTTTTCAACTCCGACCAAGTAGTGGGCGGAGTTTTTACAAATTCTTTGTTGTAAGTCAGGAATGTTGTCACGTCTACGTATGTTGGAATTGCATAGAACTTACCTTTGTAGATCGTAGTATTCCATATTTCCGGTACGAACCTATTTTTCCATGAACCTACCATATTGCTATCCACATCATCCAATGCTTGAATAACTCCTAGCCTCACAAAGTCAGGGATGCTCGGCCCATCCATTACAAGAATATCCGGTAACTGTCTTGCCTTGAAAGAAGATATAACTTTTTCTCGTTTGGTGGCCCAGTCCTGATTGCTCCATACAACCTTGACGTCGGGATTCTGGTTGTTCCATTCTGTAATTTTCTTTTTTTCCCAACTATGCTCAGCAAGGATCCCACCAAAACGCCAAACTTTAATCTCAACTGCACTTGCTAAATTTACTGAAAACATAAAGATCAACAGAGCAATTAAGAAGAATTTAGACTCCCTATTTATTAGGCTTCGGAAAATAGAACGAAATTCAAATTCTTTTTGCTTTTGAACCTCAACTAACGACGCACCTCTCAAAGATATCAATTTCATCAAACGATTAGATCTCATATTGTCTCCTATGGATTAAGGTAAGGGATTATTTATTTTCAAAAACTGAAAATAAAATAAAAAAATGTGAAGATATATGCTTGACATATCATACACAATGCATGATAAGCCTCACCCTACTGAGTCTTTTATTAAGAAGCAAGTTTTTTTTTGAGTTTAAATGGAAGTATCGAACTAACAATAACAATCGTCCAATGACGTTTGTCCAGAAAGCACTTTTTCAGGCTATCTTTCATCATGGTGTTGATGATCCTCTGTGCAATTGGGTCCCTCAGGGTATGTGAGGCTGTGGTCGCGCTAACGCCGAGTTCGGCGGCAATGTCCGTTTTCTTCCAGGACTTTAGGTAAAAAGCTCTATGATCTTCATGTGCGTCGGTCTGAGGGATTTCAAGGGAATGTGATAGGTAGTGGGCAGTGACCGCAAGAAAAAACCACCACACGCACGAGGGCAAAACTTTTGTGCCTATTTTGTGGCATTCAATAATATATAATTCTGAAAAAGACTGTAATAAAAGGGGATGATGGCGTCGGTTGAAACTTCACATTCTATGATTTTAGTTTTGAGAAAGGTCGGTTGTGAGTTTTAATTTTAATTATTGTTTAAAATTTAACTAATCTATTATAATATGCTTAAGAATTGGATTTAAAACTCGAAATAGTCTAAAAGGAGTAATTATGGCAACTTATGAATGTAGCAAATGTGGTATGTCTGTAAATGCAACATGTGCAAAGTGTGACGCACCACTAGAAAATGATATGCTAACTATAGATGATGAAACACAAGTACAAATTTCTAAGTGTCCAAATGAACATGGCAAAATAAAATCACCACTTTGTTGTGGTCAAGATATGACTTGTTCTGTCTAATTATATTTGGAAGAAAAGGTATAATTTTTCCATTCATTACCATCACTTTTTTTGTTGATAATGTGGAGAAATTTTGGAGGGTGTCTGACTGCCTAAATTTAAATTTCTGTAGGGTCAGGACAAAAGCGTAATCCTTCTTCCAGCCCGTCTAAAATGTTCATTTGCTCATTATTCAAATTGAAATCAAATACATTAGCGTTTTCTTCAATTCTTACCGGACTTACAGATTTAGGGATAACTGTATGTCCACGCTGCAAAGCCCAGCGGATCATAACCTGAGCAGCAGATTTTTCCATTTCTTTTGCAATCCGGCAAAGATTGGGATCATTAAAGCGATTTCCTCTTGAAAGTGGACAATAACCGGTCAGGTGAATATTTTCTTTTTGGCAAAATGAGTAAATGTGTTCCTGCTGTAAAAAAGGACTCAATTCTATCTGGTTTACGACCGGATGTTCACTGCCTTCAACTAGCAATTCTTTCAGGTGTCTTGGAGCAAAATTACTGACACCGATAGAGCGGCTTCGTCCTTCTTTTTTGATTCTTTCTAGGGCCCTCCAAATTTTAAGCTGAGATCCATTCTCAGGCCAATGAATCAGGTAAAGATCCACATAATCTAGATTCATCTTTTGTAAGCTGATATCAAATGCCTTCAAGGCATGATCATAGCCTAAACCACTATCCCACAACTTAGTTGTAACAAAGACCTCATCTCTGTTTATACCAGAGTCAACCACAGCATTACCGACATCTTTTTCGTTCCTGTACATTTCCGCAGTATCAATATGCCTGTAGCCGGTTTTTAATGCATACAAAACAGCATCATAAGTTTCATGACCGGATTGTGCCGCCCAGACTCCTAGTCCAAACAATGGCATAGTGTTGCCATCATGGAGTGTAATACGGCTATTAATATTTAAGTGGTTTGACATTGATATAAAATTAAAATTATTTCTTGCTCAAATTAGATCCATTTGGTTTCCTATAGGTGGTTTTAGGAGAACCCAATAAAATATACAACCAATCGGTTTATTTTACATGAATGTGGGGATTTACTTGGAGGGTAGGAGAACATTCTTCTGTTGTTTCCACTCTTTGTCAAATTTCAACTTCTTTTTCTTCATTTTCCTTAGATAGTATCCATGATATACCAGTTTCAAAATTTGGAGGACAACAACAATCGGGATAATCCATATAATATTCTCAGTAGTAAAGTTCATATTACGAAGTATATTTGGGTTAATTAGTCGAACGGAGTGAATTCTTCCAATTAAACAAGTTTACAACTCCTTTTATATCTAACTCCCTTCCTAATCTTTATTCATTCCACTATGCTTTCTTACCTTCAGACATTCCAATCACAGGAGAAGATAGAAGAAGTAAAGAGAGGATGATGAATAGGTGTTTCATAGTTTATTGGTGTTCGTTTTAGAGGGAGGTTATTGTTTTCTCATTTTTCCATTCACATACTTTCCTACGATGTTTCCGTCTTTGTCGTATAATGTTCCGTTCCAATAAAACCCATCCTTGTATTCCCCTTCATACTTTTGACCTTCCAATTTACCTTTTCCATAAATGAAAGTTCCTTGACCATTTTTCTCCCCATCCTTCCATTCCCCTTCATACTTTTCTCCATCAGACCAAGTGATTGTTCCTTGACCATCCTTCTTCCCATTCTTCCATTCACCAACATACTTACTACCATAAAGTGAAGTGAATGTTCCTTGACCATTTTTTTGTCCATAAAGTGAAGTGAATGTTCCTTGACCATTTTTTAGACCATCCTTCCAACTCCCCACATACTTACTTCCATTAGGTTCAATCAAAATACCAAGACCATTAGGTTTCACATTCTTTACCTGACCTAGATACTTTGGGTGAAGGTCTTTATCTCCAAATCCCATCCATTTGTAATCACAACATACATCTCCCCACCTATAAAGACTTTCACCTTTATGATCATCTCCAATTACAGGAGAAAGATTATCTTCAATCTCAGGAGAAGGACTATTCTCCGTACAAGAAATTAGAAGAGAAGAAAGAAGGAGGATTGAAATAAGGATAATGAGTATATGTTTCATTTTGTTTCCTTTTGGTGAATTAGTAAAACCCAAAATATACCAGAACTTGGTTTGGATTACAAGGAAGTTGGATTTACTTGGAGGATGTCTGACTGTGAAGAATTAGTGGGGGTTACTCACAGGGGATGATGGGGTTGAAATGGTTGGAAGAAAAGGAAGAAAAAACCGGGACGATGGACACCTGTGAACAGTCAAATAAAGACAATCCCTGTAAGCAACTGAAATTATGGTGGGCCAGGCTGGACTTGAACCAGCGACCGGACGATTATGAGTCGTCAGCTCTAACCAACTGAGCTACTGGCCCGAACCATTCCTTTATTTTAGCTGTCATACGGGAGTTAAAACAAGACTTTTCGGAAACAATTTACCGAAGAAGATGCTGAATCTACGATAATTTACGTATTAATTTGGTAAAAGGGAGAAACGCATCATAGGAGGGTGCCTCGTAAAAAAGGGTTCCGATGTTTTGGCCATCCTCAGCAAAAATGATTCTTCCCACGGACGTCCCATTAACTGCATCCCCACCGGCAGTCCCTTTGCGTCATAACCGACAGGAAAAGAAATCGCGGGAAAACCTCCTATATTTGCCTGCGGAGCATAACGCATCAATTCCGTTAATGTACTGAGATCTGATTCGCCGTTTATCAGTGCATCAGGTAGAATAGGGGGGGCTGTACAGGCTGTTGTAGGAGTTACAATCGCGTCAACCTGTTGATAAATTTGTGTTAAATTTCTGATCAGTTCTGCACGTATCCGCTGGGCTTTAACGTAATCGCCGCCGCTAAACTCTTTCACGAGGGTTAGATTTAGCAATGCATCCAAACCAAAAGGTTGTCTAAACGTTTTAAAATGGGGCTGCAGTGAAGTCAGCATTTCTGTTCCAATCGTAACAATTTGCGCTACACGTGCTTCATTCAATTCAGGAATTTCAATTTCCTCTATGCTTGCTCCTTGCGCTTTAAAAGCATCCAGCATTCGTTCACAGTTTTGCACAATATCCATTGATGCATGTTTAAACCATGGTGAAAATACACCCAGTTTAACTCCTGCTAAATTTGCGTTATTAAAATCCTGCAAATCAACAGGAGGTTGATTTTGCGTACGCAGTTGTCTTGGATCAGCTCCAGCAAGAAAGGAATAGGCCAGGGCGGCATCATCAGCAGTAGAAGTGATTGGACCAACTGTTGAGACACTCCATGAAAGTGGAGCAGCACCGGCAGAACTGATCCGGCCCCAGGTTGTTTTAAGACCGACAACACCACATAAACTGGCTGGGATTCTGATTGAACCACCACCGTCAAGTCCGAGCGCAATCGGTGACAAACCTGCTGCTACAGCGGCGGCGGAACCACTTGATGAACCTCCTGGATAATGATCTAAATGATGAGGATTTCTCGTTGTTCCATAAGGGACGTTGAGCCCTGTTACACCAATACCTATTTCATGCATATTAGTTTTTCCAACCATCAATGCACCTGCTGAACGTAAACGTGAAACGGTGGTTGCATCCTCGGCAGGTGGCTGAGTATTGTAAAATTTGGTCCCGACCATAGTTGGAAACGGCTGCATATCCAATTCATCTTTCACAGAAATCGGTACACCATCCAAAATCCCAAGTGACTCTCCGCGTTCATAACGTTCCGTTGAAGCTCTAGCCTGTTGCATCAGTTCACGCTCTTCCCAGGCGATAAACGGCCGTAGTGGTACTGCGCTTTCTTCAATACTGCGTACAATGTCCAACAGTCTCATGGCAACATCGACCGGTGTTGTTTTTTCCTCAAGATAGGCCCGATGAAAATCCGCGGCAGTTTCCGGTTGAAAAAGACTTTGCTTTGCGGAACTTCCGGATTTTTCATCCGTCGGTGTTTGCCGCTTATTTTGAGTTGAATCGATAAACTCTTTGATAGATTTTTTTGCGGCAGCAGAAGTTATTTTACTTTCTACGGGATGGATTGGTTCCATCACGGGAAAATCTTTAACTTTGCTTTTTCGTAAACTAGGCAGCCCTGCCTGTTTTAACAGTAGCGGGATCAACAGCAAGCGAATTCCAGGGATTCGCAACAGGCTCACTAAAATTTTAAGTGTACGCCCGCTTGTCCTTGGAATGCTAACGCTTTTAAGGTTATAAACAGGTTTTTCTTTTTTAGAAAAAGGCCACAAGTTAAGCATCATCTTTTTTGCTTTTTCTGCAGTCACTTTATTTTTGCTGTCCCTATTTTCCATGTATATCTCAATTATTCACTGACTGATGAGGCAGTTCACAAACAAAACACGCTCCGTCGGTGATGTCCGGATTGATCCAAATTTTTCCACCGTGTGCTTCTACAATTTTTTTAACTGTTGCCAATCCAAATCCGTAACCTTCTACATCGTAATTCAAGCGCGCATTTGTTTCAAACACTTTATCCTGATGCTCGGCTAATATTCCTGGCCCATTATCACGTATCCAATATTTTAACGCACCTTCACTTTCGTCACCACCAAATTCAATCTCAACCGGATTTTTTGAACCTCTGTATTTGATAGAATTCGCAATCAGGTTTTGCCAAACTTTCAACATCCGTATTGGATCACAGCACACTTGCGGCATTTCCGGCAGCTTAACAAAACTTACCATTCCTTCACGTTCTGCGTAATCAAAATTTTCAATCACTGTGCTGATCAGCTTATACATTGAAACTGACTCCATTTCCCCGATCACCTGTCCTGCTTCCGCATAATCCAGTTGAGTATTGATGAAGTCCAGCATTTTATGAAAAGTCAGTGGAATACGATCCAGAATATCTTTAAGGCTTTCATCCTCAATTAATTGTGGATATTCATTTTTAATCCTGTACAGAAATAAATCATAAAGACTTGCAGCCCCGACAATCGGCGATTTCAGATCATGGCTGACTGTGTGTGAAAAATTACTCAGTTCCTGTTTTTTCTGCAGCAACTCCTGATTCAGTTCTTTGATTCGGTCAAGATCTTCTTTGCTGCGTAAGGCTGATTTTACACGGGCCACTAAAGTGGTACGGTCGAGGGGCTTGTAAATATAATCCACTGCTCCTGCGTCAAAAGCCTCTTCGAAGGAATCCATTTCCTGTTTGGCGGTAACCATCAACACAGGGATATCGTGACATTCTGGAATTGCTTTCAGACGCCTCGTCGCTTCAATACCGTCCATTTCCGGCATCATAATATCCATCAGGATGCAGTCCGGACGCCAATTTTCGAGAATCTTTAATGCCGCTTTTCCAGATGATGCTTCACGAAACTCACACTTGATCTGATGGCGCAGATGATCTTCAATCAGCAGACAGTTGTCCTCAATATCATCAACAATCAAAATCTTTCTGACAACTCGGTGCTGGTCATTGATCGACATTACAATTTTGTCAACTACATGTGATGGCTTCGTTAAAATGCTGAAACCGATAATTTGTCATTTCGACCGTAGTGATAAATCTTAATGATATTTGTGCTTAACAAAAAATAGATTTTCGCTTTGTAAGCAATGACACGTTTTAGTGAATTTTTACGAAAGACTCACATGTGTATGGATCGTTTTTCTGTTGCATCCAGCATGGCTTCCTTGATCGCTTCCGCATATGTCGGATGCGCGTGTGACATCCTGGCAATATCTTCAGCACTGGCCCGATATTCCAGTGCTACTACTGCTTCCGCAATCAAATCCGCGGCACGTGCTCCGACCATATGAATCCCTAAAATTTCGTCTGTCTCCCTGTCTGCCAGTACTTTCACGAAACCATCTGTGTCCATTGAAGCACGGGCACGTCCAAGTGCCTTAAAAGGGAAACTGCCTGC
>Ga0208524_1000318_pt1 | contig 26339 bp, 35 predicted proteins | sample ETNtaG_28_FD_185779 | JGI IMG/M metagenome (GOLD analysis project Ga0208524, IMG submission 185779) | Marine microbial and viral communities from oxygen minimum zone, Eastern Pacific Ocean - ETNP201406SV61 (SPAdes) (version 2) | ecosystem: Environmental > Aquatic > Marine > Oceanic ... | reverse complement strand
CAATGTAATATCAACATGGATAGTGCCTGTTTTAATTTCGGTGACAATGCATGAAGCTGCTCACGGGTATGCGGCAAACCTCTTAGGGGATGACACGGCAAAAAAACTTGGCCGTGTCACATTAAATCCATTTAAGCACATTGACAGATTTGGCACTGTCATTTTGCCTTTACTTCTTATTTTAATGAAAAGTCCTTTTATTTTTGGCTGGGCCAAGCCTGTACCAGTCATGTTTCATCGTCTAAAAAATCCTCTTCGCGATATGGTCATTGTTGCCATCGCTGGTCCTTTAACAAACATAGCTCTCGCAATCATTTCTGCGTCAATACTGTCTATGATGCAGAATTTAAGTTTATTAGATAATCTTTGGCTGGTACGCACTCTCATTAATTTTATCTTTATTAACATTATTCTAGCAGTCTTTAATATGATACCCATACCGCCTTTGGACGGGGGCAGAGTGGCAGTAGGCCTTCTGCCAAAATATTTTTCTTATCAGCTCGCCAAACTAGAGAGATACGGATTGTTTATCATAATTGGGGCATTGTTCATTCTGCCACTTTTAGGAAAACAGATAGGAATTCCTTTGGAGCCAATACATTGGTTTATTCAATATGTTTCAAATTTTTTATTAACGATCATCTCTTTCTTAACAGGTCTGAATATTTAATATTTATTCCTGGAATGGAAGTATGCGAACATCATTACCATAGATAATAATAACGCGTTGTCCATTAGATAAAGGAGTTTCATCGCCTTGAACAAAAGCAGAATCTTTTTCACTATTGTCAATATCAACAACATATTGAAATCCATTATGATTTCCAAGAGTTGCCTGAACTACCGTTCCAGCAGCAGCACCACCAATTACACCAAAAACAACACCAATATCTTGGCATTTTGTTCCAACAACTTCTTCTTCACCGCACACCATTGTTCCTAATAGACCGCCAATCATTCCGCCAGCAGTGGCGCCCACCCAATTACTCTCACCCTTGATTTTAACGGGTAGGGAAGTTTTTATTATCCCATATTCAACTGTAGTTACTTTTTGTGTATCAGATGTTTTAACGTTTGTCGGAGATGTGGAAGTGCAAGAATAAAATAGTAGAATTATAAAGATGATTGAAAAAATATTTTTTATCATAATAAATTCCATTTATATTTCATTTTTTTAAAAATCAATAAATAGTTATTAATAATAATGTGACATAATCTTGTTAAAAATAAGATTGTGTAAAATTTATAATATATTTTTTATCACACTATTGACATTTCTTTAACGAATTTTGAACATTCTTTCTTATTAAAAACTTTTTTATGTAGGAAAGGAATTTATATGTCACTACCAAAAATTAAAAATAATTATCAAAATAAGGTTGAATCAAAATTTATAGAACCAAAAGTACAAAATATTATTAAACACAATTTAGAATCTCTTAAAGAAGTTGATGATTCTAAACATAATTTAATGATAGTGGAGTGAGTTACAATCAACGGTAATATTAAGTCGGATAATGAAGTAATTTTTCAAGGTAGTGTAGAAGAAATATTCAATGTAACTCCATTACTATTGACAAATCCGGTGATTTAAAAGGAAAGATTAAAGCTGAAAATATGACTGTTAAGTGAAAGGTAGAGGGAGAAATTAATATAAACAATCTTCTTGAAATAAAATCAAAAGGAAATGCTAGCGGTAAAATATTTTATGGCGGGATTCAAATTGATGAAGAGGGTAAATTGGCGGGAGAAATTAATTTCAAAGATTCAAACAATAAACAAGAGGAATTTAAGGACTTGAAATCTTTATGACTCTAGATTTGATAATTCTTTGTTTAGTAAGAATATCTATGGTCTTATTCGAATTAAGATAAAACTATATTGTTAAGAAAATCTTTGATTGATTAATTTTATGATCTAGATCAAAAAAGTACAAAATTACTGTGATAGTATTGATTAAAAATAAATTTAAGGAGTAATTAGTGACTACTTGGCAAATAGATTTAAAAATTAGACCTATGCTGCATCAAATTCTAGAAAGACTAGGTGAAGAAGCAACACCTGAAATTATAAAAGCTCTGGCACAAGTCGAAATGGCTATGGACAATTTAAAATCTGTAATTGAAAGTTCACAACAAAAATCAAAAGGAAGTAAAAAGACTAATATTCACTGGGGTAATCAATCTTAATATTAATCTTTTTATTAAATTTTGTTTGCGAACATATTGATTAAAGGATATGAGTACAAGCACAACTCATAGCTTCACAAAAAAATATGAGAGAAAGGAGACACTATGTTTAACCCATTTAATTTTCCAACTCCCCCCCTTGAATTTAAATTTCCAACCTACAAGGAATGGAAGGAAGGAATGGAAAAAATAATGAAGGAACAACCAGAGTTGTACAAGAAATACAATGAGCAGGTACAGCAGTTTTGTCAAGACTGGTTTGAAGATGTTAAAAACAAAGATAGTTAAAATCTTTTCACTTTAAATATTTTAAGAGATTAATTAGTGAATAGTGCTTGGGATATTCTTCGTTGATAATGAATTAAATAGTTAATAATAAAGTAAAATAAAAATAATTAACTACCAATTAAAGTAAGCTTTAACATTCGTTGCATCGAAGCAATACGATGCTCAAACAGAAAGACCCCTTGCCAAACTCCAAGTTCCATTTGGTTATCTTTGACTGGCACAATTAAAGATGTTTGAGTTAATACACTCTTAATATGAGCGGGCATGTCATCCTTACCCTCTACATTGTGTTTATATAATGAAGGATTTTCTGGAACAAGTTTTGTGAAATAATCCATAATATCCCTCATAACATCTTCACTGGCATTTTCTTGAATGCAAAGCGAGGCTGAAGTATGTTTGATGAAAATATTTAACTGACCGCTATTAATTTGTTCTTTAATTAACCAAGAATTGATATTCTTAGTTATTTCATACATTGCCTGACCTGAAGTTTTTATTATTATTTCCCCCTGTTTGTATTTAATGTGATTACTCATTTTTTTTGCTATCTATGAATTAACACATATGTGGTAATGTTAGCTAGATGAAAAGAAAAGAGTATCTGAAAGTAGTGTTAATACTGCCTGGAAATGTCCTTATAACCATTCCTTTCTTAATTTTTTTGTTTTCCCGAAACTCTTATTCCTTTTACTTAGTTGCTTTTGATAACTTTCTTTTTTATGTAGCTATGTTTTTTTTGGCTTTAGGCCTGTTCTTAGCTATTTGGTCAGTGAGAACTTTTTATACCAAAGGAGGAGATGGCACGCCTGGTCCTTGGCGACCCGTAAGCAATTTAATAATTAGCGGCCCATACCGCTATGTTCGTAATCCAATGATACTTGGAGTTGTAAATTTACTTTTGTTTGAAACAGCTCTTTTTTCCTCCATATCCTTTCTGTTATGGGCGATAGTGTTTTTTGTTGGTAATATAATTTATTTTATATTTTTTGAAGAAAAGGAACTCATCAAACGTTTTGGGGAGGATTATGAAGAGTATAAAAATGAAGTTCCAATGCTTTTTCCAAAATTTTCTCCCTATAACAAAGGATAACTTTGTTAAATTATCGACAATGAATGGGCGCTTTACCATTTTTTATTCTTTAACTTTTCTTTTAGTTGCTGGTAGTATTAATCAATAATAAAGTTAAGAGGAAATAATGAAATATATATTACTTGGATCAATTGATTCTAAATGGTTAAATAAGCAATCTGAGCGGTACACTAAATCAAATAATAAATTGAAACAGTTGGGAATAAAATTGGAAAATGTATACTACACGCAAGGTCAATATGACTTTGTCGACGTAATTACTGCCCCTGGAGCAGAATCAGTATTAGCATTTTCAATTTGGTACGCAAATAAAGGCTATGGACGAATTCAAACACTTCCCGCATTTGGCGATAAAACTATGAAAAAAGCGCAAAGCAAATAAATATCTTTTAAAAATCAATAATTTTATTACTTGCTTGTAGATGTAGTTCTTTTTCCTCATAGGGATATTTATTTATGATTTTTTCATCTATTTCTAAACCCAAACCTGGTTCTTTTGATGGAATAACAAAACCATCTTTCCATTGAATTGGTTTTTTTAAAATTTCAGCATAAAAGCCGTCTAATTTGTATATGCATTCTAAAATTAAAAAATTAGGGACACAGGTTGCAATTTGAATATTGGCAGCGGCTACAATCGGTCCACAATATAAATGAGGTGCAATTTGAATACCATTTGCTTCTGCGATAGCAGAAATTTTTTTTGCTTCTAAAATTCCCCCAACTCTTCCCAGATTAAACTGAATAATGGAAGCAGCTTTTTTTTCTATAACTTTTGAAAATTCATACTTCGTGCTCAGTCTTTCGCCGGTAGCAATAGGAATTGATGTTTTTAATGCAACAAGGGCCATTGCATCTATATTGTCAGGTGGCACAGGCTCTTCAAACCACAATGGATCATATGGTTCAATCTTCTTTGCCAAACGTACTGCACTTGATGAAGTCATTTGACCATGAGTGCCAAATAAAATATCGCATTTATATCCTACAGCCTTTCTTATCTTAGATACGAATTGTTCTGATAGGGATAATGCGGATAATGACAATTGTCTTGGATCATATATTGTGTAAGGCCCAACAGGATCAAACTTTACAGCTGTGAAACCCTCTTCAGCGTATTCCAAAGCTCTCTCTGCAGCTAAGTCAGGATCTTTATAAACATTTTTTTTATCTGTATTCCTGGGGTAGAGATATGTGTAAGATCTTAATTTCTCTCTGACTTGACCTCCCAATAATTCATAAACAGGTTTATTTAAATCTTTTCCAATTATGTCCCAACAAGCTATTTCTAAGCCTGATAAGATTCCCATCAAAGAAATATCAGGTCGCTGATTGTATCCCGTAGAATAAACATTACGAAAAAGATTTTCAATTTTATAGGGATCGCTTCCTATGACAAAGCGTTCCGATACATCTTGTATCATTTTTTTAACAACCCTTGGATGAAATGGCGGTGCGTAACATTCTCCCCAACCAATAATGTTATTCGATGTAACTTTAATCAGAATAAAATATCTCCCTCCATAGTGAGGAGGGGGATTACCTACTATAAAAGTTTCAACTTTTTTAATTTTCATGAATTATTTCCACAAGGTTTTTAACAAATTTTTCAATTCAGATTCTGTTGGTTTATAAAAAGTATTATCACGCATGCATTTATTATCTTCAAGATAATAGATTTTCATAAATTCATCAAAATTAATTTTATTTTCAATTGTATTAAAATTTATTTTAAAATTATTCAACCAATTCTGAATTTCTTGCGCCAATGAATCCATTGTTGAATCTTTAAATAAACCTTTAAATCGTGATAATAAATCTTGATTGTATTTGAGAGTTGGCTCAATTGTATGAAGTAGACCATAAGCTATGGCAATACCGTGAGGTACCTTAGTCATTGAACCAAGAGTGTGGGCAATGCAATGACATATTCCACAACCTGTATAATGGATGGCCTTTCCTGCAATGCCTGAAGCTAAGAGCATAATGCTCCTTTCTTCAATATTTATTTTATTTTCAATCAATTTTGGCAAAGAAAACCAAATTGATTTTATGCCTGAATTGCACAATTCAAGGTTTTGTGAATTAAATTTTACAGATATTAAAGATTCAAGCAAATGACTCAAAGCATCAACTCCACAAGCTATAGTAATATTATTAGGCAGTTCTAAAGTTAGTGAAGGTGAATATAAAACATAATCAAAATATGTTAATTCATCCCACAACCAAGTCTTAACATTTGTTTCGGTTTTATAAACAGAGGTTTTTGTAAACTCTGAACCAGTACCAGCAGTTGTGGGTATTGCTAAAGTTCTTAATATTTTCTTTGTATATTGCTTTTTGGAACCAGCAAAATTATCAACCTTTTCAAAAGCATTTTCATAAACGGAAGATGCCTTGACAACATCAAGTATTGAACCCCCCCCCAATGCTATAACTAAATCATACTTACCGTTAATTATTTCTTTTGTTGTAGATTCAATCATTTCATAATTAGGTTCAGTTGAATCTAATATGATAAATTTACTGTTTAATTTTTTTTTTAAAAAATTTATTAATTTCTCTATTGATGAAACTTTTGTAAGTTTATTATCAGTAACAGTTATAATATTGTGGAAATTTAAATACTCAATTTTATCATCTTTAATGATATTATCTGATATATGGAAATTTTTTGCATATTTTCTCAATAATAATTCGAGATTATTCATTTTTTATTTATACATTTTCTGTAAAAATATTTATATAAAAACGAGTAATCTGATATAAAACTATAATTATTATATAAAAAAATTAATTAATTAAAGGAGACTAAATATGGCTAAGGGAAAAAATCCAAGAAAAGAAAAGAAGAAACCAAAAAGCAAGAAATCTAAAAAATCCAAATCCAAAAATAAATAATTATTTTATACTTACTTCATAAAGAAATTATAAAACTAGTAATGTAGAAAAATAATATGAATAAACTGGATTAAATAATAACAACTACTTGTGCAACCTAAACACAAGTCCTTCTTTTTTTCGTATTATAAGTTGCTCTTTTTTTTGTTTTAGGTTTATTTTTTTTAACTCTACGTTTAAATCGTAAACATCTTTATCCCAGGCCTTGAGAAATTTGGATAAATTTTTTCCCTTTACTTTATCTTTCACCATTATTAATCACCGAATTCAACCTGACAATTTATTCAATTGATGGCAAGCATTTATTTATAAATGAGTATTTTTTCGGTGCATAATTTTGAAAATAAAAAAAATCCTTTATTTTCAATCCTTTTTTTCGAATTTTTTTTTAGCAATTCATTCTTTATGACTAAACATTCCTGACAGTTAATGGTAGGATATTTATGATGAAAAAACCTATCAATTCATCACGCTGCATTACTATTGTTGGACCAAGTCAAAGTGGAAAAACCTCTTTGTTAGAGAGTATCTTGCATATATGCAAACAAATTCCAAACAAAGGTCAAGTAAGTGATGATAACACTTTATCCGATCACTTGCCAGAAGAACATAATTTAAAAATGAGCATATCAATGGGAATTTCAAAAGCTCAATTCATGGACGAAGATTTCACATTTATTGATTGTCCTGGTTCAAGCGAGTTTATTAATGAATTTTTACAAGCAATAAGAATTTCTGATTTAAGTGTTGTTGTCATAGAACCGATAAAAGAAAAAATTTTATCCCTTGTTCCTTATTTTTTCTATTTAAATAAAATGAATGTACCTCATATTTTATTTATTAACAAAGTTGACAATTTAAATTTTGATATCAAGGAATTATTAGGAACGATTCAAGAATATTCTTCCAATCCTTTAGTGATCAGACAAATACCTATAAGGGAAGGAGATAAAATTATCGGAGCTGCTGATGTTATTCATGAAAGAGCCTACACATATACAAAAGACAAACCTTCTCAAATAGTTAAAATACCAGATCAACTTTCATCTACACGAGATGAAATTCGTGAAAAAGTGCTTGAAACTCTAGCTGATTTTGATGACGCTTTAATGGAAAAAATTTTAGAAGACGTCCCAACTTCAACTGAAGAAATCTATGAACATTTAAAAAAGGATATAGCTTCCAACAATATTGTTGAAGTTCTAACTGGTTCAGCTGAAAATGAAACAGGCATTCGTCGTTTGTTGAAAACAATTAGACATGATTGTCCTGATCATGAAAAAACAGTTGAGAGAAATGGGCTCAAAATTAATAAAGATTCTGCTTGTGTGCAAGTTTTCAAAACAAATTTTATTCCTCATCGAGGCAAACAAAGCATTGTCCGGGTATGGTCCGGAGAATTGCAAGAAGGAGCCACCTTACAAGACAGTATACGTTTGCAAAATTTATTTTCTCTTAAGGGGAAAGAATTTGTAAAAATTGCAAAAGCTAAAGGAGGAGATGTAATTGGCTTATCCCGCATAGAATCAATTAAAACAGGTGATTTGATATCTGACGGAAATAAGAAAATTGATAAAGATGGTGATATACCAATTCCACCTCAACCTATATATTCAAAAGCCATTCGCACCATAAAAAGAGAAGATGACGTTAAATTATCAGAATCATTAAAAGAAATTATAGAAACTGACTCATCTTATTCCATTGAACGTAATGCAGTTACTCAGCAACTATTAATATGGGGGCAGGGAGAAATTCACTTGCGTATAGCATTAAACAAATTAAAAAATAATTATAACATTGAAACAAAAGTAGAAAAAATAAACTTTGCTTTTAGTGAAACTATTCAAGGGAGTGTCTCAGACCATATTACTACTCATAAAAAACAATCTGGTGGAGCAGGACAATATGCCAGAGTTGTTGTGGATGTAAAGCCATTACCCAGAGGTGAATTTTTTAAGTTTGATAATAAAATTGTAGGCGGTGTAATCCCAAAAACTTATATTCCCTCAGTAGAAAAAGGATGCAAAGAATTCATGCAAAAAGGCCCTCTGGGCTTTCCAGTGACGGACATACAAGTCACTTTGAAGGACGGCAAAACCCACGATGTTGATTCAAATTCAAATTCCTTTCATATAGCTGGCATTAAAGCTTTAAGAGAAACACTAGAAAACTGTAAACCGATTTTGCTTGAACCCTATCATAAGGTGAAATTTCTAGTTCCTTCTAAAGTCATTAATAATATTTATACTTTAGTTACTAGCAAAAGAGGTATGATCAAGGACACACAACAAAAAGAAGGATGGTCAGGCTATGAAGTGTTGGAGGCTGAAATGCCCGGATGTGAGTTATTTGATTTAATTATTGATATAAAAAGTCTAACAGAGGGATTGGGTTCCTTTGAGCATAAATTTGAAAGAATGCAAACTGTGCAAAATAAAGAACTTTCAAACAGTTTGATTAAAAAGTTTTCATCAAAAGAAGAGATATAATAAGACTGTTTAAATTTATTGTTTTTCTCTACCCCTTACAAAAGGTTCTTTTATAACAGTTGCCCCAGTCTCATCACCTCGAGCAAGAATAGTGATTTTTGTTCCTATTTGAGTTTTTTCAATCGGCAACATTGCATATCCAATATTCTTTTTATATAAAAACAACCTATCTGGTGATAATATAATTTTAATGAGATTTTTATTTTTATTTCTAATTTTATTTTTTTCATTTCAGCAAAATGCTTTGAGTGAAAGCATATTTACAGAGCTTCTAGTAGCTAAACCATCTATGCAAGATCCTAGATTTAAAGAAACTGTGATTGTTATGCTTTATCACAATCAAGAAGAGGGGGCTGCAGGCTTAGTTATTAACAAACCTATTGATACACTGTCTATAAGAGAATTGTTTAACAGCAGTAGTTTGAGCCCACCTGAAAAAATAGTAGAAAAGGAAATCACTGTATATTGGGGAGGGCCTGTGGATCCTCAACACATTTTTTTTATTCATTCCTCTGATTACAAGAGTAGTGATTTCATATCTTCAAACAATGATTTTACCATTACACGAGAACCTAAAGTTCTCTTTGATATTGCAAAAAATAAAGGCCCTAAAGAATATATCATTCTTTTAGGCATAGCCGTTTGGGAATCCGGTCAGCTGGATTCAGAAATGATGCGAGGCGATTGGGATAAAAAATTAAATAATTATACACCGTTATTTGATAACGGAAAAGAAATGTGGAGTCATTTGATTAGCTCTAGGGATATTTAATCATTATATTTCTTGAGGTTAATGATAGGATGAATTGATGAAAATTCTATATTATGGTCATGCAGGAGTTAAAATTGAAGACGATTTGAGTATTTTGATTGATCCTTGGCTGAATGACAATCCCCTTGCCACAATTAAAGCTAAGGAGATCGAGAAGGCTGATTATGTTATTGCAACACATAATCATTTTGATCATGTTAATGACATACCTCTAATTGCAAAAAATACAGGAGCTACAGTTGTCAGCATAGTTGAAACTGCAGAAGATCTGGCTTCAAAAGGATGTGAAAAAACAATTGGATGCAATATAGGCGGAACAGTCAAGTTAAACTGTTTGGAATTGATATTTACGCAAGCTTTTCATTCCATGAGCTCCAATCCAAGTGGAGTTGTCATTTTTTATAATAACAAGAAAATATATCATGCAGGAGATACGGGGGTGTTTGGTGACATGAAATTAATAGGGGAGATGTATCCACTTGACTTAGCTTTTCTTCCTATCGGCGGTCATTTCACGATGGGAATTAAGGAAGCGCAAAAGGCCGTACAATTGTTGAATGCAAAAAAAATAGTTCCAATACACTACAATACTTTTGATGTGATTGAACAAGTTGTTGATGAAAACCTTGTAAATGAATCAGACTCACAACTATTAATCTTGCAACCTGGGGAAGAATTTACACTATAAACTCAACTTTCCTTGCAGTTAATGTTAAAGTATGAATATTAATACTGAGGAGGATTTTATGGATTTAAAACTAGTATTTCGTATTGCCGCTGTGATTTTTTTAATCAACGCGTTTGGAATAATTTTTATGCCAAACACATTCTTTGAAATGGCTGGTTTAACTATGTCTGATTCACTAAAGACTGTGGGACAGTTTCTTGGAATTACGATCGTGTTTATTGCTTTATTATCATGGCGCATACCTGATATCGCCGGTAATGCATTTTCTGCTTTAGGCCAGCTGTGGGGGATAGGCAATCTTCTATGGTTTTTAATGGTTTCATACCATGTCATGACAGGACAAGCAGGAGGATCTACCGCTTATATTAATATAGCTCTTTTTGCCGTTTTTGCAGTTTTGTTTTTTATGTACAGTAGGAAATCTGAGTAACTATTTATTTGTAAAGACTCTCTAATTTAAAGAGGGTCTTTACATCTTTACATTCTCCCTAATTTTCAGGTATTACAAGCCATAAAGGGGCTGTAGCTCAGCTGGGAGAGCGCTACGCTGGCAGTGTAGAGGTCAGGGGTTCGATCCCCCTCAGCTCCACCATAATATCAACAGGTTTGTTGACATATTCTGAAAAAAATTGGTGGACCCAGAAGGACTTGAACCTTCAACCTGTCGATTAAGAGTCGAATGCTCTACCATTGAGCTATGGGTCCAATATTTTTATTTTTGTTCATTTTATTAATTGCTATTATTTTATTGTAAATTTATCAAGGGATAAAAAAAGTTAATGTTACAATTTTAATTGTAGGAAGATCTAAAATGTGCGCAGACGTTTTTTCTAAAAAGAAAAGATCAGAAGTGATGTCCCTGATCAGATCCAAGAACACAAAACCTGAGCTTTACGTGAGGTCTTTCCTCCATAAAAAGGGCTATCGTTTCAGGCTTCATCAAAAAAATCTTCCGGGAAGTCCTGACATAGTTTTAAAAAAGCACGGAGTTGTAATCAACGTGAATGGGTGTTTCTGGCATCATCACAACTGCGGTAAATACAAAATACCAAAAACTAATAAAAAATTCTGGCTTAACAAATTAAATAAAAACAAGAAAAGGGATGAAAAAAACAAGAATAAACTAAGAAAACTTGGCTGGAAAGTCTATAAGATATGGGAGTGCAAGCTTAAACAAAACACTAATAGGATAATTAATAAAATTTAAAATGAAAAAAAAATCTAAAAATACATTATTTATAGAGCTTGCAAAACCTAATGCAAAAGGGGTCAGTAAATGGGTGAATATTTCGGAGTTTATAGGGGAGTATTCAAGATTATCACACGCAAATGGTCGTGATTGGGGAAGAAATGATGATTCAAGATTTCCTTTTAAGATAGATCAACAAAAAGAAGGCAATAAAATTGTAGAGTATAGATGTGGTGGAATTAAGTATTCATTAAACAGATCAATTAGATCTGATCTGATAAAAAAAATCAAACAACAAAAATGCCTGCTACTTGGAACATCAAAACCAGAGGTGGATCATAAAAACGGAAGAAAAAATGATCTTAGAATTGGAAAATTGATCAACCAAAAATTGTCTGATTTTCAACCACTTTCTAAAGCGGCTAATGATGCTAAAAGACAGCATTGTAAAACTTGCGCGAAAACAAATAAAAGATTTGATGGGAAAAAATTAGGATTTGAAAAATCTTTTACATATGGCAATATTGAATATTTAGAATCTCCAGAAGGATGCGTCGGTTGTTTTTGGTTTGATGTTCGAGATTTTCAAAAAAAAGTTAAAGTAATTTAAATCTGCTCTTTTATTGTATTTGCGATTTCAAATCCCAGTTTAGGTGGTACGGCGTTTCCTATCTGAACAAGGATTTGACTTTTTGAACCTTTGAAGATGAAATCATCCTCAAATGATTGAAGTCGTGCGAGTTCTCTTGGCGTCATGAACCTGTTCTTTTCATAATGGATGAATACCCCTCCGTGGTTTTCCTTGACCGTGTTGCTTGGTTCGTCAGGATAGCTTCTGTAATAGGCGTCACGATAGCCTTCGTAGACGCTTGTTCCTATTTTTGTTTTCTTTATTTTATTTAAGAACTCCTTTCCGCAGTTTGTGAAAATGTGATTGAAATCAATATCCTCAGGATGATCTTTTATATCGTCAATTGCTTCTCGCACCGTTATCCAGTCCTGAAGATTTGATTTGAACAGATCTTCTGTGCCGTTTGTTTTTTTTCGGTATGTTTGATCGGGAAAATTAACTGGAAGACCGTCATATCCGCCTATGAAAATAACCCTTTCCCTTTTTTGCGGTACGCCATAATCAGCGGCGTTCAAAACCTGCATTTTGACGTCGTAACCGATTTTTTCAAACCGTTCCTTGATCATATCGGTCACCTTGACCCTCAAGTCCGATGTGTTTTTTTTAACTTTCTTCAACTCCTCTTTAGTCACCTCCAGAATTCTTGAATCACTTTTGGTGAATTTAATTTTTGACGTGTTCAATGACTGCTTGCGCCTGAGAAGGAGGGATGACCTTCTTTTTTCCAATGTTTTAATTCTGTTAAGTTTTATTTGATCGCCAGGAGGTAGATTATTTTTATCGTGTTCCATCGACAATATTCCTTTGACGTTTTCAATGACGAAATATTTCGGGCGAATTTTTTTTACAATTTTCAAATATTCTTCAAATAACCTCCCCCTGGGATCATCCACATCTCTCCCGCCGGACAAGCTGTAGGCCTGGCAGGGAGGCCCGCCGACAATTACGTCACAACCAAGTGATTTATGTATGATTTCTTTTTTGATCTTGGCCTGAGCAATGTCTCCCAGGATGAAATTTCCGGAAGGGTTGTTGTGCAAGAACGTTTCTTGTGCCGGTTCCCAGATGTCGTTTGAAACAACATTGTCAAAACCCGCTTTTTCAAAACCAGTGCTCAAACCTCCGCATCCAGAGAAAAGGTCAATTGACTTGGGTTTTTTCATTCGAATAACTTATAATTAACTATTATCTTATTGTCACAAGGTTATCAATTTGAAAAAAATTCCTCAATATTCCTCACAATTAGTAGAATATGTATATTCAATCTTTCAGTTGATTTTTTAAAATAAATCCCTATATGAACTCCAACACATTTGTACTGATTAGAATTATCAAGAATTAGCTTTATATATATATTTCACTACAATTTAATGAACGACAAGAAAGGACTATGAATGTCTAACGGAAAAATTAAATGGTTTAATCCGACCAAAGGATATGGATTTATTGAAAATGACGCGGGAGGAAACGATGTATTCCTTCATGTGTCCGCTTTAGAACAGGCTGGAATTGACACTCTTACGGAAGGTGAGGCAGTTTCATTTGAAATAGCTGATAACAGAGGCAGGGAAAACGCGATTAATATTACAAAAAGTAATTAATAAAAAACACCAGTAATAATTTATATTTTTCATTTTGCATCACAAATAGATATTGGATTTGTTGAATTAAGAAAAGAAAAACCCCATCAACATTGAGATGAATGGGGTTAAATTTCGGCTTATTCGCCTAATTGGAAACCTTTTAAAAAGGTCTGCTTAATTGTTTAAAGAACTGTGATCGGTTGTGGACACCACCCTATCTGGTTTTGGTGGAATCATACTTAAAATACTCCATAGTTTATTAAGATATTATGCTAGCACTTATTCGTTTTATTTCAAGGCGCAAATATGTACGTATATAAAATAATATGAATCTGGATAAATGGTGTTGTTTGACTTCAATTCCGCATATAATTAGCAAAAAATCAAAATGATTTGAATTGTATAATTAAAGTAGTAAAATACTCATTTCTTTTTCTACTTACTCACACAATCCTGTTTTTTCTCAACATTTTTTGTGGTTAGTGGTAATGTAATGATATGGAAAAACTTCCAAAGTTTAAACTTAAACTCTTTGATGATGCGGAAATAAAATCCTCTGAAATTAAAAAAGCAATTCTATTCTTTTATCCTAAAGCCATGACTGGCGGTTGTACGATAGAAGTTTGTGATTTTCAATCAAACCTTAACAAATTCAAAAAATTGGGTTTTAAAATCATAGGTGCTTCGAAAGACAGTATTGAGAGAAATATAAAATTTGCTGAAAAATACAAAATAAAATATCCCTTAGCGTCGGATGAAGATGATGTGTGTGAAAAACTTGGCATTTGGATTGAAAAATCCATGTATGGTAAAAAATATTTCGGAATAAGCAGGAGCACTTTCATGATTGATAGCAAGGGTAGATTGTTCAAACAATGGAACAAGGTTAAGGTTTCCGGACATATCAAAGAGGTTTTGGAAACAACAAAAAACTGTCCGTAAGTTTCAATATTAAAAAAAGAAAGCAATAGTTTAATTACTATTTAAGGAAGTCGAACGTAGATAATATAAGTAATTAGAAATTACTCTCTTTAAGTAACTATATAGCGCATAACTTTAATAAAATTGACTTATATCAAATAAAATTAAATAATTTTTTATCATTGTAAGTAATAAATTGGTATCTGTGTTTATATAAACGTATATACTCATCTGACCATAAAAAAATTTTATTTTGGAAAGGAAATAGTTATGAACAATGAGAAAATTATTAATTTTTTATTATTAAAATCCATCCTTGTTTTGGTTGTTAGTTTTCTTGGTTTTGGAAGTATTGCCAATGCTGAAGATTGTTATCGAGGCACACTTGATGATGCTTACTGTGATCGCAATATGGATCAAACTGCCGATTTACCTCTTAATCCAGATGAATGGATTGATCCAAGTACATTAATTTTTACTTACACTCCTGTTGAAGATCCGGCAGTGTACGCGAATATATGGAATGGTTTTGTTGATCACTTATCAAAAACAACTGGAAAAAAAGTTGTATTTTTCCCTGTAGAGTCAAATGCTGCACAATTAGAAGCTATGCGATCCGGAAGATTGCACATCGCAGGATTTAACACAGGCTCTAATCCTATAGCAGTTAGTTGCGCTGGTTTTGTTCCTTTTGCAATGATGGGATATATGGATGGTTCTTTTGGTTATGAAATGGAAATCATTGTGAAAGCCGACAGTCCAATACAATCTGCAGCTGAGATTAAAGGTAAAACATTGGCCTTTACTGCCCCAACATCTAATTCAGGATTTAAGGCGCCATCAGCTATACTTAAGGGTGAATTTGATTTAGTGGCCGATAGAGATTTCACGCCAACCTTCTCAGGCAAGCATGATAATTCAATTCTCGGCGTTTATAATGGTGATTATGAAATTGCCTCTATTGCGAATTCTGTATTAAATAGAATGATACGAAGAGGGGTGATTGAAGAAGGTTCAATAAGAGCGGTTTATAGATCGGCAACCTTTCCTACAACTGGATATGGACATGCGCATAACTTACATCCAGAATTAGTCGCAAAAGTGAAAAACGCTTTTTGGACTTTTCCATGGAGTGAAGATGAACTTTTTGTCAATGAATTTAAAAAAGCAGATAAGTTCATAGGCATAACTCATAAATTTGATTGGGCGGTTATCCGTCAAATTGATGCAGCTAACGAAGTCAGTTACGATTGTAAATAATTTATAATTTCTTCAAAAAATTAATTATGCCCCTTTTTTTTAAGGGGCATAATTTAAACTCAGAGTGATTATTGAATGTTACGTTTAGAAAAATTAACAAAACAGTACAAGACTGGTGATCAAGCGCTTATAGACGTTGATCTTGAAATTCCAAAGAGTCAAGTAATAGCATTAATCGGCCCTTCAGGGGCGGGTAAGTCTACACTTATTAGATGCATTAATCGTCTTGTTGAACCAACCTCAGGCAAAGTATATTTAAATGATTTAGAATTAACCTCTTTATCTTCCAGAAAGTTAAGAAAAAATCGCCGTAGGATGGGAATGATTTTTCAAGAATACGCTTTGGTAGAACGACTAACCGTTATGGAGAACGTTTTGTCCGGAAGGCTTGGCTATGTTGGTTTCTGGAGAAGTTATTTTCGTAAGTTTCCTCAAGATGATATTAAGGAAGCATACAGACTGCTTGACCGAGTAGGTTTGATGGATATGGTTGATAAGAGGGCGGATGAATTATCAGGTGGGCAGCGTCAAAGAGTCGGTATTTGCAGGGCTTTAATTCAAAACCCTGACCTTCTATTAATTGATGAGCCAACAGCAAGTTTAGATCCTAAAACTTCCAGACAAATCATGCGACTTATCAATGAATTATGTGAAGAGCGTGAATTGGCGGCAATCATTAATATACACGATGTTCAATTAGCCCAAATGTTTTCACAGCGCGTAGTCGGATTGGAATTAGGATCCGTTGTTTATGATGGTCCTCCGGATGGCCTTACCCCGGATGTTTTAACCAAAATATACGGTGAAGAAGATTGGTCAGCAACGATTGAAAAAGTTGAAGATGATGATGAAGAAATAATTTAAAAAATGAATTCAGAAACTTCATTAATAAAATATCCTCGACATTGGAGAAAGCCTCCATTTATAAAAAGTTCTAAATTAAGGTGGGCTATAATCATGGGTGCTTTAATTTATCTATTTGCTGCTTTTGGGAGTATGGAAATTGATGTGGAGAGATTTATAAAGGGCATTCCTCGTGGTAAAAGATTTTTTGATTCATTTTTTCCACCAAATTTTGCAGATCATCGTGGAGTGGTTTGGGATGGAATCCTTGAAAGTGTGTGGATGGCAATCATATCCACTGTCGCTGGTATAGCTTTATCAGTCCCAATTGGATTGGGTGCGGCTAGGAATTTAGCTCCTTTGTGGGTATATTTATCTTGTAGGGGGGTGATTGCAGGTTCAAGAACTTTTCCTGAAATTATTCTTGCAATTTTTGCTGTAAAATTATTTGGTTTCGGACCCTTTGCTGGTTTCATTGCGCTATCTATTGGAACCATAGGTTTCTTTGCAAAACTCTTAGCAGAGGATATAGAAAATATGAATGAAGAGCAGGCAGAAGCAATCAAGGCTACTGGTGCTAGTTGGTTTCAATGGATAAATTACGCCATTCAGCCTCAAGTGATGCCAAGAATGATAGGCTTATCAGTTTATCGATTAGATATTAATTTTAGAGAGTCCGCTGTTGTTGGTATTGTAGGGGGTGGTGGAATTGGCGCTACTTTAAATACTGCATTTGCACGTTATGAATTTGATACGGCCGCCGCAATTCTTGTAGTGATAATAGTCATAGTAATGTCTCTGGAATATGTTTCTGGATATTTAAGAAAGTGGGTGCAGTAATGCCAAAAATAGAAAGTGAAAAAGGATTAAGTTGGAAACGAAGAACAACTAAAAAACAACTGCTTATTTGGCTGGGATGGCTTATTGGAGTTTCCATCATAGTTTTTGCTTGGCAATTAATATCAGAAAAAACTGTATGGTTTTTTGTTCAGGATGCACCTAGGCAAGCTGCGGACATCGGAGTAAGAATGGTGCCTCCAAAATGGTCCTACACGTCAAAGTTAATAAAACCAGTTTGGGATACAATTAATATTGCAACTATAGGAACTATGATCGCTATTATAATAGCCGTGCCAGTTGCTTTTTTAGCAGCACGGAATACGACACCTCATAAAATATTCAGGGTGGCGGCCCTTTTTATTATTGTATCTTCCCGGTCCGTGAATTCTTTGATTTGGGCCTTAATGCTGGTTTTTATTTTAGGTCCAGGAATAGTAGCTGGAACGATTGCAATTGGACTGCGCTCAATAGGTTTTTGTGCAAAGCTATTATATGAAGCAATTGAAGAGATTGATCATTCGCAGGTAGAGGCTGTCGAAGCCACTGGTGCGAAAACATCTCAAAAAATACTATTTGGCATCATCCCCCAAGTATTGCCTACAATCGCGGGGGTGGCGGTTTATAGATGGGACATTAACATTCGTGAATCAACGATTTTGGGACTGGTGGGGGCTGGAGGAATCGGTCTCCAGTTGAATGGCTCCATTAACACCCTAGCTTGGACTCAAGTATCAATGATTTTAATTATAATTTTTATAACTGTTTTAATATCAGAGTGGGTGTCCGCCAAAATAAGATATGCCATCATTTGATAATTATTTCTTTACCTTATTATAGATATCGACATCTTTTCTTCATCAGCATTTTTTAATTCATTGCAATAATAGAAAGTAAAAATATTTTTTTCCCCTAAAATGACTTGATTTTTAACAACCAATGAATCGAAATAAAATGAAAAAGGAAGTATATTTAATTCGTCACGCACAATCTGAAGCGAATGCATCACTTGATCTCGATTATCAGACTTTTTATTATGATCCGCACATTACGAATTTAGGAAAGCAGCAAGCTGCCAGAGCCAAAAAGATATTGGATAAAATTGATTTTGATTTAATTGTTTGCTCACCTTTAACGAGAGCCTTGCAAACGTTTGAATATATGTTTCCAAGACCAATTCAAAACACGGTCGTCCTGTCTTTTATTCGTGAATATTTAAATGACTCTTCTGACGTAGGAAGACAACCAGATGTGCTTAAGAAAGAATTTGCAAATTTTGATTTTTCTGGATTGCGAAAATTTTGGTGGAATAATGATGTTCCCATTGACGAGAAAGAAATAAATTATGAATCGATACAAGATCTGAATGCGCGTGTAAAAAAATTCAAAAAATGGATTGATGGAAGAGATGAAGAAAAAATTGCGGTTATCAGTCACGGCACTTTCATATCAAGAATAACACAGTATTTTCCAAATAACTGTGAATTTCAAATCTGGTGCCCAGATCAAACGGAAAAAATAGTTAATTAAATTTATTTTTAATTTTTCTTGGAAAATAATTATTCTTGATACCTTCTGGTTGAAACGTACAACGATAATGAACCTAAAAAGGGATAGATAAGTAAGGCTACAATAGGGATGTTTCCTTTGCCGCTTAATAAAATAAATAAACCAGTAAAAAATATCAGAAAAAAACCTATGCCTGATCCAAGCAAGAGTCTCTGAGCCCCCGATCTCACTGATATGCGGGCTAAATATAAAATTATGCCTATCATAATTGATCCCGCGCCCATCAGATATCTAAGGGTTATACCAACCTCCAGTGCTTCTGGATTTGAAATAACACTTGGAAATATCGTAACTGTCATTTTCTTGGCAAAGATTATGAATGACAAACCCATCAGCATCATAACTATCCCGTTAAGGGCCAGTATAGCTCTAGAACTGTGTAACATTTTTTTTTTAGAGAAATATAACATTTTTTTCATTTTTTTGATATAGATCAATTTTTACAATGGAAAGGGTGGAATTATGGAAAAAGAAATGATCGCACTGTTAAAATTTAAATCGGGAGATGGAATGTTTGAAAAATTCATGGGATGGATGCAGTCTGATGAAGGAATGGGCGTAAGAAAAAGTGTTGCCCATGTTGAAAAAACGGTTCCCGCAATAGCGCCAGACAAAAGTTATGTTATGTTTAAAATCTCCGTGCATAACGAAGAAGGTTTGAAAGAATTTGCTGCAGGTAATAATCCGATAGCAAAATCCATTTTTGATGAATGTGTTGAAAGTGTTCAAGTGTGGGAATTAAGTCCGATTGAAGTGTAAGCATCTAAAACAATGCGGGAGCTTTATCTCCCGCTACTATCCTTAAAAAAATAAATTAATTCTTAGTCGATTTTATTCAAATTTATCCGAATAGTACCAGGGAACAACGATAACTAAAACAACATAAATAGAGAAATAAAGAGCCATTATTGGCAAGACTGTAGAAAAACCGACTTCAGCGATTGGACCGAATATTGAGGCATAAATTATAAACACAATGTTTGAACCTACGACCCAGTAACCACCGATTTTTTTAAGGTTGTATAAAAGATATATCCCGTAAATCACTCCAATCATAATGATTAGAAACACAACCATGTCTGATGAGGTGTGGTTAACGACTATGTCGCTTCCTGGAAAAGTTGTGCCATCTCCAAAAAAACCAGTGACTGTACGATAAATCGTATCTATCGTATCTCCAGCCAGAAAAATGAGCATAATCCAATAAATTAATTTGAATGATCGTTCTTTAAAACCAGTTTCCATAAATATCTCCTTTTATTGATTTTTTATTGTAGAAATAAAGTTGTCTAGGCTTTTGAATGATTCAATTCCACTGTTCCGACTTTTGTGTCCACGGAAGCAAATTGGTCTTGATTTGAACCCATTCGCTTGCTTCTTGCAGCTGAAGCCCTCTCCATTGCTTCATTATTTTCATACAAGGAAACGGCCATCACCGTCGTGTCATCCACTCTTATTTGCAGAAGTTGTTCCGCTTCAGGAAACTCGGTCGGTGCGTCTTCACAATAAGATTTAACTAAGTCGTCTGCTGCTTCTTTTGTCTTAAAATTAATAGTAGTAACTCTAACTACTGACATATTGCCTCCTCAGATAAAATTAAGTTTAATATCTCTCAATATATGCTGGCAACTATAAGAGCAACATAACTATGACAAATAATAAAATGATTAGAAGAATTATTGTCGGATTAATTGTTTTTTTGTCACGAATGTAAACTTTCTTGCAAATCTTACATTCAACCTTTTCAATCTTGCCTGAAGGTCCAAATCCAATTTTCACATCCACCAATCTGGTTCTGGGATGATAATCAAAATAGCAGCAAATTATTAATAATTTTTCTAACATTCTCTTTTATCATTATATATTTCATGAAATATTAAAGAAGGAAAACTAGTTTAACCAAAGAAAACAAGTAATTACTTGAATTTTGACTCATATAAAATCAACACTCTATTTTTGGAAAAAGATCAATCGCGTTAAGGTTCATAATAGAACTACCATAAATGTCCATTTACGGACCTTAAATGACTAGTAGATAATAGAGTAGGCTTCTTATGTTAAATAAAAAGCGTGCAAAATATATCAGTTTCGCTTATGTTAATTTATGCGTGCAATATTCATCTGTTTGTTGATGATTCTTTTCTCTCAAGCTTCAGTGGCGAAAGAAAATAAATATTTCAATAAAAAAATGTTTAATAAAAAAAATATTCTTGTTTTGGGCTTGACCATCGCCAATCCCGCTGTTTCGATCGGCACGATCGTAACCAATGCCGGAGCGTTTAGAAAAACTCTATCAATGGTCAACATCGCTTTTTCCGTTGGTAAAGGAAAAAATTTAGCCGAGGAGGCGATTTCAAAAAGCACGAATAAAAATTGCCTGATAAAGAATCTCGCTGAAGAAAAAAGTTTTTGTTCTTGATTTCCTTTTTATAAATAAATCTTTTTAAATTAATATTCTTGTATTCGGTATTGTTATTTTGTCAGGCTTCTATTCTTTCCTTTTGAATCTTTGAATATCCCATAACTGACTCAATCACGAGTTTCTGGAATTCACGGACATGGTTTTCCCAATGAGGTGACAACACGCCTCCTTTTTTTGCCACAGGTGAAGCGCGTCCCTGTTGAAGCAATTCGCATATCGCATGATCTTCCTTATGAACTTGCGTCCAAAGTTTTTTATGAAAATCAATTTCATCTTTTGTGAGTTCATGTCCCTCTGAATCGTAAATGACTCTTTTTTGATAACTGCGGCTCGCTCCAAGCCCCTGGTTCAGATGCACGCCGACATATCTTTGATCAGGAAAGTACGTTCCTATGATGAAGTTCGGGAACAAGGACAGGTATTTTGAAGAAACAGAAAGTTTGTCAGCGGACGTGTTCTCCTCATTCAAATTCACGCCGCTCCCAAGGCATCTCCCCTCGACAATGGTGTAATGATCCTGAAGGGGCTGTTTTGTCGTTTTTGAGTGAACGAACGGAACGTGATAGGGCTCAATGTAATTCTCGATGAGAAACTTCCAATTGGTGGATATGTCTTCAAACTCAATCATTCCAACTGGATTGATTTTTTCAAAATTAACGTCTTTAAGTATCTTAATTAAAGGCGCGGCATATTCTTCAAAAGGAGGCGCGTTGTCATTGAGGTTAATGAAGATCCAGTCGTGCCAGACCTTAATGTTCACAGGCTCCAAGCAATGCTCATCCGAGTTAAAATCCAGTGGCTGGTCTTTATCAGTTCCGCCAAACAAGGGGGAGGCGCGTAACTTTCCATCAAGATCAAAAGCCCATGCGTGATAGGGGCAGCTGATCATCTTGCCGACATTTGTCGGTTGATCGACTAACTTGAGGCACCGGTGCTTGCACACATTGTGAAACGCGACAATATCTCTATTTATGTTCTTAACTAAAAGGACGGGTTTTTCAGCAACTGAAATCGGTATAACGTCTCCAGATTTCTTAAGCTCATGGGCAAAGCCGACAAAGGTCCAGTTGTTCGCCAGTACAGTGTCGCACTCCATTTGCCAGAACTCCTCATCATTGTAAGCAAGGGACGGCAAACCGTTGGGGAGTTTTTTCTCCTCTAAAAGACTAGATAACTTCATTTTGACATTAATGATTATTAAATTTTTATTATCAAAAAAATTCTCTCCCTGTTTGTGATAAATGTAAAATCTTTTTTTATATGTTTCTTTATTATTGATTCAAATCAATTTATTAATATTTTTTTTGTTGATTTTGCGCGAAAAAACATACTTCAATAAATCATGTGTTAGCCTAAAATTAAACCTCTTAATCTTTATGGGAATGGTGTTATATTAAATTATGGAAAGTCCTTTCTATGAAAAAGAAAAGATAACGGAGAACGACCACGCCTTTGCTGTCTATGACAAGCATCCCGTATCCGAGGGGCACACGCTTGTCGTTCCAAAAAAAGAAGTAGCAGACCTTTTTGAGTTAGAAGATGAGGAATACCATGCCTGTTTTGATTTGGTGAAGCAAGTTCGGAAGATGCTCATAGATGTCTATCAACCCCAAGGATTTAATGTTGGCATCAACAATAGCCCAGTAGCTGGCCAGACAATTCCCCATGCGCACATTCATGTTATTCCTCGTTATAAAGGTGATGTGAAAAATCCTAGAGGCGGCGTAAGAAACGTTGTTTCAGGAAAAGGGGATTATTAGAACAAGAACAATGTGCATACCGTTTCACCAAGTTTTCTCACCACCGAGAATAGGTGATGTAGAAGGAAAGATTTTTGAATGAAAAACAAAGAACTTACTTTTTTCAAACTCTTTTTTATAATTGCATCTTTATGGAATTTAATAGGTGCATTTTTCGGTTATTTCAACACCGCCTATACTTTTAACGGTTTTTTTGATAGGGAATTAACAGACCCTCTATTTTATGCCATTTATCAAGGTACTTGGGGAACAACACTTGTATATTTTATAGGTTACGCAATTGTTGCTTATAACCCCCTAAAACACTACGGTATTGTAATTGTTGGTGGAATTGGCAAAGTTGGTTTTGCAATTTCCTTATTTAAGCTTTACCTGTCGGGACTCGCCAATTCTGTTGTATTCATTGTTATTATAGGTGATTTCTTTTTTTCACTCCTTTTCGTGTATTATTTTTTCCGATTGTACGATGTAAAAAAAAAGCTAGTTGAAATATAAATCTATTTTTTTATTCTTATTGTATAAATTTTTTAAGCGAACACTATTAAAATAATTCAACATTTCCCGTGGTTGGTGGTAAGATGGATCAGGATGAAAAAACTTTTTGGAATTGTGGTTCTGGGTTTGTTGTGGTGCAACGTTGGTATTGCTGAATCCCGATTTGGAGAATTAACTAATATGAAGGATGAGAGGATGAGAGGTAAAAATAATCAATGGGTTAGACCTCATCCAGGACCATTTGTTTGGAACAAAATTGAAAAAGAACAAGGTAATTTTTCTTGGCAAAAAGCAGATGAATATGTTGCTTATGCACAAAATCACAATCAAACAATATTAGCTACAATTTGGCCTTATGCTAATTGGGAGCAAAAATTATGCAAGAGAAAAAAAGCTAAAAGTCCATTTGGAAGGAGTTTTCCAAAATATTTAAGCAAACCTTGTTCAATGAAAAATTATAAGACTTTTCTTTTAGCATTGGTAGATCGATATGATGGTGATGGCAATAATGATATGCCAGGGTTAACTAACCCAATTATTCATTGGGAAATTATGAACGAACCTGAATTTAAAATGTTCTTTAATGGCAAAGAAGATGAATTTGTTGAAATTTTTAATTTTTCTTCAAAAACAATAAAATCAAAACAAAAAAATTCAATCATTATTATGGCGAGTGCTGCAGGAATGTTTCCAGAAAATAAAAAGTTTTGGAAATCAACTCTGCCAAAAATCAAAGATTATTTTGACATAGCAAATATTCACCACATAAGTACTCCCGATGGTAAATGTGATAAAGAATTTTGGGTGGATGAATTTGCAGCTTTGTTAAAAAGCACAAATATAGACAAACCTATTTGGGTTACAGAAGCGATGATTGGCAAATGTAAAGTACTATCGAGTTATATAAACGCTTTTGCGAATGGTGCTGAAATAATAATAGATGTGGGGGTAAATGCTCCAGGAATGAAAATGAGTAAAAAAAGCAGAAAAAAACTAGATAAATTAATTAATGATGTTGATGAGTTTAAATCTGTTAAGTTATTAAACAAAAAAAAAGCAGAATTCTTATTTAAAGATGGATCCGTTAAAATAGTTGATTTTTAAAAACTATGTATTTGAAAGAATTAAAAAGTTGTGCGCACTATGCTGCCAACAATAATTTTGTAGATGAATAAAGTATTAAGTTCTTTAAAATTTACTTCTGGACAAGAAATTAAAAATAGATTTCTGTTAGCGCCTTTAACTAATTGTCAAAGTGATGATGATGGTAAATTATCCGAAGAAGAATTTAAATGGCTAACTATGCGCTCAAAAGGAGGGTTTGGACTCACTATGACTTGCGCTTCTCATGTCCAAAAAATAGGGAGAGCATTCCCTGGGCAAATGGGAATTTTTTCAGATGACCATATTAACAATCTCAAAAGACTCACTGATGAAATTAGGTCAAATAAAAGTGTATCTATTATCCAATTACATCATGCAGGAATGAAATCTCCTAAAAAACTTATTGGAGAAACTCCAGTTTGCCCATCAGATAATGAATCTTATAATGCTAGAGCGCTATCAATAAGTGAAGTAAAAATACTCAGGGATGATTTTATTAAAGCCGCTGTCAGGTCCAAAAAAGCTGGATTTGATGGAGTTGAGCTTCATGGTGCCCATGCTTATATTATTTGTCAATTCCTTAGTTCGAAATATAATTTGCGAGATGATATTTATGGAGGAAATTCAGAAAATCGCTTCCGATTAGTATTTGAAATCATAGATGGCATAAGGGCAGAATGTGGAAATGCTTTTATTATAGGTGTTAGACTTTCACCTGAAGGCTTAGAGAACGGTATCAACTTAAAAGAGTCAAAAGAATTAGCAGAAAAATTAATGATTTCAGGAAAAATAGATTTTTTGGACATGTCTTTATGGGATGTATTTAAAGAACCGGAAGAAGATCAATTTAAGGGTAAAAATCTCATTGAGCATTTTTCTGAATTAAATAGGGGAGAAACAAAACTTGGTGTTGCAGGTAAAATCAAAACTACCAAAGACATATTAAAAGCTATTGAATATGTAGATTGGATAATGTTGGGAAGAGCAGCTATTCTTCACCATAATTTTCCGATTTTATTTAAAAAATACCCAAATTTCAAAACTATTGACACTCCGGTTGACCATAAATATCTTATCAAAGAAGGCTTATCAAAGGCATTTATAGATTATCTTTCCATTAAATTTGATGAAATGGTAAAAAATAATTATTAAATCTTAATCTCGTTTATTGATTTTGCAGTAAAAAAATTGAATAGTGTTTATTTTTATCAAACCAATACTTTTTTACTTTCCATCCAGCAGATTTAGTCAATGAGCTAAAAGTATTGAATGTAAATTTTTTTGATATTTCAGTTTGTATTT